>VOFI01001341.1_pt1 | contig 12001 bp, 16 predicted proteins | sample 5384131 | NCBI WGS metagenome assembly VOFI01 (sample SAMN12384728, study PRJNA508395) | human gut metagenome | isolation source: healthy gut H | host: Homo sapiens
TATTTCTCTCAATGTCAGTAATCCATACAAAGCAAAACATAAGCATTACATTACGCAAGCGGAATATATACAGAGAAGTATTTCCCGTACGCCTCGTATAGATGACTATATCATTGGTCTGTCATTGAATTATCGATTCACTTTCGGAAAGAAGAAGCATCAGTTTGATAACTCTTCCATAAAAGATGTGAATCAGTCGACGATATCGAAAGAGTAAAAAGAGGCTACAAAAACAAAATTTCGGCAAAAAGTGCGTATTTCTATACTTTAGAGAGTTTTTCCGGTAAATTTTCGACCTTTTTCGTTAGATGAAACCTACTTTGCTGCGTCGATAGCCCGATAATCCGGCTATGAAAACATAACATTATTATTAATTAATTTCTAAGATTATGAAAACAGAATCTTTATTTCTAAAAAAAGATGTTTTTGGATGTTATTCTCTATTTTGGGAATAATGTTGGGCGTTTCCTGCTCGGACAGTGATGATGAGATGGGTGATGAAGGTGATGGCGGAACAACCGCAACGACTCCTTTCAAATCAGTGCAGGTGGAAGCTGACGGAGAAAAAGTACAGGGTGCTGTAGACGGTACTACGATTACGTTTGCTTTTGACCAGGCCGAGAATTTTTCTGGTTGTAAACTGACAGTTGAAGTAAATACCGGTTATCAGCTCACCTATCCTACAGATGTGAATAGTTATGATATGACGGATGATCCTGACTTATATTTTAAGGGACCGGACGGGAAAACGGTGAAATATAAGGTAATAGTAACTTCCAATGCGTTACCGATTGTTGACTCTTCCAAAATTACGGTAGATGGCGGATATAAACTGACAGTAAACAATGCGACAAAAAGAGCTTGTGATCACTTATGACCGGAATATGGATAGAAGCAACGTCAAACTGAACTTTGCAGAGGGCGCATTAATGGCGGGCGCTACGGTTGAGACTGTCGTATTCGACCTTTCTGATGAACCGGCTACAGTAAATATTAAAGTGGCAGGCAGCAACCGTCCCTATACATTGAGGATTGATTATTCGGCTATTATGACTCCGGCAAAAGATTTGGGATTTGTCGACATCACAGATGCAACCGTGAAGGAGAAATATCCTTATATCACAATCATGAGAGCGACGCTGCTGAATAATGTGATTAAACAGAAACCTACCAAGAAACCGAATCCCGACTGGTGGAACCCTAATGAGGATTATCCGGGAATGACGCAGACGGAAGCGATGGCGGTATTGGGAGATCTGAAAGATCCTGCAACTTATCCGGGACTTGAAAACTATGAGAATGTGAATCTTACAGTACTTACGATGGATGCTGCTAAAGTAAAAGGTAGAATGGAAATAGACGATCAGAATAGTCTCACATTGTCTGAGGTGAAAGGATTGGTGACTGTGACCGGTCGTGCTATCGGCTCTAAAGGTAGTCAGGGCGGAAGAGGTATTCTGTATGGCAATAATAAGGTATATTCTTGGCAATTGCCTTGGATAGAGAAACAGCCGGAGAATATTCAGTTTGGTTGGCATTTCGGATTTACGGCAGAAGGTAAGCTCTTGTGTGATATAGCCACTATGAATACGGGTGGAAGCAAAAACAAAATTGCATAAGGTTAAATTCTATGAGGCTAATACCAGCGAAGATTTGGGGAGAAGTTTATGCAGAACCTTATAACTTTCCAAATGTGTTGACTTACGATTGTCATAACTATTTGAGCGGTGACTGGAATGTAGTATCTGCAGCTTACGGTTATCCTTGCTTTGCCAAAGACGGACAGGCGCTCACTTTACAAGCAGGTATTGGGCAAACAATGGATTCAGTGATAGTATGGGTGATAATGTGTATGGTCAGTTTATCATGATAGGAAAACTTTCGATGGTAAGGTAGCTATTGCAATTGTGAGTAAAGAAAATGAGGGTGATTCGGAACTGACGCCTTTGCAGGCTGCATACGTACTTAATAAGATGGGCTGGAAAGACATTATGTGTGTAGGCGTAACCGACTGGCAGAGTGGTTCATGGAAACCAGGGCTTATGGTGGACGGTAAGCTGGTTGCAGGACAGGATACAGACGGCTCTGTATTTGTTATGGCATTTGACGCAAAATAATTAATACTAAATAGAGAACATTATGAAAAAACACAAGTATCTGTTTGTTGCATGCCTGTCATTGTTTCCTGTAATGGCAGTGGCTGGAAACGATACTCTGCATGAGATCATGGAAGTCCCATCAGCAACAAATATCAAACAAGAACAGGCTCTACAAAGGGAAAGTGGTGGACGACAGGACGTCCGGAGCCTTTGGTAGGAGCTACTGTTAAAGTGAAAGGTTCTACTATCGGGACGATTACGGACATAGATGGTAATTTTGCATTGGATATTCCGGATAATATCTCTCCCATAGTGTTCGAAGTTTCATATATGGGGTACGCTTCGAAAGAAGCGGCCCCTGCTAAAACAACCGGATTCACTATCCGATTGGCGGAAGATTCTCAAACCTTGGAGGAAGTACAGATCATTGCTTACGGTAAACAAAGTAAGATGTCCGTTACTGCGGCTATTTCTTCCATTGACACGAAAGAGCTGTTGAAATCTCCCAGTGGCAGTGTAGCAAATGCGCTTTCGGGAGCTGTCACCGGACTTTCATCCATACAGCCGTCCGGTCAGCCGGGAGCGGAGAATCCTTCCATATATATACGTGGCACGGGGTCCTTGTCGGACGAACTTTCCAAACCGTTGATTCTGGTGGACGGGGTGGAGCGTTCTTTCTTTCAGATGGACTCGCACGAAATAGAAAGTATTACGGTTTTGAAGGACGCGGCTTCCACGGCTGTATTCGGTGTGCGTGGAGCGAATGGTGTTGTGTTGGTCACTACGCGTCGCGGTGTATCCGGAAAACCGGTGATTTCATTGAATTCTTCATTCGGATTGACCCAGGCTCTGCGTAACCTGAAAGGGGTGGACAGTTATACGTATGCTACCTTATATAATGAAGCGCAACTAAGTGACAATCCCTCGTTGACGGAATCTCAATTGGGCTTCTCGCCATTTGTGATAGATATGTTCAGAACGAATGAAGATCCTATTATGTTTCCCAATGTTGACTGGAACGATTATCTTTTCAAGAACCTTGCTTGGCAGACACAGCATAACCTGACGTTGTCGGGTGGCGGTGAGCGTTTCCGTTATTTTGTCTCTTTGGGATATCTGTTGCAAGACGGTATGTTGAAGCAGTTGGGAGAGTCTTATGACCCTAACTATCAATACAAGCGTTTCAATTATCGTTCGAATGTGGATATTGATATTACAAAATCTACTTTGTTGAAAGTGAATATCGGCGGACATGTCGGTGCAAAAAAGAGAACCTCGGACGGATGAATTGTGGAGAAAAGTACTGTGGTCAACTCCTTTCTCCAGCCCCGGGATAGTGGATGGAAAACTAATTTCCAATATCTATTCCAATAGATATATTTCTATCGGTGAACGTTCGTGTCCGTTGGACTATTATTACAATTATGGATATAATGTGGATACGGACAATGTATTGAATCTAGACTTGGCTCTTGAGCAGAAACTGGATTTTATAACTCCGGGATTGAGCATGAATATAAAAGGTGCTTATAACACAAACTATAATGTGAAAGCTTCTCGGACGCCTTCGGGAGCGGACAGCATGTGTACACCGATTTATCTGGGTTCGATAGAAACACCGGGGAATGGACTTTTGGGATCCGCGTTTCGACCGTACCATTGTATATCAGACGGATGGAGTCAGCGGACTGCACGAACAGATGAGTTACGGTGAAGAGGTTGGCAGGGGGACGTAACTGGTACGGAGAGTTCAGCCTGAACTACAGCCGTTCATTCGGTGACCATGATGTATCGGCATTGTTCTTTGTACAACCAGTCTAAAAATATTATCCGGAAACGAAAAATAGACGGAAAAGTGTTTTATATGGATATACCGACAGCCTATGTAGGGTATGTGGGACGTATGACGTATGCATAGAAGCGATATATGGTGGACTTGAATGCAGGATATAACGGTTCGGAAAATTGCAATGGATAAGCGCTTCGGTTTTTTCCCCAGCGGTTTCTGCCGGTTGGATTCTCTCGAGGAGAAATTCATGAAGAAACAGAAAGTTATTGATTTCCTGAAACTGCGTGCTTCTTATGGTATCGTAGGTAATGATAAAATGGAAAAATGCCTGTTTCCTTTATATGGCAGGTGCATGGAGCGGTTATAATACAGTAGCAAAAGGACAGGGCAGTTGGCAGTTCGAAAAATTGGTGGTACGGGATCAAGCTTCCGGACGCGAAAGAAAATACGATGGGTAATCCGGATGTGACTTGGGAAAAGGTGGCAAAACAGAATTATGGTATTGACCTCAAAATGTTTGATTCCCGTTTGAGTCTGACTGTTTTCGAAAAAGAAAGCGATATATTGTCTGCAACACGCCGTACTGGTCACCGATATCAATCTGCCTAAAAATCAACTTGGGTAAGGTAAACAACCACGGCTATGAATGCTCGGGTGGAACGACCGGGCGGCGTGGACTATTGGCTGAAAGCGGAATGTTCCCATGCGAAAACAAGATATTGGCGGCGGATTTTGCGGTGAAGCCCTAACGAGCCTTATATGGCTGAAACGGGACGGAGCACCGGTTTGACTTTACGGATATATCCTTCGACCGTTTACAAAAAAAAGATGACTTCGATGCGGATGGCAACCCGGTGCGATGGTAACTGGCCGGCAGATTCTGCCGCAAGGATGGGCACCTCCCTGCCCGGGAGATGCTTCTTTCGTCTGTTCAAAGACTTGAATGGAGACGGTGTGATAAACGGTGATGATGTTTTAAAACCCGCTTCGGATATGCCGAACGTCCGATTATGTATTCGGTTTTCTAGGCGGTCTTAAATGGAAGAACTTGAATTCTCGATGCAGTGGGATTGCAGTTAATGAATGACCAGAATACTGACGGTGAATACTGGAATGCGTTCGGCAGCATGAACAAAATGTATGTTGCTCAAATTTCTTTTGCAGACGGGCGATGGATCAAAGAGAACTGAATTCACGCTTTCCACGGTTGACGTTCATGAATGTCGCATTATTCAAAACTTCTGACTTGTGGTTGACGAGAACGGTTCTTATCTTCGTCTAAAACCGCGGAGATTTCTATACACTTCCCCAGAAGGATTTCCTGAAGAAAGTGGGGATTGAATCAGTCCGGTTCTTATTGTAACGGTTACAACTTGTTGACTTTGTTCTCCGATTTGAATGATATAGATATTGACCCGAAGGAGTCACTGACGGAGGAAATAATAACTATCCGAATATACGGATTTACAATTTTGAGTCAATATTTCATTTTAAAACGATAGAGTATGAAAAAAGGTTATTATATATTTTTCGATGGCTGCCAGTTATGTTGGGCTCTTGCAGTGATTTGGCTTTCGGTGATGCTTTCGGGAGAAAGCCGGGAGTGGATGTGACGATTGACACTATATTTTCTTCAAAACTTTATGCAGACCGGGCGTTGAACTCAGCCTATGCAACACTCCGCACGGGGTTGACCGTACATGCAAATGACGGAAATTTTGAACATCAGCAGGCAGGAAACAAGCTGGGTTGGGACAATTTGGACGCATTGACGGATATCATGAATTCACATTGTAATTGGGGAGGTGTTTATCCGACTTATTATAACGGGTCGTATAGTTCGGAGACAGAGAATACGGCCTCAAGTACGAAAATGGGATTCTATCCCAACCAGGATGTGACATGGAGGGGGATTCGTAAAGCATATCTGTATATTGAGAATGTAGACCGGGTTCCTGATATGACCGAAGCAGAAAAGAATGTACGTAAAGGGGAGGCGCAGATGATTATTGCTTGTCAGTATCATGAATTGCTACGTCATTTTGGAGGAGTTCCTCTGCTTTATTCTTCTATAGACGCATCTAATAGCTTGAAGTGGACTTTTCAAGAAAGACATTCGAGAAAACAGTCGAATTTATTATAAACTTATGTGACGATGCAGCTAATAAATTGCCATGGCGGGTAGCTGCCGTAGATGACGGGCGTTTTTACCAAAGCTGCTGCATTGGGATTGAAGGTCAGGGTGCTTTTGCTGGCAGCCAGTCCGCTTTTTAATGCGAATCAACCTTATTTGGAGGCTTGTAGCCCCGTAGCAGGCAATGTCGGCAAGATACCGGCGGAGGATATCGACAAGATGGTGTGGTATGGCAATTATGAGCGGAAACGGTGGGAGAGAGTGGTAACGGCTTGTGAAGAGTTCTTTGCAGAGAATGCCAGGAACGGGAATGTATACCAGTTGGTACAACCGGAGACGCGGGATGCGGAGGGATATCGGAAGGCTTTCTCCGGATGTTATGCCGATCATGTATTTCGGTCCTTCCAGTGATACGAACGGAAATGCGGGACGAGGATATGGCGGAGGTGCGGTTACGCTGGATTATGTAGATATGTTTACTTCTGCCACTGGAGAAAAACTTCTTATGAAGAGTGGATAGAAAAAACGGTTCAATAGGTACGATAGATAATAATCCGTTTACAGACCGTGATCCCCGTCTGTATGAAACGGTCATGATTGTGGGGGGATCATTTTCAAAGTCGTCCGGCGGAAATGTGGATTGGCGGTCTGGAAAGAGGTTCGGAAACAGACGGGGGACGTGCGCCTTCGGGATTTTGTATACGTAAGTTCTTGTGGGATTACAATCAATCCACTTTCCATGACCGCCCTGCCAATTATGCTTATTTGAGAATGGCGGAGATTCATCTGGCCTATGCGGAAGCGCTGAACGAGACGGGACAGAAAGACAAAGCGTATAAAGAGCTTGACAAAGTCCGCAACCGTGTAGGGCTTCCCGACATGAGTGACGCGCTGCTGCATCGTTTGCAGAGTGGAAAGTCGTTGCCCGTCTATAACGAATGTGCTTTGGAAGGTGATGCGGAGTTGCGTGAGGAAATCCTGGATGAGCGTGCCCGTGAACTGGCTTTTGAGGAGGTGAGATGGTTTGATATTGCCCGTTGGAAACGTGCCGATGTGTTTAAAAAAGACCTTGCATGGAGTGAATGTGACGATTAAGAGCGGTTCGGTTGCCGAAGGTAACCTGCAACTGAACTTTGAGCAACCGAAAGTGGAATCTGTATCAAGATTCTGGCAAAAGAATTTTAGTCCGAAATGGTATATGAGCGCATTCCCTTCTGATGAGATTAATAAAGGGATATGGTCTTTTGCAGAATCACGGGATGGTAAAAAACGAGTGGTTAAATCAAAATGAAAACAATGATGAAAAAGATTTATAATAGGGGCAATGCTGATTCTCGGACTATGTTCGTGGGTGAAGGCACAGAAAATAGATGTTCGCATTCGTGTGGTGGATGAGTGGAACCGTCCGTTGCAGGGAGTGATGATGCGCATCGGAGGGAATGATGACGAGTCGTTCCTTTCGGACAAAGACGGTATGATTGAATGCCGGGCTGACAAAGGTGCGGAACTGAATTTTGAAAAGTATAACCAGTTGCAACGTAAACTGAAAGTGACAGGGGAGGTGATGACGGTGAAGCTGGACAAGGACAACCGTCTCTTCGAACTGGGATATGACCAGCGTGTGACGAAAGAGAATACGACAGCGGCAATTGACGGGGTGTCGGCCGATGAAATGAAACTTTCCGGAGAAATCAATCCGCTGAATACATTGTACGGGCTGATTCGGGGTTGGGAGTATATCACAATGGTTCGCTTCCGTATAATTCTACCCCTGATATTTACGTACGTGGAATGGCTTCCAATCAAGGAAACAAGGTATTAGTGCTGGTGGATGGCGTGGAAAGAGAGATTGGCAGCCTGAATGTGGATGAGATAGAAAGCGTAACCGTATTGAAGGATGCTGCTTCACTGGCTTTGTATGGCAACCGTGGTACGGACGGGGTGATCTGCGTCACTACCAAGAGGGGAGGAAATAACAAGATGCGCACGCATGTCGGTTATAATTTTACGGTACAGACTCCTTTCCGTATTCCTGGAATGGCGGATGCCGTATCTTATGCGAACGCCGTGAATGAAGCGTTGGGATATGACGGGCTTGCTCCCCGTTATACGCAGGCTGACATACAGGCACTACAGAACGGGACTTCTCCTCTGGCTATAGTGGACTGGAAGAATCAGATTTTACGTAAGACGGCTTTTTAATCATGACTTGAATCTCTCGTTTGATGGTGCTAACGAGCGGATGCGCTATTATGTATTTGCCAATTATACGAGCAACCGCGGATTCTTTAATAACACAGATTTGAATGACGGATATTCTACACAGGTGGAGATGTATGCCTTTAAGCTGCGTACGAATCTTGAAGCGAACATTTCTCCGACTACGATGGCGCGCATGAATCTTATGGGACGCTTGATGCAGTATCAGCAACCGACGGGCGGTACTTCCCTTGCGAATGTCTATAATACTCCAGTGATAGCCGCGCCTATATATGACCGTAACGGAGTATGGGCAAAGAACCAGATGTTCACGAATCCGCTTGCAGTACAGGCAGCTAACGGATACGGGCAGGTTTTGCAGCGTACATTGTTTGCGGATTTGACGATAGAGCAGGATTTGTCGATGATTACTCCGGGACTTTCCGCACAAGTGAGGGTGACCTATGATAACTCGGCGGATATAGCGGACTTCAGAACCAAGAGTTATGCCTATTCTATTGCCACTCCTGTGCGTGATGCTGCCGGGAATATTTCGGATTTGTCGTATTCCCCGATATGGTAATGATACGGAAATGAGTTTTGCCAGTGGTTTGCACACAGGTGATGCGTACTTATATCTGGGGAAAAGTGAATTATGAGAGAGATTTCGAAAACACCATTTGATGTAGCGGGTATTTATTCGCAAGGACGGCGGAAGTATCTCGGTGCCAACGGTACGAATGCATTCCGTGATTATATGGCTCATCTCTCTTATAATTATGACAACCGTTATCTGGCAGATGTGGTATGCTCTTATTCGGGAAGTTTGAAAATGCCGGTGGGTGACAAGTATCGTGTTTATCCGGCTGTATCCGTAGCATGGATTGCTTCCAATGAAGAGTTTATGCATCGTTTCTCCGTGTTGGATTATTTGAAACTGCGTGCTTCATTCGGTGTCACCGGCAATGATTCCCGTCTGTTCTATGATATGGACAAACAGTTCAATGGTCCCGGACAGGAATATATTTTCGTAGGTACTACTTCTACAGGAGGATTAACAGGGGGTGGTTTTTCCTTCGAAGGGGATCGAGCCGGAAAAGGAATATAAAGCAAACCGGAGTGGGAAGTCAGGATTTGGAAGGGACTTTCCATGCAGGTAGACGCTTTCTATAACCGGAGGAAAAATATCAGACAGTATGCCGGTGGGAGTATATTCTTCTGTGGTAGGTAGGGATGTAGGTTCGTTGTTTACCGGTGAAGTGAAAGAATTATGGTGGAGAGATAACGCTCGGATGGCAAAAGCAGATTGATAAGTTCAGTTATTTTCATAAGGGGAATTTTTTCTTATGCCAAGAATGAAATAGTCAATATCAATGAGGGAATATCATCCTTATAAATATATGTATGCGACAGGCAATTCAATCGGGCAACTTTACGGGCTGATGGCAGAGGGACTGTATCAGAAGGAAGATTTCGACGCACAGGGAAATCTGCTTCCCGGACTGCCGGTTTCTACGTATGAGTCCTGGAACTTCGACCGGGAGATGTGAAATACAAGGATTTGAATGGCGACGGAAAGATTGACTATTACGATCATTGCCATCAGCAGTATTCCCTCTGCCCTTTTCATTGGGGGCGGATTATAGAAATTGGGGATAAAAGCCCATTTTCAGGGGAGTGGCGCACCGTTCCGTATCGACTATGCTAGCCAGTATTTATCATCCGTTGTACGGCAATGATAAGAACGTGTCTGAACATTATCTGGAGAACCGCTGGACGGATGCCACCCCGGATGCCCGATATCCGCGTCTGACTACTCTTTCCAACAATCACAACTTTCAGACGAGCAGCTTGTGGATGGAAAAGGGGGATTATCTGAAATTACGTGTGCTGGAACTTTCTTACAAACTTCCTGCCCGGTTTGCAGAAAAAGATGAGGATGAGTGATTGCAGGTTGTTCCTGAAAGGCATGAACCTGTTTTCGATAGACCATGTCGGTATTATGGATCCGGAACAGATGGATATGGAGTATCCTTCATCGCGTTCTTATTTGATTGGAATCAATGTCTTATTTTAAACAAGAAGCAAGGTATGAAAAAATATAATCTATTGGCTTTGGCAGCTTGCTTGTGGATGACAACTGCTTGTAGTGATTTTCTGGAGCTTAATGAATCCGGATATAATTCGGTGGAATATCAGTTCTCTACTTTCGACAGGACGAAGGCGGTTGCTACCAATGTCTACGGATATCTGAAAGACGGGTACAGCGAAGTGTGTTCGACCATGATAGATGCGGCGACGGACGACGCGGTGAATGCCTGAGTACAAACGGAATCAAAGGATTCTATGACGGTAGCTGGAATACAAGTGCACCGATAGGCGATGTATGGGAATATTATTACCGGGCGATTGCCGCAGCCAATTATTTCATCGAACATTGTCCGGCAGATTTTCCCGCTGCAAAGTATCAGGAGAAATATGAGGAAAAATTAAAGGAACTGAAGCTTTATCCTTATGAAATACAGGCATTGAGGGCCTATTTCCATTTTGAGTTATTGAAACGTTATAAGAATATTATTATTGCCGACCGGCAGTTTACGCTGGAGGAAGTCAATGAATTGCAGCCTGCTACATTTGCTGAAGCTGTCAACTGGATTGTCGGGGAGTGTGACGAGGCTGCGAAGTTTCTGCCGGTCACGTTTAAGGGAATGACTTCTACGGACGAGGTAAGGCAGAGCCACCAAAGGGAATGGCGTTGGCGTTGAAGGCAAGAGTGCTGCTGTATGCTGCCAGTCCGTTGAACTCGACGGACAACCAGGCGAAGTGGTTGAAGGCCGCCAAGGCTGCCAAAGCGGTTATAGACTTGAATGTCTATCAGGAAAAACCGGGTGAAGAGGTGATTAACAATCCCAATTCTCTTGATTTTATTTTTGGCAGATGGAATGGGGTGAGCAATAGTTTTGAGAGTGCCAATTTTCCGATAGGATATGAAGGCGGTAACTCAGGAGTGTGCCCTTCACACAATTTGGTTGAGGCTTTTGATATGCAGGATGGCACTCCGTTCGACTGGAATAACCCGGAACATCGCAACAAAGCTTTGGAACCTTCGGAGAGAGACCCGAGATTGGCACAGACTGTATTGATGAACGGACAGACATTCAAAGACAAGGTAGTGGAAAGTTTTATCGGAGGGATGAACGGACTTCCTAAAAGAGGGAGCTTCTCCTACTTCCTATTATTTACGTAAACACTTGAAAGAAGCTACCGACCTGACTACGGGAAGTGCTACCCTCATATCAACATATATGGCCTTTGTTCAGGTATGCGGAAGTCTTGCTGAACTATGCGGAGGCTTTGCTGGAAGCAACAAAAAGAACCGGATTTCAAGGGGACTTTGGATAACGTTCAGTATACGGTATCACCTCGTGTGAGGCTGTAAAATAAGGATTCGTACAAGGGTAGATATGAACGCTGTTGAAACGGACTGATATGATACGCTTTTAAAAAAGCGTTTGGTATGAACGCCGTGTGGAGCTGGCTGAGGGACATCGCTTTGGGATATAAGACGTTGGATGATGCGGAAACTTCAACGACCTGATAGAAGGGCTCTCTATTGGCAGCCGTAAAGGATGAGGAGGAAGGTATATTTACTCTATGAGAAGAAACGGTGCAGGAAAGGATATGGGAAGAGGATGAATTATTATCCGATTCAGGATGTTGAATTATTCAAAAATCATAATCTTGTTCAGGAATGAAGCGTTGGGAAAGTAATTTAAAAAT
>VOFI01001442.1_pt1 | contig 12001 bp, 13 predicted proteins | sample 5384131 | NCBI WGS metagenome assembly VOFI01 (sample SAMN12384728, study PRJNA508395) | human gut metagenome | isolation source: healthy gut H | host: Homo sapiens
TTCAACAGCTCCCGATGCTTCAGCAAAGCCTGCCTTGTATCCTCCTCTATGGCAAATTCCAGCGCCGAGGAAAAGCGCAGGCACCGGAGAATCCGTAAGGCATCCTCCCGGAACCGCCTTTCGGGCTCTCCAACACACTTTAAAATTCGATTTTTTAGATCTTCCTTTCCTCCAAAACAGTCCACCAAGCCTCTTTCCGGATGAAACGCCATGGCGTTCACCGTGAAATCCCGGCGGGAAAGGTCTTCACTGAGCGACCGGGTAAAGCCTACCTTATCCGGCCTTCGAAAATCAGAATAGCCGCTTTCAGTCCGGTAGGTCGTGATCTCCGCCGCATGTCCGTCCACCACAGCGGTCACGGTACCGTGCCGCAGTCCGGTATCAAAAACCGGCACGCCGTTCAGAGCCTGCTTTGTTTCGTCCGGCAAGGCTGAAACGGCGAAATCGTAATCCTCCGGTTTTTTCCCAAGAAGCATATCCCGAACGCATCCACCCACCGCATAGGCCTCAAAGCCCTTCTCTTCCAATCGCCTGATCAGCTTAATGCCCCAATTTGGCAGTTCCATGCCGCCCTTTAACACCTCTTTCTCAAAAACAGCGGGTCGTTCGGATCGCGGAAAAGTCTTTTGCAGCGCTATCTCACAAAGGAGATTCACTCTATTTTAATGGCGCACGATAGACCCGCGCCTATCAAAGTCATTCCCATTACTTTATCAGGACATAATGCGCGGGATTTCCCAGCCGTTTTTCCTGATTTCTATCCTTTCGCTTCCGCAGCGCAAATTTCTTCCTCTGCTTGCGGCGCTTCCTGCTTCACTGGGTCCAGCCAAATCTATCTTGCAGCCGAGAAGCCCGCGTTTTTATTTTTCGGCTCTCAAAGGCGCCGGACAAAACGCTGTTCTGATACACGGCAGCTCCGCACGAACGAATTCCGTTTAACAGCGGCCGCTTACAATTACCACAGCTTACTCTCAGCTTCCTTTTTCCGAGGCCCTTTTTTAGACAGAGCCTTTCTCCGCCGTCAGCTCCGGCAGGGCTTTATCGCTTTTAAGCCGGCATTAAAAAATCCCCAGCTCAGTGAGTCGGGGATTTTTACTCGGTCAGCGGTATCTTCCATATTTTCCGCGATAATACTTATCATCCAAAAGGCGCTTTTTCCCTGTACGGCTGCTGCGGCGATGATAGCGTTTCCGGCCCACGTTTCTGTTTCTGGGACCGCCTCTGCGGTTGTTGCTGAACAGCACCACCAGAACGATGACAATGCCCAGAGCAATAAGAACCCAGGCCAAAATTCCTAAAATCTTTGTCCGCTGGTCCACCTTGGTAACCTCTACGCCGGAGCCGAGCAGGTCGGGAATGGAATAAACCTTTGAGCCCACCTCCGGCATGCTGACAGCGCTGGAAACCGGCTTTCTGGATGAAGACGCCCTGGACGAGGAGGAAGCCCGCGAGGAGGACGCTTCACTAGAGACGGCGGCCGGTTCCTCATAATACACAGGCTCGCTGGAGGATGGCTCCGGGGTTGGTTCCGGGGCCGCGGAGGAGGCTGGGGGCGCAGGCTCCACTTGTTGGGTGGAAGACGACGCCGGAGCAGGCGTCGAGGATGCTTCTGAACTGCTGGAAGCCGCAGAAGGCGTGGAGGACGGCGGTTCCTGAGAAGTCTCCTCGCTGACCGCCTGGCTGGAAGACGATGAGGCGCCCTCGCTTTCGTCCTCCGCCCAAGCGGGCATGGCACAGACAAAGCTGAGCATCAATAATATTGTAACGCATAACGCAGTCCACTTTTTACGTTCACGCTTTCTAACCTCCAAGTTACAAACCCCTTATTTTAAATCCATGCAATCCTTGCTTTTAATCAAAAAAAATCCCATGTATTTCCACGTTATATTATAGCACAGAACCGACGCAATGCAACAAATTTCCCAATTGTTGAAAAAAAAATGTTTCAGAAAATTTACAATCCGTTCCGCCCCGATTTTTATTGTCCCTCCAATGGCTCCAACCCACTGTTCAGCATGATCCCACAGCGACAGGGCGCTTCGGGCAAATCCGCCCCCGTCAAAGCCCGCGGCGGACAGGGTATTATCCACGCACAGAAACGCCCCCAGGGCCGCCGCCAGGATAAGAGTTACACAGAAGCCTGTAAAAAGATTTCCTTTTGTTTTTTACGTCTGTCCAAAAAAAACGTCCTTTCTGTTTCAATCAATCGGGACGGGAAAGCCGGACGGCCGATCCGGTTTTCCCGTCATGTGATCCCCAATGCCGCTGCCGAGAAGCCTCTTGGCTGGCTATCCCCTTTAGACAGAGATCTCTCTAAAGAACTGCCCGCTTTCCTTATTTTCATCATACATCAATAATCATAGGCCCCGGCTGTAAAAACTCCCGCTTTTAAGCCTAGCCTTGCAATTGATTCAGCACGCTGGCCAGCACGTTGCCCAGCAGTTCTCCGGTATAGGTAGCCTCTTCGATGGTGTTGGCGTCGGTTCCCACTTCGATCAGCAGGGAACCATGGGTCAGGTGCATATTGTATTGCGAGGGACAAAAATTCATGGGCCTGGTCATTCCCGGGTACATAGTCTCCGCCGTCTGCTGAATCTGCAGCGCTAAGCGCAGATTATATTCCCAATCTGGGAACTCCCAGGTTCCGTCGTCATCACAGCCTGCGATAATCATAATCTGGGCGGCTTTTTTCCCATCCACCACAAAGGTCGGCTTGGTTTTTCCGTCTCGTTATTCCCCAGCGCGTCCCGGTGGATATCTAAAACCACCTGGATGCCAGGGTACTCGGCCAGATCGTCCTTGACAGTCTGCTCCGAACGGTAATAGGAGCCGTTGTAGCTGGGATTATCGTGGATGGTTTTATCGTGGAGCGTACCGATGCCAGCGTTGTTCAGCGTCTGCGTAATCGCGTCCCCCACCGCCACCACGCTGTAGCGCTCGTCGGTCGTTCTGGGATAGAAGCTTTCCGGATATTGTCCTGTGTCGATGTCCAGATACGCCTCGCAGGTGTGAGTGTGCATAATCAGCACCTCCGGCTCTCCGTTTTTTTGGATATTCACATCGGGCCTTTTCGCCAGTTCCGCTCCAATATCGATTTGGGTCTGGCAGGTGCTTTTGATGCTGAAATTCTCATATTGAGTTCCGCTGGGACCGATCTGCACCTCATTGATCGGATAGGCCGCCTCTCCTTCCTCCAGAGGGCCGCCGGTATAGGGCACTTCCCCGCCGGGATTCTCGGAGTTTTCACTGGGTTCTTCCGGCTGGGAGGATGAAGCGCTTTCAGAACTGGAGGCCTGAGAGGATGACGCCTGAGAGGACGGACTGGCTGAGGAGCTGCTCTCCTTCGGCTGAGAAGGCTGAGAACCCGCCGTCTCCTGTCCTAATTGAGACTGGGCTTCCATGTTTTCCGGAGCCCTCTGGGCAAAGAGATTCCTGGCGCCGTCCGGCGCGGTAAGCCCCGCCGCCAAAACCGAAAGGGAATTTTGTCCATCCAGAAAGGCCTGGGGCAGCTTGAGCGTAAAGCTGAGCACCGCGATCACCGTGCTTAGACAAGCCATCCCCGTCATAAGGGCACGCTTAATTTTTGGATTCCGAATCCTCACCGTTTCCCCACCCTTTCGGCATTTTGTGAAAAGAAAGAGCTTTTGTGCGGAGCCGTGCCGTCTGCCCGTTCCTCAAAAACTCTCTAATGCTTATGCCTGATAGAGCTGGATTATGACACCAGGGTTCCCAGATCCTCCAAGGTAAAGGAGGGCTGGAGCGCATGGTTAATCGCCATGCTCACCAGCTTGGCCGCCCGGTCGATCAGCAGATCGATTTCCCTGGGCGTCACCACCATAGGCTCTCCACGGGGAGAAATTTCTTCTTCCATTCCCGCCTCCTCCCTCCCCAGCAGGTCCGCGGCAAGGGTCATGGCATCCACTACCGTAGGCACTCCCATACTCACCACCGGTACTCCCATAGTCTGACGGTCGATTTTAGGCCTGGCGTTTCCCACCCCTGATCCCGGGCTGATCCCTGTATCCGATACCTGGACGGTACAGCCCAGACGATCCAGCCTTCGGGAGGCCAAGGCGTCCACCACGATCAGCGCGGCCGGGCGGAGCTTTTGGGTAACGCTGTAGAGCAGCTTCCCCGGTTTCTATGCCAGTCTGCCCCAGCACGCCCGGAGCCAGCACCGCCACCGGTCTTAAATCATCAAGCCCAGTGCTCCGGGCCAGCTCTCCGGTAATGTGCCGGGTGGCTAAGACTCCTTTCGCGGTTTTCGGTCCCAGATTATCCGGAGTGATCTCCGTGTTTCCCAGTCCCGCTACCAAAATCAGCCCCCGCTGGGGCAGCAGAGACGCCAGCTCCTTTCCGATCAGCTCAATTCGAGCGGCGGGATCCCGAAAATCATCGCTGAAGGGGGGAACGTCAAAGGTCAGGTACGTTCCCTCCGGCTTGCCCATCTTGCCGGCAGCCTCCGGTGTTTTGATTTTTAGACGGGTCAGGGTTACGTCTCCATACCGCTGGGTAAAATAATCCGTGCCGCCGATATCCTTTTCTAAAAGCTCCCGGGCCTCCACTGCTAAATCCGTGCGGAAAACCATTGCGAAATTCCTCCTAATATGCTATACTAAAAATCCGGTTCTATTTTCATCCTTATTATGGGGAAACCTGGGCCGGATATGCTGGTTTTTTGAAAAATCCAGAAAAATCTCTTGCCAAATCGAAAGAAAAATGGTATCATAAATTGAAGCGACCATGAGCAAAGGAGGTGTGACCATGCCAAACATCAAATCTGCGAAAAAGAGAGTAAAAAGTAATCGCCACCAAAACTCTTCGGAATAAGTCTTATAACTCTGCTTTAAAAAACAGCGGTGAAAAAGGCTGATCTGGCTATCGAAGCCGGCGCTGCCGATAAAACCGAGGCCGTGCGCGCTGCGATCAAGAAAATCGACCAGGCCACCGCTAAGGGTATTCTGCATAAGAATACAGCTGCCAGAAAAAAGTCCGCCCTTGCTCGCAAGCTGAATGCTTCCGCCTAAGGGAAACTAAAACGTGAAAAGCAGAGCTTTATGCCCTGCTTTTTTGTTTTGTCTCGCTGCCGCCAAGCAGCAGGGGCGCAAGACGCCCCGACGGAAGAATGCAAAAAGCTGAATACAGCTAGGCTTCCGCTCTATTTTCGCCAGCGGCAGCTTACCTACCGGCTTACAGCGGCGGACTTCCATAATTTATCAGCTGTTCACGAATTTTGCGTTGACTTTTCCCTCAAAAATGGATATCATAAGAATAGAAATTGATTTATGGAGGTGCTCTCATTTGAAGAAGTGTCATAAAATCGCGTTATTGATCGGCTTAATAACTTCTGTGGCAGCTATCGTGGCAACCGTTACCACTGTCTGTCTGCTCCACCAGAAAAAGAAAAAAGAAGACGAAGAGCTTGAGCACTATCTGGACTGCTCTATTCAATAGGGACAGGCATTTGACTGCCAGCCGGTAAAAACAAATAAAATCTGGGCTGTTTTCTTTTTTGCGGAAAAGAAAACAGCCCGTTTTTATTGCCTTATCTTCATTTTCATGTTTTTATAGCTGATCCGTATCGTTACAGAGCCAATGGCTTATCCATTCGTTAAACATTTCGTGTTCGCTTTGTTAATTCAAAAATTCAGTTAAAGCATATGAAACGATAGCAGCAATTAGAAAGGCAGGGAACCATACCCGCAACCAGACAGTTCCAGGCTAAAAATCAAAAAGCTGTGAGAAATCCTCACAGCTTTTTTTTGATTGACGGCAAGAAGAGCAAAGGAAGATCTTCCGCATATTTTTTAAGTCTTCCGCTATTTTGCCGCCCAGTTCAATAAAACGCGCATGGGTAAAGGCTTCCTTTTCTCCTATTCGCGGCAGCCAGCCCTCTTAGGCTCAGCCCTTATCGCTTGGCTTAGAGATCAGCGCCGCCAAATACCCGAAGAATACCGCTGCCGCAATTCCCGCAGCGGCCGCGGTGACGCCCCCGGTTAGGATTCCCAGGATTCCTTGCTCCTGAATCGCTTTAACCACACCCTTGGCCATCGTGTAGCCAAAGCCTGTCAACGGTACTGTCGCCCCCGCTCCAGCGAAATCTACCAGAGGGCCGTAAAGGCCCACAGCAGTGAGCACCACTCCCAAAGTGACGAACAATACTAAAATACGGGCCGGGGTCAGTTTAGTCTTATCGATTAGGATTTGACCTACCAAGCAGATCAGGCCGCCTACCACAAAGGCTTTCCCGTATTCCCAAAGCATTTCCAAAAACTATCACCTCGTTTTCCTGAGGCTAGTTTTTCCAAAACTTTAATATTTATTACTATCCTTGACCATCAAACAAAGACACATTGAAGCACCGCTTTACTCTTCCAGCAGAACCGCCCGTACGGGAGCCGCCTCCAGCCCCTCCAGTTTCAGTGGAAACGCGGCCAGAATGTAGTTTCCATCCGGCACCCCGCTCAGATCCAAGCCCTCCAAAATCGGCACGCCCGCCAGCAGAAGCTCCTGATGCGGCAAAACGGCGTCTTCATAGGGAGCGATGGAAGAAGCGTCCGTACCTACTAAAGCGATCCCCCATCCGCCAGGGCGAAGGCCCCGCTTTGAGACAGGTACGCCGAGCCCTCCCCGCGCAGAAGCAGCCTAGGCTGGGTAAATTGCAGAATTTCGTCGGCATCTTCCCCAGTGAGGATACCGCTGACCGAAAGCACCGTGCACGGGCCGAAGCATGCCTCAAGAGGCACCTGGTCTATGGTCGCGCCGTCGTCCACAAAATGCCGGGGCGCATCCATATGGGTAGCGGCATGGGCGCCGCCGTAATATGCGGTAAGATTAAATTTATCCCCCAGCTGCATTTGCTGAAGCCGCTCCAGCCTCGGGACGGGATCTCCCGGATACACCGGCGCGGTAAAATAGCCTTTGGAAATATCGTAAATTTTCATAACGACACCTTCTACGCTTCTTTATTAGATTTTATAAACCTGCTAATAAAAATACGTCAGCCAGACAGATTCCTTCCCCCTAGTAAGATCATTCCGCCCTTTGCCGGATCAGGGTAATCCGTCAGGCCGATAGCCAAGGATAAGCATCCGAATAGGGCCGCGAGGGCAAAAAGCCTTGCGGGCCATCTTTTACTTGCCTCCAAAGCGTCACATTCTGTCTCTCATGCCGAAAATTTCGAAGCCGGCAAAATTCAGCCGCCAGGCCGGCTCGGTTTCAAGTGATAAGAAAGCCTCTCTGTCACGCGAGCAAGGGCATCAATTCTGTTAAAAGCTCAAAGGATTTCTTTACCGCGATTTTCAAAAATTTAGGATAGTCCATGTGGGCGTCGTCATTGGCATTGTCGGAAATTGCCCGCACCACTGTAAAGGGCACCTTGTTGATGTAGCAGACCTGTCCGATGCTGCCGCCCTCCATCTCACAGGCCACCGCGCCGAATTCCTCCATCAGCCGGTTCAGCTTGTCCTTTGAGCCTACAAACTGATCTCCAGTGGCGATAATTCCCTGGTGACAGGCCAGCCCCTCTACCGCTCCCGCGGCCGCGCGCACCTTATCGTTCAATTCCTCGTCGCACGGGATCTGAATCCTATCGATTCCGGAAATAAACCCTTTGGGATCCCCTAGATCAGAGGTATCCATATCGTGCTGAACCACCGAATCAGCCACTACAATGTCACTGATTTTAATTCCTTTCCCCATGCCTCCGGCCACACCGGTATTGATAATCAGCCGGGGATGGTAACGGAGAATCATAGTCTGCGCGCACATCGCCGCGTTCACCTTGCCGATACCGCTGACCGCCGCCACGCAATCCACGCCCTCCAGCTTTCCCTGCACAAAGGTAATTCCACTGATGGTTTCTTCCCTTTTCTCAGTCATGCTGCCCTTGATGAGCTCTACCTCTACCGTCATCGCACCGATCAATCCAATCATGATAAGCCGCCCCTTCTTCCTGCCGCGGCGCCGCAAAGGCCGCGAAAAATCTATTCTTAGTATAGCATACCGCCGTAAAAAAATCAAAAATTCCAATCTTGGGAAAAGTCCCGAAGGTCCGCGGAAAGTTCTTCTGTTTTCTTATCCGGTTATTATTGACTTTTGGCCTGATTTCCATTATTATAGTGTTAGAAACGATAAAAAGGATCAGCATTTTTTACAATTTATTTTATCCCTTTGGAAAATCTGGCTCCGATTTCACCAGCTTTTTAATCCGCATTTTATCTATAAAGATAATAAACAAATAACCTGGAGGGTTGCAGTATGAAAAAATGCGCGAACCACTATGCCGTTGCCGTGGACTTAGGCGCCAGCGGCGGTAAAATGGCGGCGGCTTCCTTTGATGGCAGCCGTATTGAGCTGGCGGACTACATCACGTTTCCCAACCAGCCGGTGCAAATTCTTGACACCTTATATTGGGATGTGTTTGCCCTTTACCGCAGCATCGTCTCCGGTATGACCCAATACGCTTCTGAGCTTGGCCCAGCCGCTACCATTGGGATCGACACCTGGGGCGCTTCTTACGGCCTTTTAGACAAAAAAGGCCGTCTTTTGGAGCCGGTTTATCACTACCGCGACAAACGCACCGACACGATCATGGATGTAATCTATGAAAAAGTGTCCCAGAGAAGAATCTTTGAGCTTACCGGCGTACAGTTCAACCGGACCTACACCCTCCCTCAGCTGTATTCCTGCATTGTCAACGGCGATACCTGCCTGGACAACGCAGATAAGCTTTTATTCCTGCCCGACCTGCTGGGCTATTTCATTTCCGGGCAGATGTCCACGGAAATGACCATTGCCGGAACCTCCGCGCTGATGGAACCCTCTCAGGAAAATTGGAGCAAGCAGCTGTTTCAGGAATTCTCCATTCCCACCCATTTTCTCACGAATTTGGTGGACGCCGGCACCGTAAAGGGCACGGTCACCCCGGAGATCGCCTCTCTGACCGGCATCGGCCCCGCAAAGCTGGTGGCCTCTGTAGGCCATGACAGCGCGCTGCTGTAGCCGCCATTCCCGGATTCGGCAAAAAACAAGCTGTACATCAGCATTGGCACCCAGATCAGCATGGGAATCGAAACTGACGAGCCTCTGGTATCTGAGGCCGCTTATCAGGGCGGCTTTAAGAACACCGGCGGCATCGCCCGCAGAAAGATAATTTACAGAGATTTCTCCGCCTTCTGGCTCATTAATGAGCTGCGGGCCGCTTTAAAGCGGGAGGGCAGGGAATATTCCTTTGATGAGCTTCACAGCCTCGCGGAAGAAGCTAAATCGCTGAACGCTTACATAGATAATGAGTATCCCACCTTCAACACGCCCGGCGGCGATATCCGGGTCAAAATGGCCGAATATCTGCAGCAGACCGGCCAAGCGGTTCCGCAGACCGTCGGCGAATGGGTTCGCTGTATTTTCGAAAGCCTGGCTTTAAAGGTAAAATACTGCGCTGATTATCTGAAAAACACCTTGGGAATGCCCTTGGAAGATGCCTTTGTCATCAACGGCGGCTCCCGGAATACCTTGCTGGTTCAGCTTCTCAGCGACGCTCTCCGCCTGCCGATTCACGCCGGTATGCCATACGCCACTCTAGCCGGCAACCTGCTGACTCAGTTCTACGCCGACGGGAAGGTTTCTTCCGTAGAGGAAATGCGGGAGGTCGCCGGCCGTTCTTTCCAAATGAAGGAATACGAGCCCCAGCCCGGAAGAGATTGGGATGCCGCGCTCCAGGCCGCAGTCGAAAAGAATGTTTGCCATTAATCACAGGAAAAACCGGTTTTGCTTTTCACGAAGGGAAAACCGATTTTGATAAACCGGCCTCCGGGCCGTAAACAGTTAAAGAAAATGGAGGAATCGCAATGAACATCAACATGGACGTCATCCGCGAAGTCATGGCGGTAGCAAAACGCCTGGACGAGAAAACGCTGGTCAACACCTTCGAGGGCAACATTTCCGCAAAGGTAGACGGCAAAATCTACATCACCCCCACCACCAAGAATAAGGGCCTTCTGACTGAGGACATGATCGCTGTCATGGATGAAAACGGCAACCAGATCCATGGTAACTGCAAGCCCACCTCTGAACTTCCCATGCACACCGAAACCTATACCATCCGCGACGACATCGGCGGCGTGGTACACTGCCATCCTCCGTATCTGACCGCCTATGCCCTGGCCAACAAGGATGTAGAAACCAGAGCCTATCCGGAAATGATGGGTAACTTCTGCAAGTTCGAGTGCGCCCCTTATGGCCGTCCCGGCACAGATAAGATTCTGGCGGGCGCGATTCCGATTCTGCAAAACAAGAGAGACATTGTTCTGCTGGGCAACCACGGCGTGCTGGTGGTAGGCAAAACCGTTACCGACGCCATGAATAAGACCGAAGCCGCCGAGGCCATTGCCAAGGCGCTGTTCCTGACCGCTCAGCTGGGCGGCGAGGTTCCGCTGTCCGACGAGGAATGCCAGTTCTTCCTGGATCTTCAGAAGACCAAATAAGAAATTTTATCTTAGTAGCTTACCCTTAAAAGAAATGGATGGATTGCTGTCATGGCCACTGAATCGATCATCACCACACGGAAGTACTATAAGCGGAATAAGATATTAAATATCATCCGCTCCAATGAGAATATTTCACGCTATGATGTGAAAAAGATGACCATGTACAGTATGTCCACGGTTTTAGACATCATTGACGATTTAATCGCAAGCGGCATGGTTTACGAGGCCGATTGCGAGGAACCCAGGGTCGGGCGGAAGCCGGTATGGCTCCGCCTGAATCCCGAGGGCGGTTATTTCATCGGCGCGGAATTCAATGCGTTTCATTTGCACTGCGCTATGCTGGATTTCACCGGTGAGATCATCTACCAGTCGGAGGAGGATTTACTCCCTGACCAGGGAAAAGACGCGATTCTAGCGCTTTTAATCCGGCATATCCATGCCGCTATCGACGCCGTAAAGGGAAAGCCGGGGCAGATTTTCGCCATCAGCGTAGGAATTCCCGGCTATTTGAATGAGGATAAGAGCATCGCTCTTTCCCACTTTCGCTTAAAGGACTGGGAAAACGTCCCGGTCAAAAAGATTTTAGAGGATGAATTTCATCTTCCCTGTTACCTGGACAACAACGTCAACGTCATGGCGTTCGCTTATAAATGGCTTCGCTACAACGGCGACTGCCGGGACTTTTTATTTGTCTCTATCCGCACCGGCGTCCGTATCGTGCCGGTCATCAATAATCATCTGATCTTAAGCCGCGGCGGCCTTTCCGGCGAGCTGGGACACGTTAAGGTTGCCCCTCACGGCACCCTGTGTTCCTGCGGCGGGATCGGCTGTCTCAACTCTGAAATTTCCGACCTCAGCATATTGGGAAAGCTTAAGGCGGGTTTGAGTTCGGCCGTTTTCCAGAAATTATGGAAATGGCCGGAGGAGACCCGGACAAGGTGACTTTGGAGATGTTCTGCGAATCCGCGGCTCAGGAACATCCTGATTCTGTAAAGCTCATGCTGGATTTGGCCAATATTCTGGGGAAGCTCTGGGCATGGCGGTGAACATTCTGGCACCGGAGGTCGTGGTGCTTTCCGGCCAGCTGGCCCAGTTGGGCGAGCCTTTCTTCCAGGAGATTTCCAAGGTTTTGGAGCGCAATGTGGTTCAGGAGATCTATCAAGGGCTGAAGGTTACGGCAAGTGTTTTTAATGAGTATATTGGCGCTATCGGCGCAGCCGCCTACGCCATGCAGGAAGAATTTGACTTTATTGACAAACAGATTTGATCCTGCCCGCAGGCCGTCGCTGAAGGATTTGACTGGAAAGAGGATCATGATTTTTCTCCAGTCACTTGAAACCGCCAAAGCATCACACCTCATGTTGGTAATTTGGTATAGCAGTGAGAAAAATTGCCTTATTCTTGACGGTCAAAGCTTGAGTTGATTTCTATTTTTGCAGGCGTCTCTTATCAAAATTTTATTGTTTGTTGTACTAATAAAAAAGCTTCGGTTGACTAACCGAAGCTTTTTTCTG
>VOFI01001466.1_pt1 | contig 12001 bp, 10 predicted proteins | sample 5384131 | NCBI WGS metagenome assembly VOFI01 (sample SAMN12384728, study PRJNA508395) | human gut metagenome | isolation source: healthy gut H | host: Homo sapiens
ATGGGTTGAACATCAGTTCACAGATTGTTTACTTGACAAAAACGACAGAATGTGATAAAATAGAAAAGCTGGTCACGGCGAGAAGGAAAGAAAAGAAAACGATCTGAACTTCGGTTCACAAAATGTTTACTTGACAAAAACTTCTGAATGTGATATAATATAAAAGTTGCAGCACGAAAGCTGCTTCGAAAGTATCTTGAAAATTGAACAATGCACTACAAGCGAAAAAGCCCTTGAAATTCCAAGAGATTGGAACTTTAAGAAGTCAGAAAAGACGAAAAAATCACAAAGGTAATTGCGAGCGAAATCGTGATTGCTAGGATCGATATAAAGATGCGAAAGCATCTGTATATACAACTTAAATAAAGAGTTTGATCCTGGCTCAGGACGAACGCTGGCGGCACGCTTAAGTAACATGCTGAGAGTGGGAAGCTTCGAACGGAGAATATCGAATGGTACAATGCTTGCTTTGATATTGACTTAGTGGCGGACGGGGTGAGTAACACGTGAGTAACCTGCCTCTGAGAGTGGGATAGCTTGCACGGATTGCCTGCTAACTTGCCAAGCAGCCGCGGTAATAGTAGAGCTGAAACGGATGGTAATACCGCATGAAATCATAGTATCGCATGGTACAATGATCAAAGATTTATCGCTCAGAGATGGACTCGCGATGGCAATATAACAGAGGGAAGCAATACAGCGATGTGGAGCAAATCCCAAAAATTGTCCCAGTCCGGATTGCAGTCTGCAACTCGACTGCATGAAGTCGGAATCGCTAGTAATTCGAGATCAGCATGCTCGGGTGAATGCGTTCCCGGGCCTTGTACACACCGCCCGTCACACCATGGGAGTCGGTAACACCCAAAGCCGGTCGTCTAACCTTCGGGAGGACGCCGTCTAAGGTGGGATTGATGACTGGGGTGAAGTCGTAACAAGGTAGCCGTATCGGAAGGTGCGGCTGGATCACCTCCTTTCTAAGGAGCACGAACGAAAGTTCATAAGCTTCGGTCAGCAAGGGAGACCGCAAAGTAGAAAGAAAGCATTGTTCAATTTTGAGGGTACTGAAGAAGACGGTGCCGCAATGAGAAGCTTGAAAAACCGAGGGAAACCCGAAAATGGGGGTGTAGCTCAGCTGGGAGAGCACCTGCTTTGCAAGCAGGGGGTCAGGAGTTCGATCCTCCTCATCTCCACCATAAGGGCGCATAGCTCAGGTGGTTAGAGCGCACGCCTGATAAGCGTGAGGTCGATGGTTCGAGTCCATTTGTGCCCACCACTTACCAAAGGGTAACCTAAAGGAAAAAGCAAATGTCTTGCTTGCAAGAGCAAATATCAGTAGATGAAAAAGATCATCTGTTGATATCTGTTCTTGGAAAAGGACAGAAAAAAGTGCAGCTTGAAAACAGAATAATGAAAGCAAATGCAAGTGAAAACTACGAGTAAGTAGAAACAACGACATGAAGGTGAATAACCAAAATGTTGGGTAAAAAATACTACAAATAGTTGGACGCGAAAATTCTGAGAAGAACCAAACGAACAAATGGTAAAGCAAAGAAGAGCGCAGAGTGAATGCCTTGGCATTGGGAGCCGATGAAGGACGTGGTTAACTGCGATAAGCTGCGGGGAGCTGTAAGCAAGCTTTGATCCGCAGATTTCCGAATGGAGCAATCCACATGAAGTAGTTCATGTATCCATACGTGAATTCATAGCGTATGGAGGGGAACCGCCTGAACTGAAACATCTAAGTAGGGCGAGGAAGAGAAATCAACCGAGATTCCGTAAGTAGTGGCGAGCGAACGCGGAAGAGGCCAAACCGAGAGAAGAAATTCTTTCGGGGTTCGGACTGCATTTAGTATTCTTGATCTTTAGTCGAACAGTCTGGGAAGGCTGACGAGAGAGTGTGATAGTCACGTAGACGAAAAGGAGAAAGAGCGAGCAGTATCCAGAGTACCGCGGGGCACGTGAAATCCCGTGGGAAGATGGGGGACCACCCTCAAGCCTAAATACTACCCAATGACCGATAGCGTAAAGTACTGTGAAGGAACGGTGAAAAGAACCCCGGGAGGGGAGTGAAAAGAACCTGAAACTCTGTGCTTACAAGCACATAGAGCACGTCAATGTGTGATATGGTACCTTTTGTAGAATGGTCCGGCGAGTTATGGTATGCAGCGTGGTTAAGGACTTCAGGTCTGAAGCCGAAGCGAGAGCGAGTCTGACAAGGGCGAAAAGTTGTATGCCATAGACCCGAAACCGGGTGACCTAGCCATGTCCAGGCTGAAGTGGAGGTAAAACTCCATGGAGGGCCGAACCGACCTCCGTTGAAAAGGCGGCGGATGAGATGTGGCTAGCGGAGAAATTCCAATCGAACCCGGATATAGCTGGTTCTCCCCGAAATAGCTTTAGGGCTAGCGTTGTATTAGATTACCGGAGGTAAAGCACTGAATGGGCTAGGGGTCGAGAGATTACTGAACCCTATCAAACTCTGAATGCCGGATAATCGATGGTCAGCAGTCAGACTATGTGAGATAAGTCTCATAGGAATTGCACAGACAACCAGGATGTTGGCTTAGAAGCAGCCACTCATTAAAAAGAGTGCGTAATAGCTCACTGGTCGAGTGACTCTGCGCCGAAAATTCAACGGGGCTAAAATTCATACCGAAGCTTGGGCTTGACAGAAATGTCAGGGGTAGGGGAGCGTCGTATACGAGGTGAAGTCATAGCGGAAGCGGTGGTGGATTGTATACGAGTGAGAATGCCGGAATGAGTAGCGAGAATTATGTGAGAATCATAATGGCCGAAAGTCTAAGGTTTCCTGAGGAAGGTTCGTCCTCTCAGGGTTAGCCGGGAGCTAAGGTGAGGCGGAAACGCGTAGCCGATGCACATACGGTAGAAATTCCGTAGCCTCCGAAGATTTAAGCACAGGGACACTTTTGAAGGGCTGAGCCGGGCGTTGGTTGCCCCGGTCGAAAGGGACACGATTGAGTGGAAGTCAGTTTGGAAAGAGGCGAGAAAAGCTGTGTGTATATGAAAGGAGCCCGTACCGCAAACCGACACAGGTAGGTAGGAAGAGAATTCTAAGGCCAACGGGAGAAGGGTTGTTAAGGAACTCGGCAAGTTGACCCCGTAACTTAGGGAAAAGGGGTGCTTACGAAGGTAAGCCGCAGAGAATAGGCCCAAGCGACTGTTTAGCAAAAACACAGCTCTATGCTAAATCGAAAGATGACGTATACGGGCTGACACCTGCCCGGTGCCGGAAGGTTAAGAGGAGGAGTGAGAGCTCTGAATTGAAGCCCCGGTAAACGGCGGCCGTAACTATAACGGTCCTAAGGTAGCGAAATTCCTTGTCGGGTAAGTTCCGACCCGCACGAATGGTGTAACGATCTGGTTACTGTCTCAACAACCCACCCGGCGAAATTGTAGTACCGGTGAAGATGCCGGTTACCCGCGACAAGACGGAAAGACCCCATGGAGCTTTACTGCAGTCTGATATTGGATTTCGGTATTACATGTACAGGATAGGTGGGAGACAGGGAAATACAGGCGTCAGCTTGTATGGAGGCAGTGTTGGGATACCACTCTTGAGGTGCTGGAATTCTAACCTGTGGCCTTGAATCAGGTCAGGGGACATTGTTAGGCGGGCAGTTTGACTGGGGCGGTCGCCTCCTAAAAGGTAACGGAGGCGCTCAAAGGTTCGCTCAGCATGGACGGAAACCATGCCAAAGAGTGTAAACGCATAAGCGAGCCTAACTGCGAGACTGACGGGTCGAGCAGTAACGAAAGTTGGAGTTAGTGATCCGGCGGTATATGTGAGTGGAAATGCCGTCGCTCAACGGATAAAAGCTACCCTGGGGATAACAGGCTGATCTCCCCAAGAGTCCACATCGACGGGGAGGTTTGGCACCTCGATGTCGGCTCATCACATCCTGGGGCTGAAGTCGGTCCCAAGGGCTGGGCTGTTCGCCCATTAAAGTGGTACGTGAGCTGGGTTCAGAACGTCGTGAGACAGTTCGGTCCCTATCTGTCGTGGGCGTTGGAGATTTGAAAGGAGCTGTCCCTAGTACGAGAGGACCGGAGTGGACGCACCTCTGGTTCACCAGTTGTCACGCCAGTGGCACAGCTGGGCAGCTATGTGCGGAACGGATAAACGCTGAAAGCATCTAAGCGTGAAGCCGCCCTTAAGATAAGATCTCCTTTAAGACCCCTTTGTAGACTACGAGGTTGATAGGTCTGATGTGTAAGCACGGTGACGTGTTTAGCTTGCAGATACTAATCGGTCGTTCGCTTTTCCTTTTGTTCATTAGCGTCCTTTGTTATGCGCTTCATTTGTTCTTCATTTATCTCTGTTTTTAGTTCGCCGGTGTTTATGGCAAAGAGGTCCCACCCGTTCCCATTCCGAACACGGCAGTTAAGCTCTTTTGCGCCTACGATACTTGGTCATCTCGATCTGGGAAAATTGGTCAATGCCGGCTTTTTTTTCTTTGAGGGAGTCTTTCATTTCGAAAGGCTCCCTTTTTTCGTTGCCGCTTCTTTTTACTTTATATATATCCTTATCCTTTTTTATCACTTCCTCATTCGCTGAATTCACCCTTTTCTTCTAACCTTTTTCTAACCCTCTTGACAAATCTGCCCTCTTTATGGTATAATATTCTTCGTTAATCCCACTTCCGGGCCATTAGCTCAGTTGGTTAGAGCTACCGGCTCATAACCGGTCGGTCCTGGGTTCGAGTCCCCGATGGCCCACCATTGCAAAGCCGCCAGTGTTTTCATGCACCGGCGGCTTTTTTCATATTGACAGAACAACATCGGTTCGGTTATAATAAAGGTATTGGAATTCTTATTAACGGGAGGAACAGCATGAAAGCGATTATTTTTGATATGGACGGAGTTTTGTTTGATACGGAGCGTGTCGGCGATCAGGCATGGCGGCAGGCGGCGGAGGAAATGGGCTTTGCACAGATAGACGATGCCATTTTCCGGTGCCGTGGGCTGAACCGCAATGACACCAGGGCTTTTTTTGAGAAGAATTACCCGGACTTTGACTACCTTGCATTTCACAAGCGCAATCACGAGATTATGGCGGAAATGTTGGCGGATGGGATGCCAATTAAGCCGGGTGCGGTGGAATTACTGCAATGGCTGCGGCAGGAGGACTGGCGTGTGGCTCTGGCGACTTCTACCGGGCGGGAAAGTACCATGCACCACCTGGAATCGGCAAAGATGGTGGATCTGTTTCATGCGATCATCACCGGGGAACAGGTGGAACATGGCAAGCCCGATCCGGAGATTTATGAGATTGCCTGCGATGCCATTGGCGCAGACCCGGGGCTGAGCTTTGCCGTGGAGGATTCGCCCAACGGGATTCGCAGCGCCGCTGCGGCAAATCTGCGTGTCATCATGGTGCCGGATCTGGTGATGCCGAATCTGGAACTGCGTGAGCTGACAGTTACCGTGCAGTCTGATTTGTTCGGCGTGCAGAAGTTCTTGGAGAAATTCGGAGATTTGTAAATCTTAAATTTTGTGCATTTTGTAAAAAAAGTGTGTGCATTTGTGCGAAGTGAGAATTGACGGTTTCCCGTGGGTATGATATACTGAAAGTAAGCCGAGGTGTCATTTCGATTTTATGGGAGAATGACAACGGTTTTTAAGGAGGGTCACTGATGAAAAAATTTGGACAAGGATATCTTCTGCCATTCTGGCATCACTAATGCTGTTTTCTACAGCATTGCCGGTTTCCGCTTATACTTCTAAAGACCTTGCGTCGGATGAGAAAACGGATACCCCTTATTATGCGAACTACACGTTTGGCCAGTTTTATGCGCTGCCTGATGCGGAACTGGAGCAGATTTTTTTGAGGAATGCGACACGTACCATGAAAACATTCAATTGCGCTGTGCTTATGCGACGTTGGAACAATGTGATGCCATGGTAGAAAAATACGGGGACAGTGCAGAAAGTGCAGATTCTGCCTCGCTGGATGCCTTTTGTGCGGAATTGGGCATTCCCAGAAAATATGTGGATGCGGTTCAGTTTCATCATTCGGATGGGACATATCAAGTGAATACGGACGGCGAATCAAGCACACTTTATCGCTCCTTTGACATCTATACGACATTTCAGTATAAATTGCCTGCGATCACTTTGTGGAAGGAAGAAAGCAAGGTCGCCAATATCATCGCAACCCTTTTGGTACTGAATCCGGATGTTTATGTGGATTTGTCGCTTACATACCTCGGTTATGGTGTAAACCCTGCTATCTATCATGCGGGAGACGTGAACTGGGACGGTGTGATTGACGTGTCGGATGCTGTGCTGCTGTCCAAAATTGTAACGACCGGCACCCAATGTCAGTATGTTACGCTGGCAGACTGCGACGGAAACGGCGAAGTGGACAGCCGGGATGTGGTCGCTTTGATGAAGTTTTTGATTCATCTGGTGGATACGCTGCCTTGTGCGGAATAACCCAAAACTGAATAACAAAAAAGAGGCGGAGCATTTCACTTGGAAGTGTTCCGCTTTTTCTTTTGTAAATAAATTGTAAACGATGCAAAATCACGCTTGACGAAATTAGCACATATGCTATAATAGTGTTAGCACTTAAAAAGCAAGAGTGCTAAAGCGGCACGATTGCAAACCACTTTGACAGGAAAGGAGTCGCATTTCTCCGGGAATGCGGAAGAAACATATGGAACAGAAACAATTTCAGGCAGAATCCAAAAAGCTGATGGACATGATGATCCATTCTATCTATACCCATAAGGAGATCTTTCTCCGGGAACTGATCTCTAACGCCAGCGATGCTATCGACAAGCTGTATTTCAAGTCGCTGACCGATGACAGCGTGGGCATGAACAAGTCGGACTTCAAGATCACGCTGGCGGTAGACAAGGATGCACGCACGCTGACCATTACCGATAATGGTATCGGCATGACCAAGGAAGAGATGGAAGAGCATCTGGGTACGATCGCAAACAGCGGTTCGCTCCAGTTCAAGAAGGAAAACAACCTGGCAGAGGACAACCAGATCATCGGTCAGTTCGGTGTCGGTTTCTACCCGCATTTATGGTGGCAAAGCGTGTGACAGTACAGTCTCTGGCGTTCGGCGAGACACAGGGCTATGTATGGCAGTCTGAGGGCGTTGAGGGCTATACCATGGACACCTGCGACAAGGATACGGTCGGCACGGAGATCACCCTGGAACTGCTGGACGATGTGGCAGCAGACGAGGACGGCAACGGCGGCGAAAAATTACAGCGAATTCCTGGATCAGTACCGAATCCAGAGCCTGGTAAAGCGCTACAGCGATTATATCCGGTTCCCCATCTGTATGGATATGACCAAGAGCCGCAAGAAAGAGGATTCCGACGAGTACGAGGACTATATCGAAAACGTCACGCTGAACAGCATGGTTCCGCTGTGGCATAAGAATAAGAACGAGATCAGCGAAGAGGAGTACAACAGCTTCTATATAGGACAAGTGCGGCGATTATACCGATCCGTTGTGCCATATGCACGTCCGGAACGAGGGTACGATCACCTATGATGCCCTGCTGTATGTGCCGTCGCACACACCGTTCAACTATTACAGCAAGGACTACGAAAAGGGCTTGCAGCTGTATGCAAACGGCGTTCTGATTATGGAGCGCTGCGAGGATCTACTGCCTGATTATTTTAGCTTTGTCAAAGGTCTGGTTGATTCGGAAGACCTGTCGCTGAACATCTCCCGTGAAATGCTCCAGCACGACGCACAGCTGCGCCAGATCGCACGCAGCATTGAGCGTACCATTAAGAACGAACTCCAGCGTATGATGAAGAACGACCGGGAGAAGTATGAGAAGTTCTTCCAGTCCTTCGGTTTGCAGCTGAAATACGGCATCTACCAGGATTACGGTATGCACAAGGATCTGCTCCAGGATCTGCTGTTGTTCCCGTCCTCAAAGGACGGCAAGCTGGTGTCTCTGAAGGAATACGTAGACCGTATGCCGGAGGGACAGGACAAGATCTACTATGCAGCCGGCGAAAGCGTTGCACGTATCGAGTCCCTGCCGCAGACCGAACAGGTCAAGGACAAGGGCTATGAGATCCTGTACTTCACCGAGAATGTGGACGAGTTTGCAGTCCGCATGATGCAGAACTATCAAGACAAACAGATCCAGTCGGTTCTGGACAGCAATCTGGATCTGGAATCCGAAGAGGAAAAAGAAAGAACTGGAAGAGAAACAGGAATCCAGCAAGGATATGCTGGAGGAAATGAAGAAGGCACTGGAGGGCAAGGTCGGCAATGTCAAGCTGTCCGGCCGCCTGAAGTCCCACCCGGTCTGCCTGTCCAGCGAAGGCGAACTCTCCATGGAAATGGCAAAGACGCTGAACGCAATGCCAGGAACAGAGGGTCAGAAACTCCAGGCACAGACCGTGCTGGAAATCAACCCGGAGCATCCCATCTATCAGCGTCTGATGGAACTCCAGACCAGCGATACCGCAAAGCTGGACGAGTATGCAAAGCTGCTGTATGACCAGGCACTGCTGATCGCCGGTATGCCGGTAGAAGATCCGGTGGCATTCTCGAACCGTATCTGCGATTTGATGTAAGTATTCTAAAAACAGAAAAGATATCCTTTGAAAAGGAAACAGCCGTTCTGCGGGATGCAGAGCGGCTGTTTTTGCGTATAGCTGTAAATTGTTTTTGAACGGACAAACGTCTGTCTGGCTCTTTGACTATAATAAAAGCATGGACTACATATTCTGAAAGTCATTGGAAAGCAGGTCCATGAATGCAAGGCAAAGACGTTTGTTGTTGGGAGAAAGCCGCTGAAACTTTTCCAGCAGGATCGTACTGTCTTTCGTGTAATCTGTTTGGCGGACAGTGCCGAAAAGAATACGGTCCGGGGTTGTTTCTAAAGCGGTACAGAGTCTGAGGAAAACTTCTAAACTGGGAATGGAGCGGGCGGTTTCAATGCAGGATAGGTATTTGTCGTTGATCTCCGCACGCTCGCAGACTTCGTACTGTTTTAGTTTCAGCTCCTTTCGTCGCTTTGCAAGATTTTTTCCGATTTGCGGATAGTCCAGTATCATGTGTTATCACCTCTGCTATTAAGAGTATCGGAGCAGTTTCTGAATGTAAACAGATGAAAAGTTGAAAAACGACTTGACAACGGAAAAAAAATATAGCTTATAATAAGAATATACACGTTTTTGCTGGAAAAATCCAATTGTAAGAGAGAAAAAAGTGAAAACGATGCGAAATGGCAGGTGAATCGGTTCAGCGCAAAAAACAGCACAGGGAGGATGAAAGCGGCATCAATTTTGTGGGCAGAAACAACCCGGGGCAGGCAGGATGAAAGCCAGTGTCCCCGACAAAACTATGAGATAGGTACACGGAGGTATATTATGAAAAAGAGCACCATCCTTTTTGGGATTTCCATTGTCAATATGGTTTTATTTTTGATCGGCATGATTATTCTGTTTTGCCGCCGCTGCCAGCGGTTCGGCGGACGGCAATAACTTTGCGTTAATTTTGTCGATTATTTCGGGCGTGATCTTTGAGATCATCACCATTGTACAGATCGTCAAGGAGAAGAAAAGCGCCAAGGAAGACAGCTCCTTCTTTCCGTATTGTGTCGCTTGTTTCAAAAAGAAAAACGGCAAGCCCATGTTTCAGCTGGTCGTTGCGGCAATTCTGAACGTGCTGCCCCTTGCCCTTTTTATTGTGCTTTTGATCGCAATTGTTCTCTTTACTTCGTCCGACAGCAAAACGGCGAATAACATTTCCAAGGGCATTGACCTCATCGCCGACAACAGCCAGACAAGCGGCAAATCGAAACCCAAGAAAAATACGGCGAGTCAGAGTAAAAAGTCGGGAGAAAGCGGTAAGTGCAAAGATCTGAGCAACCAGGAATTGAATACAATTGCATGCCATAGCGGCAATGATATGAAAACGATCACACCGGGAGACGACAAGAAAATCAAGAAGATCTACCAGGACAATCCGGGAATCAGCGATGAGGATGCCTTCGAGATTTTCAAAAGACCAATCCCAATGCAACCCTTGAAACTGTCCGTGCACATAAGCCGACATTAAACAACACCAATGACGAATTAAATGTGATTGCCCGCAGCGGCAACAATAACATCAAAACGACAACACCGGGAGACGACAAGAAAATCAAGAAGATCTACCAGGACAATCCGGGAATCAGCGATGAGGATGCCTTCGAGATTTTCAAAAAAAGAGCAATCCCAACGCAACGCTTGAAACCGTTCGTGCGCACAGACCGGAAAATAATTATACCAATGACGAATTAAATGTGATTGCCCGCAGCGGCAACAATAACATCAAAACGACAACACCGGGAGACGACAAGAAAATCAAGAAGATCTACCAGGATAACCCGGGAATCAGTGACGAGGATGCCTTCGGAATCTTCAAAAAGAGCAATCCCAACGCAACGCTTGAAACCGTTCGTGCGCACAAGCCGAGATAAAAATTTCACACTGGAATCAAACAGCCGTCCTGCAAAATGCAGAGCGGCTGTTTTTCTCTTTTCCCACAATTGACAATCCCCGGAAAACATGGTACAATAGACTGTATTATATGGTACAATAAACTGTATTATAAGGCAACACCGCACAAAGCACGCTTGGCAGCTTTGCACGCAATCTGCTTGCTGATTTTCCGTCATATCACACAGAAATCCCTTGCCATACGACAGTATGGCTGCGGAATTTCTATGCAATCTGCCGAAAAATCCGGCTGCGCATCTTACGCACAAGCTTTGTGCGGTGTCGCCTAAAATTTACAACAGAAAGGATTCTCTATGCGCTTTTTGAAAAAGTACTATAAATTGATCGGGACGATTGTGACGGTGATCGCCCTGGTGTTTGTGGTAAAGAAGATCGTGACCATGGATGTAGATTGGTCGATGTTTGCGTCGGGCAGGCTGATTGCAATGATTACCGGCTGTGTGCTGATACAGACGGCTGTGATTCTGTTTATGTCCATGCCCTGGGTGCGGTTCGTCCGCATCCTGTCCGGGACAAATATTCCCATGAAAGATGCACTGCCGGTGTATACCAAGTCGAATCTGATGAAATATGTGCCGGGCAATGTTTTTCAGTATGTGGGCAGAAACCAGCTTGCCGCCGACCTTCATATCAGCCACGTGGACGTAGCCTGTGCCACTGTGCTGGATATCGTCTGCTCCATGCTGACGCCGCTGCTGCTGATCGTGGTGCTTATGGGGGAAAGAATATGCTGGAACTGATCCGCACATACCGTAACAATTTCCTCATTGTGCTGGGTGTCGGCGTTGCGGTGCTGCTGCTGTTGTTCCTGGTGCTGCGCTGGAAGTTCCGGGAGCCGCTGCAGCGCTACTTTGAAAAGTACCGGAAACTGCTGAACCGGAAGATCCTGCTGCGTGTGCTGGGCGTGTTCCTGCTGTACGTGGTGCAGTACATCATCTCCACGGCAATGTATGCCATTCCGGCAGCATTCCTGTTCGATGTGCCTGGGGATAAACTGGGACTGTTCCTGGGAACATACCTGTTCTCCTGGATCGTGGGCTTTATCACACCGGGTGCGCCCGGCGGCATCGGTATCCGTGAGGCGGTTATGATAATGATGTGCGGCAGCTTTCTGGATATGAATACCATTATGCTGTACGCCGTCACCCTGCGGATCATTTCCACCTTTGGCGATATCGCAGCGTTTCTGATCGGAATGCTGCTGGAGCAGGTCTGGAAACGGCAAAAACAAAAGAACGCATGAAAAAAGCTGTCGGCAAAAATTGCCGGCAACTTTTCGCTTGTCCGCAGACGCTCTTATGCGTTTGCAGGTGTTGTGCTGTTGTTGGTGGATGTATGAATATTGACAAATTCCGGGTACAGCTTTCGGGTTACCTCAAAAGTTGTCTCATCAATGGGCTTTGCCATATAGAGATCGACGTGAATGCCGTGTGCATAAACGTGATCGACTTCACCGATGGCGTGCGCACCGGAATCCAGCGACTTT
>VOFI01001630.1_pt1 | contig 12001 bp, 15 predicted proteins | sample 5384131 | NCBI WGS metagenome assembly VOFI01 (sample SAMN12384728, study PRJNA508395) | human gut metagenome | isolation source: healthy gut H | host: Homo sapiens
ACAAAAGATTTCCGTATACCTGATCTGCAAAGACTTCTTCTCCGTCTACTCCGTCCGTATACGTAACCGTATATTTCGTTTCTTCGTTATCGTCAATGCCATTATTATTTTTATCTTCTCCCCACGTTGCTACATAGGTCGCATTTCCTGTTACTGTTGCAGCAACAGCCGGATTCCAGCCTTTGAAGACATATCCTTCTCTTGTCGGTGTTCCTTCAAATGCAGGTGTAGCCACTCCTGACAGAAGATTTCCGTATACCTGATCCGCAAAGACTTCTTCTCCGTCTACTCCGTCTGTATACGTAACCGTATATTTCGTTTCTTCGTTATCGTCAATGCCATTATTATTTTTATCTTCTCCCCACGTTGCTACATAGGTCGCATTTCCTGTTACTGTTGCAGCGACTTCTGGATTCCAGCCTTTAAATACATACCCTGTTCTTGTCGGTGTTCCGCCACTGAATGCCGGGGTAGCCACTCCTGACGAAAGATTTTCGTGTACCTCATCTGCGAAGACTTCTTCGTCCTCAACTCCATCTGTGTAGTAACAGTATAAGCCACGGTCTGCTTGATAGTAAAATGCAGAGTACGCCCTCCCCCAATTGCTGGCATAGGTCCAACCTATGGACGAATTTAATCTGCTGAACTGATAGATCAGATCAATATCAAACGTAGCTGTTCCGTTCGTCACACCATCGGTTGTCACCACCGTCTGATAACATTTATACGTTCCCGGCCAGCCCGAAAGCGTGCTTGATCCTTCACTGCCTTCAATCCCCTCAAGGATATGGTTGGGATCGTTAATATTGTAAACGTAATATTTATAGGCTGAAGGAATGATCTGATAGGTATTATTGCCATACTGCCACTGGATAAGTGGTAACACCGGATGCGTCAACCTGGTTTTACTTTCTGTTGCACTACCGTTGACATTAACTTCACCGTAGTAAAGATTATCAGCACACGTTAGTTCCTCATCAGATCTGGTAATTGTTACATTGCCACTAACATCAATAATATTTGCTGCCAATGCAGTTGTTGGAAACATGGAAATTATCATACACAACAACACGAACAGCGAAAGGAATTGCTTTTTCATCTTCTTCATAAGAAAACCTCCATATTCAAATTTACAGGTTAAGGATGGCCCTGTATAGCCAGTGAAAAGTTACTTCAGACCAATGGTCTGAATGGAAAGCATGCTCAACAAATTCACTTCAAAAACTTCAAAAAATTGCGTTTCATCTCTCCTTTCACATCAAATTATACTTCCCTCAAAACGAACTTATCACTACACATTATATATTTTATGCCAAAAAACGTGATTTTTCAATAGAACCTGTCAAAATTTTACAAAATCTAAACGTATAACATAAAAAAAATACAAAAACCTTTTCATTGTATCTATAAAAAACATCTCCCCTTACACTTGAAATCCATACTCTTCTAGTATAAAATAATTGCGTTAATTATTTAACAGAATACACAGGAATGAGGAATTTACATATGGAAAACCATTTTAATACTCCGGCTGAAGTAGTAGATCTGAGTATCAAAGCATGTGAGAACAAAACAAAACTCCCTGTCGGGAAAATGATCCTTCTCGGTATTATGGCAGGGGTTTTTATCGCACTGGGCGGTGCTACAAGCAGCACAGCGGCACACGCAGTAGAAAATGTCGGAGTGGCAAGAGCATTGGCAGGTGTGATCTTTCCGGTCGGATTGATGCTGATCGTATTCTTAGGTGGAGAACTTTTTACCGGAAACTGTCTGATCATTATGGACGTATTTGACAAACGGTAACCTGGGGCCGGACTGTTCCGTGACCTTTTCATCGTATTTTTCAGCAATTTGACGGCGTGCCTCTGCGTGGACGTACTGATCGTTTTCAGCGGAAACTTAAATTACCCGGTGGTCTTCTCGGTGCTTATACGATCAAAGTTGCTGTCAGCAAGATCGCGATCTCACCGGTACAGGGCATCACCTCCGGTATTTTGTGTAACATTCTTGTCTGCCTTGCAGTACTGATGGCGACTTCTGCACGTGATATTGCCGGAAAGGTATGGGCGATCTTCTTCCCGATCTGTGCTTTCGTTGTAGGCGGTTTTGAACACTGCGTTGCCAATATGTTCTATATTCCTGCCGGTATCATGGGTGCCATGAACCCGGATTATGTGGCAAAAGCAAAGGACGCTTACGGACTGACCGCAGAACAGATTGCTACACTGACACCTCTGCACAGCCTGCAGAATTTTATCCCGGTTACTTTGGGAAATATGATCGGTGGTATGTTGTGCGTCGGACTTCCGCTCTACCTGATCTACAAAAAAAAATGGAATTAATTTAGAAACAAATTACTGGATTTAGAAATAGAAATGGAAAAGGAGAATCTCTCACGAAACCCTTGTGAGCAGATTCTCCTTTTCTGTTGCACGATATTGAGCAGACTGTCATCTGCTCAATTTGTATTCATCCCTTTACAGTCCGAACAGTTTCAATAACTTCTCCACGAAATTCAATTTTTTCTCCGATACAAAAGACTCCGTCATCCAGACTTACGATTCCTTCATACAGATCCGAAGTTCCTTTCGTGTGCAAATACGGACAAATCTTTCAATTTGATGGTCAAATATGGTATAATAAAATGATATCGGGGTCAAAAGCCCACGACTTTGATGCCTTTACGTTTGTGATCGATTATGTAGAGGAGAATGCATTCTTTCTCTGTAATTTTTATTATTACTCTGAATATTTTGCTCCCCGCAGTACTTACTGCTGAAAGGTTATAATGGAAAAAATCAGTATTATCGTACCAATATACAACGTTGCACCTTATTTACCGGCATGTTTGGATTCTATTATTCATCAGACTTATCTTAACCTTGAAATTATTTTTAGTTGATGACGGATCAACCGATTCCAGTAATAAGATCTGCGAACAATACAAGACTGTCGATCCAAGGATTCAGGTGATCCATCAGAAAAATCAGGGAGTCTCCACTGCACGAAATGCCGGATTGGCTCTTGCCGCAGGCCATTATATTACTTTTGCAGATGCTGATGACTTGCTTGAGCCATCCCTGCTGGCTGAATGTATAAAAGCAATAGAGACCGGACAGACGGATGTACTGTATCATGGATTTAAAAAGGATGTCTGGAAAAGCGGAAAAGTTTCCTCTTCTCTCAAGGGGATTCCGTCCTTTGAAGGAGTTCTTTCTGAAAATCAGATGAAAGACTACATCCTGGCACAAAAAGGAAATCTGAACGTCAATGTATTCAGCTATATTTTTACCAGAGAATTGATTGCAGATCTCCGGTTCAATCCAGATCTTCCCTATGCAGAGGATGCGGTATTCGTTATGCAGGCACTTTCAAAAGCCCAGACTTATTACTTTTCTGCAAATTGTGATTACCACTATAATGTCCGTGCCGGCTCTGCCGCATACCGCTGGCAGCCGAAACTGGTCGAATGCTACCGGAACAATTTCATGGAGACTCGTCATTTTCTGGAATCTCTGGAACTGACCTCGCAGGAGATGGAAGAGATTATGTCTCAAAAATATGTAGATGGGTATGCCTCTCTGGTCTATAACCTGTGTCTCCCTACCTGTACTCTTTCTTTTAAAAAAAAAAATACCGGAGTTTACAGTCTGCCAGAACGGAGTTCCGGATCGATCATTATAAACGTTTTTATAGTCTGAAAGAAGCCGGACTTTTTCAAAAAGCAAAGACATTTCTTATTTTCCGGCATTTTGAAATATTTTTAATTTTATTTGGAACACTCTATTGTAAGAAGGGATAAATCATGAAGACTGAAGAAATTGATATTGTATTGGCCTGGGTAGACGGCTCTGACCCTGTATGGCGCGAAAAGAAAAAAGGAACGTATGAGACAGCAGGGATTATCCGTCAAAAGTGATGACCGGGAAGAACGCTACCGGGACTGGGATCTGATGCGTTACTGGTTCCGAAGCATTGAAAACTTTGCTCCATGGGTTCGTAAAATCCATTTTGTGACCTTTGGACATCTGCCTGAATGGCTGGATTCCAGTAATCCGAAATTACATATTGTAAACCATGAAGACTTTATTCCGGCGAAATACCTGCCTACCTTTAGCAGTCATCCCATCGAATGGAATTTCCATCGTATTGAAGGCTTATCGGAAAATTTTATCTATTTCAATGATGATATGCTCCTGTTAAAACCAGTGAAGCCGACGGATTTTTTCAAAAATGGAAAACCCGTTGATATGCTTGCACTGCAGCCCGATGTAACTAATGTGGACGACACAACTATGCCATATATCTACCTGAACAATGCCATGCTTCTGGCTAAATATTTTGACAAGCGGCAGAATATGAAAAAAGCAGCCTGGGGCTTATTTTCACATTGGTTATCCTGCGATGTACTTTTTCTATAATTTTTTTGGAAATCATGTTTCCACGGTTTACAGGATTTTATACCGTACATGGACCATCTCCGTTAAAAAAGAGTACTTATGAAACTCTTTGGAATCTGGAGGGAGAGTATCTGGATCAGGTATGCTCTCATCCTTTCCGTCACAGAGAAGACGTCAGTCAGTACGTTATCCGGGAATATCAGAAATTAAGCGGAAATTTTATCCCGAAAAATGTAAGAAAACTTTGCCGGTACTTTAATCTGGCAGAGACGAATCCTACTTTGACTGATACCATTATCCATCAGAAAAGTCCTGTTGTCTGTATGAATGACAGCAATCAGGAAATCCCTTATCTGAAAGTAAAGGAAGAGATTCAAAGAGCCTTTGAACAGATTTTACCGGATCGTTCTTCTTTTGAACGTTACTGAGATCACTCAGCGTTTATCCGGTGACTAAAATATTACTAAAAAATCTCCTGATTTTTCCCGTATATCCGGCAACGCAAAAATTCCCGGAAACAAACCGTTTCCGGGAATCTTCTTTAGAGGCGCAGACCGGATTTGAACCGGTGCATCAGGGTGTTGCAGACCCACGCCTTACCGCTTGGCTACTGCGCCTTACAGATGTTGCACCCGCAACATCTGTATTATAGCAAAATATATTTTTTCAAGTCAAGATTTTCTGATCTTTTGATGTTGTCTTTTGTAACTTTTGTGCAAATGCTATTGACAAATAAACTTGGCGTTAATATAATTAAAATATGCAAAGAAAACTTGGAATGGAGGTGCTTTTTATGAAAAAAGATGAAATCTTAAACGCAAGTAGAAAAGAACATCAAAATAAAGACTTGGCGGAAATGGAAGTGCTATATTTGGCAGGAAGTCACGCAAGTAGGGTGGGTGCTTTTTGTATGTTGTCTACTTTCTTTGCTATCCTCTATGCTTGCCCATACTAAGATTTACAGTCCTTGGGTTATATGCTTCAGTATTTTTGCTACACAATGGTTAGTTCGTTTTATCAAAATGAAACGAAAGAGCGATTTGCTATTGACCATTATGTTTTTCATTCTTTCCGTTTTGGAATTTGTTGGATTTGTTCGCCGAATTTTAGAGGTGAGCGTATGAAAGAACAATTACATCAAAAACAGGAAAAAGTTGGCAACATTTTGTGTTTGCATTTTTGTTAATAATTGTTATATTTTATTATCAAATATTTCTCAAGCCTTTGAAAACACTAAGTTTGGCGCAGGTGAGCTTTCCCTTATTGTTTCCCTTGTGTTATATCGTCCCACCAGTGTTTACGAACTCTGATAAGGGCAAATACAAGGGCAAAAAAACTGATAACACATTATAGCACAAAATGAAAATGACATGGTGAACTGATTGAAACGCTTCTGATTTTTGTAAAAAATGATTGATTGAATGATAAGGAGATTTGGTACAATGAGAACAATATTTGCAGAATACAATCCACAACGTAATAGTGTTGATGTTTATACCTCTGCGAGCTATATGCTCCGCATTGACTGTTGGGAAGCAGAAAAGAATTTAAAAACTACGCCTGGCTCAGATTGTGCATTAAATGCACTTGCAATTGATGAACCGCTTGAATATGTACGATTATATCTGGATGGGAATATGCAGATGTGGGTAGATGCGGAAGATTCATTGGAAATCTTTTAAAATAATCCAAACTTACGTCAGCTACCACATACATGTAAGTTGTCATCTGTTTGTGTAATCACTAAAAACATTGACTTTAAAAATCAAAGCCGCCGTTATATAAATACATGAAATTGAATCTGCTTTGCGACGGCTTTTTCTTTTACCATTTGTAAAAATAGAAATAATCAATATAGTTCAGGCACTTTTCTTTTTTAAAGATAAGTAGTGTAGCAATGACGGTAACAATAGCAACTAAGATAACTTGCATTATGGACTCCTGATTGGTTGTGTTTTTGGTGATAATAACTTGCCGTAACACAATAACAATCAAAGAAGTAACGATTGTTGCAGGAACAGATTTTCTGATCATGCCAATAATAAATGACCACAGAGACAGCACAATACATATAATCACAGTGGTTATTGCCATTGGTATCCATGTTCGGAGCATTGATGGTTGAAATGTTCCCTCCAGCATATTAAAGGATTTATCCGCAAATATAATATAACTGCTACAACAGATATATCCAATCGTCATTGAAATCGCTGTATAAACCATGATTATAGTTAATTTGCTGGCAATCAATTTTATTCTGTTTAAAGGATAAGAAAACATAATCGTAATTGTTCGATGATTATATTCTCCAATAACCAGCTTTGCCGTTAAGACCGACGAGTACACAAGAAAAATGAATGACATCAATAAGCCAATGACAAGGTATGTGCTTTCAAATGTGTCTTTGACCTGTTTGGGGTCTGTCATGCTATCCCATAAAGATATTGTAATGAAAAGGATGCTGAAAAGAATTGCGGCAAACATAAAGATAATATTTTGTGCAATACCAAATTTTTTCAGTTCCAGTTTGATCAAATGTGTCATCTCATTTTTCCTCCTCTGTAAACTGGAAAAAGAAATCTTCCAGTGTGTCTTGCTTGCGTCCCATGCTCTCCAAACCAATCCCGTTCTCAATGATGGCTTTTGACAGAGCTTTACCTGAAATATCAGAATCATAAATGTGGATAAATTCTTTATCTAATACACTAAAATTCGTGATTCTCATGTTTTCAAGCAGTGCAGCAACACGAGTCACATCGTCAACCTGCAAGCTGATATAATCTGTTTGATGCTTATGGATTTCTTCGATAGGTAATTCTGTTAAGAGTTTTCCGTGTTGAATAATTCCAATCGTATCAGCAAGAAGATCCACTTCGGATAGAATGTGGCTGGATATAAAAATAGTTGTTCCATCTTCTTGATTTAGCCGTTGAAAAAGGGTTCGCATTTCACGAATACCCTCAGGGTCTAAAGCATTGATCGGTTCGTCTAAAATCAAAAATTCTGGCTTTGCCAGAATAGCTCTTGCAATAGCAAGTCGTTGTTTCATACCCAACGAGTAATGACAAACTTGTTTTTTCTCGACATTCTGCAAGTCCACCAAATGCAAAACCTCATCGATTCGTTCCTTGTTGGGAAATCCCATATACTCACAGTGCAGCTCTAAGTTTTGTCTGGCAGTCATTTTATCGTAAAAGTATGGATTCTCAATAATAGAACCAACCTTTTTGAATATTTCATAACTGTGACTGGTAACTTTTTTCGCCCAAAAGCTGAACCTCTCCAGCATCTGGCTGGATAAGATTCAAAATCATTTTCATAACCGTGCTTTTTTCCTGCGCCGTTTGGACCAACAAAGCCATATATTGCCCCTTTAGATATATGCATATTTACATCGTCTACAACAATATTATCTTTGTAGGCTTTTCGCAAACCTACGGTTTCCATAATATAATCCATTTTGTGTGCCTCCTTTATAGCTGCCATTATACAAAATGGACTTCTCTTTTCTCTGTCATAAATCTAACGATTTTCTAACTTTTTCAAGATGATTGAGAAAATAGTTTGCTCATTTTGTACACTATAAACTTCTAAGTCTGCCCCAATTTGTTCAGCAAGACATTTTGAAATTGAAAGCCCCAAACCACTGCCGGAAGTTTTTCGGGCTGTTGTATAATTCCTTTCAAAGATCTGTTTTTGCTGCTGTGGTGATATCCCATCTCCTCGATCTTCTATTTCAATAATGTTTTTTCCATTTGATGTGGTGAGCCTTAAAGAAATATACTTACCATCACCACCATGTCGGATGGCATTGTCTATCAGATTTTTTTAAAATGCGTTGTAATGCCTCGTTATCTGTATAGGCAAAAATCGGTGTATCCGGTATCTGAATATTGACTTCAAATTGTTTCTGTTCAAGAAGGTCATAGTAGTCCAAAATTGTATCTTGGCAAATCCTTGATATATTTTCCTTTTTCATTTTAATAGAAAAATCTCCAGAAGTTATTTTAGACATTGTAAAATAGTCGTTAATTGTTGAGATTAAATCATCAGCCTTTTGGTCTATTTTAACAGCCATAGCATGAACATTTTCAGATGCAGAGTAAGTGTTTGTTATATTGGAAAGCATTTCACTATTTCCTTTTTAGAACAGTGAGTGGAGTTCGGATGTCGTGAGAGATGTTTGTAAGGACTTTCGCCATTGCCTGTTTACTCTGCTCAAATTGTGACTTTTTGTATAAAAATCCTGAAGCAGCTTATTAAGTGCAGCGCTTAATTTCTTGATACTATCATTATCTGTAGGTATAAGTACAAAGCCATTTTCAGAAATGACAGAAATAGTATCAAGCCTACTTGTAATATAATCAATTTCTCGTACTAATTTTTTTGTGCTGTATCTGTTGCCAGATCAATATAAAAACCATAACAAATGAAAGAACCACAAATAAAATCATCATCTATTTCTCCTCCATCTTATATCCAATGCCCCATAAAGTTTTAACATAGGCTGTACTGTCTTCTGCATTGCTCTTCAATTTCAAGCGAAGACGATTGATGTGTGTATTCAACACATTTTCATTTCCAAAATATGGTTCTTTCCAAATCAGTTCATATAGCCTTTCCTTTGAATAAGCCTGCCCCGGATGGCTTGCTAAAATGTATAAAATTTGAAATTCAATTGGCGTTAAATCTATGGTTACTCCTTTGCGCTGAACCATGTGACTATGAGGGTCGATTTCTATATCTTTAATTTTGATAATTGAATTATTCGGTAACGCCTGGTAGGTTCTTGCTCGTCTGATGTTAGCCTTTATTCTAGCAGTAAGCTCAATGAGTGAAAAAAAAGGTTTTACCACATAATCATCAGCACCCAAATTCAATCCTAATGATTTGTCTATATCATTGTCTTTAGCAGTAATAATAATAATTGGTATCTTGCTGACTTTACGAATAATCTTAATAATCTCCATCCCGCTTATATCCGGTAACATAAGATCAATAAGCGCAAGCGCATATTCATCATAGCTTGTAATTTTCTGGATAGCTGACATACCATCATTAAAAGCTGTCACTTCAAATTCTCCTGATAAATAATCGTTTATCATTCCTCTTATTTCTTTATCATCTTCAATCAATATTATCTTGTTTTCTATCATGATTACTCCTTGATTTTTTATTCTTCCGTCAATAGGTTTACAAAACAAGTTATCCACTTTCATTCATTCACAGAATCTGTATATCGACATAATCAGTCTTTTTTATCTTGCATCATGAAATGACCAATTATGCCGATTTATTGTTTAACAGTTTTAGGCATGGTATAGTATGTTTTAGTAATATCCCCTTGTTTCCCGCCAGCCTTTCACATACCATCTTATCACGACATATATTACCTGTACCAATAACAATAGAAACAGTAGATTGACTGGTAATATTGTCCTTATCCAATCTGCGAAATAGATTGCTATTGCCATACTTACGAGTATCACCATTATGGTAATCATATCCCAACAGTATTTCTTATATAGCCCTGCAATCTTTATTCCGATGAATGCCAAAAGTATTCCCACACCCACCAGACATCCACCGGAAATCAGTATTCTTATCATCCAGTATATAATTCCGGCAACGACAGGATTGGATATTCCATTACTAACCTGTGCCACATTCTTCCCTACCAGTATAGTCAATCCTGCAATGTTCTGTATAAAAGTGGCGATTGTATCAAAGAATACCACGCAATCAGAAATAACTATTTTTGACCGTATCATCTGAAAAAGAGTAGTTGATACGGAATACCATATCAGCAGAAACATCAATGCTTCATATATAGCTGTTTTTGCTTTATATCTGCCTGCCAGTTTTTCCCTCTGTATATCATACTTTTCCTTAGCTTTCAGATAAGCTGTCTGTTTACAATTCCCGCACTTTTGATAGAGTACCGGCTTTTCAACCGGTATCTCTACTTTTTTCTGATGGGAGAGTGCATAATCCCGTTCCTGTTCTGCCTGTCTCTGCTTATCTCGACATTCCTCTATCATGGCTTGGACGGTGTGTGTTTTCTCTTTTTCTCGCTCTGCAATAATTCTTTTGTTTTCCTCAAGTCGTTCTTTAAGGCTTGAATGTTCCCTGCTCTGTTCTCGCTGTTTAACCTCTCGTTCAAGGTCAGCGATTCGTCGAGCTGCACTCTCAGTTCCTCGATAGTCCAGTCTTTCTGGTCGAGTTCTTCCTGCATCTGCTCCGTCAGCAGTAGCAGTTATTCTTCCAGTTGGGCGTCGCTCTTTGATTCGCTGTTCTGTTTCTGCAATAGCCGGTTTCTGTTTAATTTCTCATCATGGGAATTACTTCTTTGCTTTCTTCTAATGTCATTCAACCACTCCTTCCATATTGACAATGCACCGGATACCTTACCAAAGGTTGTGATTACCTTTTGCAATAGTGCATTTTGTTTTTTAATCATCTGGTTTTCCTCGACCTTCCATGAACCTTTCCTTATCTGCCCGGTGAGATATTTTTCCTCAATCTTCCTTGCATCTGCACCCTCATGAATCGTAGGGACTTTCAATTTGCCCTGTCTTTCATAAGAGCGGTGGTCAATCTGATTGTCTATGGATAAATGCCGGTTACACATCCCAGCCCATTCGCTTTTCCATTGTTTTCTGTTTCTTGCCCCGACTTTCTGTACTCCGTTTTCATCAAGTACCGGAATACGGATTCCATGACGGTCTGGATTTTTCTTATCCTGCCACCAGTCCGGGTGGGATTCATCAACCACGATATTTCCGTCAGTATCTCTGACAAAATCCCAGTCCTTGACTTCTTTGCTGCCCCATGAATGATCAGATTGAATGGTCGCATGGTTACAAGTAAATGCACATGTGGATTTCCATCGTTCTTATCGTGTATGCTCCAGTCGGCACACATTCCCTTATCCACGAAAGTCTTTTGAATATATTCGGTTGTATAATCAATCTGTTCCTGTCTGCTCCATTCTTTCGGCAGGGAAAATTCAAATGAGCGTCCAAGCTGTGCATCTGCATTTTTTTCTATCTTCAATACCTCATTCCATAGACGCTGTTTCTGAAATGTGATTTTAAACTTTTTTTTTCCAGTGCGGCATCTTTATCATCCGCTCTTTTATAACGGATAGACTGTTGAAACCTTTTTATATTTTCTTCCGGTACATGCAGCCATTCAGGAGGTGCATTTTCGCACATCATCAGACTGGTGTAGACTGGAAAAACCACTCCCTCCGCTATTACACTTCCTCCATGTCTGTAACTAATTCTTTCTGCATCGCTTTTGAGAAAAACTTCCCGTTTGTTTCCTGCCTTTTTAAGAAGCCTATCAACTTTGGTAAATCTTCCTCCTCAATCGGACAGCCAAGAACTGATTCCACCGCTCCTCCAATCTGACAGAGCCTGTGGGTTCGTTTTTTACTTTCTTCCGCTTTCTTTCTCTTTTCCAGTTCCTTCCGCTGTGCTATGAGCTTTTTTGGTAGCTTCAATGCTTTCCTGTTCCTTTTTCTCTAATGCACGTATTCTTTCTTCATAAGTCTTTGTTGATTTCGCCATATCGTCTTCGTCCTTTCTTTTTCCGAT
>VOFI01001676.1_pt1 | contig 12001 bp, 15 predicted proteins | sample 5384131 | NCBI WGS metagenome assembly VOFI01 (sample SAMN12384728, study PRJNA508395) | human gut metagenome | isolation source: healthy gut H | host: Homo sapiens
TCCATGGGCAGGTGGATTGCGGTTTTCTCTCATCCATTGTGGCAGACGACCTGAAATTCTACCCGCTCTGGGACGACCCGTTGTGTGCCGTGTTCCCGGAGGGGCATCCACTGGCTGCACACTCCAGCGTAACGCTGTCGCAGCTGTTTCAGTATCCGCTCATCATTGAAACGCCCGGCTGTGATAATGACATCCAGCACCTGATGCTCAAATGCCCGGTGAAGCCGAATATTTCTTACAGCTTCCGAGACGATACCCTCATCATGGCGTTCGTGCGCAGCGGGCTGGGCGTGACCATCTCACAGGAGCTGGTGATGCAGGCATTCGGCTGCCCCGGGGTGGTGTCCCGTCCGCTGCGATGCTGCCATCCAGCACACGCCACATATGGTCGGCATCCCGGTAGAGATACGGCAGCAGCAGCACGTTGAGCCGGGGCAGATCGTCTGTGACCGCCGAAAGCGACACACGTGCAAAATCTACGCCGCCAATGGCAAGCTGCTCCCACACCTGCTGTTCCGAGCCGTACTCGCCGTTCGCTTTGACCTGAATGACCACCTTGCCCCCGGTCTGCTGCTGCACAAGATCCGCAAAATACTGTGCGCCCTGTGTGGTGGGGTACCCGGCGGGCTGGTTGTCGGCATAGGTCAGCACATAGTCCGGTGTAGTCTGCGGCTTTGCGCCACAGCCTGCCAGCTGCAAGGCTGCAAAGCCCAGCCCGGCTAAGGTCCGTCTGCGCATGGTGTCTCCCTCCCTTTGCAGATAGTATAGCGCACAAGACTGCTTTTGTGCAAAGAGACAGAAAAAGGCGGTGCCTGCCGCAAAGCAGGTACCGCCTTTTTAGGAGAGAAGAAGGGAATGTCTCAGTTACATCAGGCCCATTGCCTGCGGCAGTGCGGTAGACACTGCCGGGATAAAGGTGACCAGCAGCAGGCCGCCGATGATGGCCACATAGTACATAAGCATATACGGCATGACCTTGGAAAGCGAGGTGCGGCCCACCTTGATGCCCACGAACAATGCGTTGCCCACAGGCGGGGTGATGTTGCCGATGCAAAGGTTATACACGAGGATCAGACCGAACTGGATGGTGCTCATGCCAAAGCAGGTTGATGGAGCGGTAGCAGAAGGCAAGCACCAGTGCATAGACAACGGCAATGGCAGAGCCTTCGGTGGCAGAGAACACACCGCCGATGATGCCGCCGATGACCACGATGATCAAGGACAGAGAAGGCAGGGCGCGCAGGGTGCAGACGCCGAGATTTTTCCAGTCAAACTTGCCGGGGGTGCCTTTATAGCCCAGCTTGACCGCCAGCAGCACGCCCACCACGCAGCAGCACAGCGCCCAGATGATGCCGGGAATGTAACCGGCCATGAACAGCGCAGCCACAGAGGTGCCGCCGGATGCCAGAGAGTAGGTAATCAAGGCGTTGGACGGTGGGATCAGCAAACCGGAGCAGGAGGAAGCGGCATTGGTGGCAGCGGTCACGGCGGGGTCGTAGCCCTGCTCGTCGGCACCGTCGCGGATCATGGAGCCAACAGCAGCCGCCGCAGCGGAAGCCGAGCCGGAGATGGCACCGAACAGGGCGTTGGTGCCGATGTCAGAATGGCCATGACGAAATCCACCAGACGCTTGGCGATGCCGCCCTGATTCATGATATTGCCGGCCAGAATAAAGAACGGGATGGCGGTCAGGCTGAACTTGCTCATGCCCACAAAGGTGCGCTGGGCAGCGGTCAGCACGGCTACGTTCAGATCAATGGAAGAAAGGATGGCAGTCAGAGAAGAGACTGCAATGGCGTACGAGATAGGCACGCCGAGGAACAGCAGCACCAGCAGCACTGCCAGAATTACGAGTAATGCTTGAATTGCCACAGCTTAGTCCTCCTTGTTTTCCTTGTCGGCATCGGCAGCCATTTCGGCTTCCACTTTTGCAAAGTCTGCATCCTCCGGGGTATCCAGACAGATGGAGCCGTTGGCGATACCGATAATGTTCAGCACGGAATACACCAGAATGATCACGCCGCAGATGGGCATGACCCAGTAGAACACGCCCACGGCTACGCCCAGCGAGGAGGTCTGCTGTCCCATAGCCAGCTGGGACACCTGAAAACCGCCGAACACCAGAATGGTCGCGGAGAAGAGGAAGGCGATGACCTCGGCAAAGATGTGGAACGCCTTGCGCATGATGGGGTTGAACCGGTCCACCAGCACGGGGATGTTCATGTGGCCGCGCTCGCCGGAGACGATGGTGGCGCCCAGCATGGTGCTCCAGCCGAACAGATAACCCACCAGCTCTTCCGACCATGTGGAGGGAGAGTTGAAGATGTAACGCACGATGACCTGATAGGTGGTCAGTACCACCATGACTGTCATGCTCAGACCTGCCAGCAGGTTGAGCACCTTGTTCAGGGTATTTCTCAGTTTTTCCATGATGCTCCTCCTCAGTCCGCAGTATGGGCAGCGTTGTGCTGCTGGATCAGGTCATAAATGGGCTGCAGTTCCGGGTTTGCTGCCAGCACGGAATCGTGCAGGGGGGCCATAGCCTCCTGAAACGGTGCAGTGTCCGGGTAAATAAAGTTGACGTGCTGCTCGTTCTCGGCCTTATCTTTCGCCTCAGCCACAGCATCCTCCCAAGCGTCCTGCTCGGTGCGCTTCACGATCTGGAAACCCTCTTCAAAGATCGCGCGCTCCTCGTCGCTGAGCTCGTTCAGGAAGGCGTAGTTTGCCACCAGCAGATCCGGCACCATCTGGTGCATATCGTAGGAGTAATACTTGCAGATATCGCCGTGACCGTTATCGGTCAGAGCCAGCTCGTTGTTCTCGGCACCATCCAGAATACCGGCCTGCAATGCGGTGTACACATCACCGAAGCCCATGGGAGTAGCCGTGCCGCCCAGCAGACGCATCATTTCCACGTTGGTGGGCGACTGCTGCACGCGGATCTTCAGACCCTTCAGGTCGGAGGGCTGGTTGATGGGGGTCTTGATGGTGTAGAAGTTGCGGGTGCCGGCATCCAGCCATGCCACCGTTTCCAGACCGGCCTTGGAAGTGGTCTTGAAAATGGGGTCTGTCACCTCGGGGTCATCCATGGCCTCGTGGTAGGCTTCCACGCTGGAGAACAGGTAAGGCAGGTTGAAGATCTGGTATTTGGCGCTGAAGGTCTCCATAATGGCATTGGACGCCACCACAAAGTCGATGGCACCGGTCTGGGTCAGCTGCACCATTTCGGTCTGGGAGCCCAGCAGCTCGCTGGGGTACACCTCCACGCGGTACTTGTCGCCCAGCTTCTCGTTGATATAGTTGGCGAAGGCTTCCAGTCCCAGATGATCCGGGTGGGTCTGGGACTGCACATGGCCGATGCGCACGATCTTGCGGTCGTCACCAGAGCCGGCACCGCAGCCGGTAAGCATCATGCTGCTGGTCAGTGCCGCTGCGCCCATCAGCGACAGAAACGTTCTTCTCTTCATGAATGGCATCCTCTCTTTTCGCGTTTTTCTATGATTATAGTTTAACAACTCGTTCATTTTTGCGAAACCGGATTATTTTGTGAAACGCAGTACGATTTTGTCTTTGTTGTATCCAAGTACAATTTTTGTATTTTGCGGACGAAAGAAACTGGCAAAAATAAAGAAGCGCCCGTCCCTCTCCTGCTGACAGGCAGAAAAGAACGAGCGCTTCTTTTTGTGTCGGATTTATCCTTGTACCGCTTTTTCCGCTGCGGCCATGCGGTATTCCGAAGGGGTCTGGCCGGTCAGGCGCTTGAACACCCTTGTAAAATAGTTGGCGTCGCTGTAACCCACAGTAGCGCCGATATCCTTCAGGCTCAGGCGCGGGTCCAAAATCAGCTGGCGCGCCTTGTCCACCCGGTATTCGTTCAGGTAGGCCGAAAAGTTTACCTTAAAGCACTGCTTGAACAACTTGCAGAAGTAGGCGTCCGAGTAGCGCAGCGCAGCGGCGGCATCCTGCATGGAGATATCCTCCCTATAATGAGCGTCGATGAAGCGGCTGATCTCGGCACGGATGATGGCGGTGCGCATATCCTCATCCTCTTCCCGGCGGAGGGGCTCTGCAGGCGCAGGGGGCTGTGCCGGGTGGGCAGGCAGCGGCACCGACACCTGCCGGATGGCATCCTCCACCGCGAATACCAGTTCCTGCTCGTTGTAAGGCTTGAGCAGATAGTCCATCGCCCGCACAGAGATCGCCTGCCGTGCATAGTCGAACTTATCAAAACCGGTCAGGAACAGGATGGCGCAATTTCTGTCTGTTTCTCGGATCTTGTGCGCCACCTCCAGCCCGGTGAGACCCGGCATTTCAATGTCCAGCACAGCCACCTGCGGCGCTTCACGGGCAAAAATTTCCAGAGCCTCTCTGCCGTTTTTTGCTTCATACAGGCTTATCAGATCTCCCAGATACTTCTGCAAGGTCCTGCACAGCACTTTGCGCTCGATCAATTCATCCTCTGCTACCAGCAATTTGCACTTCACGAGAGCGTCTCCTCCTTTTCTTCCGGCTGCTGCGTTTGCGGCAGTTCAAACCGCACCACAGTGCCATGACCTGCGCGGCTGTATACCTGCATTTTACCGCCCGGATACAGCATCCCGATGCGGCGGGAAATGTTGCCAAGGCCGATGTTACGGCCGGTCTGCTCGCTCTGGGCAATTTTGGTTTGCACGGCGTCCAACTCCTCTGGGGTCATCCCCTTGCCGTTGTCTGCGACCGTGAGCCCCAGCACCTTGCCCTGCATCCATGCCCGCAGCAGGATGCGTCCGCCTTCCTCGCGGGACTTGAGCCCATGCGAGTAAGCGTTTTCCACCACCGGCTGCAGCATAAAGGACGGCACGAAAACCGCCGCAGGCTGCACCCGGATGCTTTTTTTCTACGGTAATGCGTCCATCAAACCGCATCTGCTGCAAATAAATGTAATCCTCCAGCCCGTCCAGTTCCTCCTCCAGCGTGATCTGCTGGCGCTTGGTGCGCAGATTGTGCCGGAACAAACTGCCCAGATGCACGATCATCTGGTCGGTGGTGGCAGCATCCTCCAGCCGCGCCATACAGGAGATCATGTTCAGGGTGTTGAACAGAAAATGCGGATTCACCTGACTTTTGAGCACCTCCAGCCGGGTGTGCTCCAGATCTTTTTCCAGTGCAAGGTTCCGCACCTCTTCCCGGTGCAAGGCCTGCTGCGTGGTCAGCTGCTGCGCCATGGCGTGTTTCATCTGGTTGAAGGTGGCTGTCAGCCGCCCCACCTCGTCGCTGCTTTTTACCGGAAGATCCGGGCTGGAAAAATCTCCCTCGGCAATGCTGTGAGAAGCCTGCGCCAGCCGCAGCAGCGGACGCACCACCGCGCGGCTCAGCACCCGGATGAGCAGCAGCATCAGCGCGGCTGCCGTCAGGAACAGCCCCAGATACAGCCACGGCAGATGCCGGATGTGAGCCGCCGTGCTGCTGTAAAGGGCGTTTTCCTGTTCCAGCGTGGCCTGTGTCAGGCGCAGCGCATACTCGGCAAGGTAGTCCTGCAAAGCTATCACATGGTACATCTGTTCAATATAGGTATCTGCCGAGGGCGAAAGCTGCAAAAAGGCATCCCGCTCCTGCCGGTAGCCCGCATACCCTTGAAAAGATTCCATGTGCGGGCATAGCGCTCCTCGCCGATGCGGGCATAATCGAAGGGCAGGGCCGCAAGGCTCTGCTCGGAAGCGGTGCAGGCGGCGGTATAGGCCTGCTCCGTTTCAGAAGTAGGCTGGCGCACATAGCGTGCAAAGGCCTGTGTTTCGTCCTTGAGGGCGTTCTGCACCGTGTAGCAGAGGGCATTGTCGGCCAGCAGCGTATCAAAGGAGCGTACCGTCCACTGACCTGCCATGGTAGCAATGCCAGTAGAAAGCATGGTGACCAGCAAAATCGCGGCAAGCCATGCCGTGACCTTGCGGCGCAGGGATATACCACCCTGTGCGGTTTTGTTCCGTGCCATACGCTTTCCCTCCTGCCCTTGCAGCACCCGGTCTTTTTATAAGATAAGTATAATAATCTCCCGGGGAAAGTGCAACTGCAAAAAAGCACCGGCTTTCGTAAGGGAGCCGGTGCTTGCAGGCAATGTGCCAGGCTGTCAACGGGTCAACAGCTCAAAATGATTCCGCTTGGTGACCAGCAGCCCTTCTCCTTTGCAGCTTGAAAGCTCCACCGACATGGCGGCACGCTCCACGCAGAGAAAATCCGCCAGCTGTTGACGGTCAAAGGGAATGTCAAAGGAAAGGGAGGACTGCCGGATGGATTCGGCGGACAGGTAGGACAGCAGCTTTTCCCGGGTGGTGCGCTTGCTGACATGGGTGATCTTATCGTTAAAAAGCAGTATTTTGTTTGCCAGAACGCTGACCAGATTGCGGATGAGTTTCTGGTGATGGTCGCAGGCGGTGGGGCAGGCGGTGAGCAGCCGCTTGACGTTCAGCAGCAGGATCTCGCAATCCTCCTCTGCCACCACGCTGATGTTCAGGATGGCACCGGGGGTGGCAGCGTAAGGCTCCCCGAAAAAGTCTCCGGTATTGCACTTGGACAGGATATTGCGGTGTCCCCAAAGATCCTCCTGTATCACAAGGGTGGAGCCGGACAACATGAGCCCCATGACCTCCGTGGAATCTCCGGCACGGAAAATGTAGGAGCCCCGGGGTCGGGTGATTTTCGCTGCACTGACACAGTGCAGGATGGACAAGATCTCATCATCGGTAAGCCCGGTAAAGAAGGGGCAGCTCCGCAGAACAGGCAGATATTTTTGCATAAATGCTCTCCTTGTTGGAATTCAAACATACAAGATGGCTTTAGTATACTATAATAAACCTGCAAATGCAAAAAACACCCACAACAGGAGAGTATAGATATGATTCGGAAGATCATCCATATTGACGAAGAAAAATGCAACGGCTGCGGCTTGTGCGCAACCGCCTGCCATGAGGGAGCCATTGATATCATCAACGGCAAAGCAAAGCTGGTGCGGGAAAATTTCTGCGATGGCTTTGGCGACTGCCTGCCGGGCTGCCCCACCGGAGCTATCACCTTTGAGGAGCGGGAAGCCCCTGCCTACGACGAGGCAGCGGTGCAGGAGAAGCAAAAAGAAAAGGGAATTGCAGGAGAAGATGAAGCACCTCCACGAGGGCGGCTGCCCCGGCTCCCGGATGCGGATGCTGGAACAGCCGGAGACCGCTGCCGAAAGTGCAGTTGCCGCCCCTGTGCAGCCGGTCTCCCGCCTGCGCAACTGGCCGGTGCAGATCAAGCTGGCACCCATCCATGCGCCTTACTTTGAGGGTGCAAAGCTCCTGATTGCAGCGGACTGCACGGCCTATGCTTACGGCAATTTCCATCAGGAGTTTATCCGCGGTAAGGTGACCCTTATCGGCTGCCCGAAGCTGGATGCTGTGGATTACAGCGAAAAGCTGACCGAGATCATCCGCAGCAATGATATCAAGAGCGTCACCGTGGTCCGCATGGAGGTGCCCTGCTGCGGCGGGCTGGAGCTGGCGGCGAAAAAGGCGCTCCAGCAGAGCGGGAAGTTCATCCCGTGGCAGGTGGTCACCATTTCCATTGACAAAAATTCTGGATTAAAAGCACAGGGCAGACCTATACCGCCTTTTAATGCTTCACGCATTTCTTGCCTTGCGGTAAAATACCATAAATTCCATAAGCGGGCGACCTGAAAAAGGCTGCTCGCTTTTTTATCGTCATCGCAGTATTTTTGCGGGAACGGCTTTTTGCCGGTAAGGGATAAAAGCGTTCCATAGAAAATAGGTGCTCTTTACAAGAAAAAATCTTGAAACGCTTCTGTTATAATGTTACAATTATGCTACATAATAGGATAGATATTCAAAAAAGCTGCTGACAGCAGAACGAGAATGATATTGCAAGCACCTTCCTGAAATCGGTGAAGTGAAAATAAAGCCGGAATGAGACCGTCTGGGGTGGAGAAAGATTGGATAAAATGAAAAACTCTGGAATGAGCGAAACCATGCAGACCTTGACACGGAAAAGCGCCTGTGTGATGCTGAGCCTACTGTTGCTACTGTCAGCCGTGCTCCCTGTGAAAGCTGCCGCGGAAACCGCCTCTGCAAAGGTTGTTCGTGTCGGCTCGTTTGAGGACACCTTCAACTATGTCAACGAGAAGGGCGCAAGAAAGGGCTACGGCTACGAATTGCTGGAGACCTTGTCCGGCTATACAGGCTGGCAGTTCGAGTATGTGACCTGCGACTGGTCAGACTGCTTCGAAAAGCTCAAAAACGGCGAGATCGACATTATTGGCGGTATCTCTTATACGGAGGACCGCACCCAGGAGATGCTGTTTTCAGACGAGCCGATGGGAGTGGAAAAATATTACCTCTACGCCGATCTCTCGCGCGCAGACATCTCCGCCTCCGACTTCAAGACGCTGAACGGCAAAAAGATCGGCGTTCTGATGGGAACAGAGCCGGAAGTGATGCTGGCCGAGTGGGAAGAAAAATACGGCCTGAAAACGGAACACGTCAACATCTCCAACAACGAGGATGTGAAGCAAAAGCTGGCAAACCACGAGATCGACTGCTTTGTTTCGCTGGAAGAATCCTTCTGGGCAGAGCGTGGCATCTCGACCATAACCCGTGTGGGAGAATCCGGCATCTACTATGCGATCAACAAAAACCGGCCTGATATCAAGGAAGAACTTGACGATGCGATGCGCGCGTTGGACGAAGCTGTGCCTTTTTATACAGCGGATCTGTACAAAAGATATTTCTCAATGGATTATACGCCCATCCTTACAGGGGAGGAAAAGGCGTGGCTCAGAAAGCACGGTGCGATCAGGATGGGCTTTCTGGCGAGCGACAGCGGCGTCAGCACCTTTGACCCTGCCACCGGGGAGTTTACCGGGGTAATCACGGACTATATTCAGTTTGCAGCAGATTGTCTGGGCAATCAGGAACTGGAATTCCAGCTGGTCGGCTATGACAGCAAGGAAGCAGAACTGGATGCGCTGAAATCGGGCGAGATCGACATGATCTTCCATTGCGACCAGAACCCCAATCTGGCGGAAGAGTATCACTTTGCCTGTACCAACACAACGTGGACCTCCAACCTGATGGCGGTCACGAACAAACAGCACTTTAACGAAAACAATGTAAACCGCATTGCCGTTCCCCAAAACAAACTCTCCCTGAAAAAGTACCTTGCGTTTTATTACCCGCAGTGGGAGATCGTGGACTGCGATACACAGGAGGATGCGGCAAGGCTGGTCAAAGACGGACAGGCAGATTGCTTTGTTACCGGGATCAGCAGTGAGAATAAATACAGCAAGAAATACAGCTTTTACAGCGTTCCGCTGGTAAACCCTGTAAGATCCTGCTTTGCGGTCAATAGCGGAAACCGCAGCCTGCTGTCCATCCTGAACAAAACGATCAAGGCAATGCCTGTTAATATGCTTGCCGGCGCGCTTGCGATGTATAAGAGCTCCGCGCGGAAGGTTACCCTGAGCGATTTTATAAAGGATAACTTCTTTAAAGTTATGTTGATCAGCAGCATTGCTGTTGCAGTTGTTCTGCTCACGATTTTGATGCTGCTACAGAAGGCGCGTAAAGCCGAAGCTGCTGCAAGGAAAGCCGCAAGCGATACGCAGGAACTGAATGCAAAATTGCAGGTCGCCGTGGAAAAAGCAGAGAGCGCGAACCGCGCCAAGAGCACCTTCCTTTCCAATATGTCCCACGATATCCGCACCCCCATGAACGCCATCATCGGCTTTACCACGCTGGCGCTCAGCAATATTGACGATACAGACCGGGTGAAGGATTATCTTGGCAAGACCCTTGCATCCAGCAACCATCTGCTCTCCCTCATCAACGATGTACTGGATATGAGCCGCATTGAAAGTGGAAAGATCCATATGGAGGAAGTGGAAGTCAACCTTTCGGATGTGTTGCACGATTTAAAAACCATCGTCAGCGGGCAAATTTATGCAAAACAGCTGGAACTTTACATGGATGCCATGGACGTGACCGACGAAGACGTCTACTGCGACAAGACCCGGCTGAATCAGATCTTGCTGAACCTGCTGTCCAACGCCATCAAGTTCACGCCGACGGGCGGCACGGTCTCCGTGCGTGTCCGGCAGTTTGCCGGAACCGTGCGCGACTGTGCACAGTACGAGTTCCGCATCAAGGATAACGGCATCGGCATGAGCCAGGAGTTTGCCCAAAAGATCTTTGAGCCCTTCGAGCGGGAGCGCACCTCCACGGTAAGCGGAATTCAGGGCACCGGCCTTGGCATGGCCATCACCAAAAACATCGTGGATATGATGGGCGGCACCATCGAGGTGCAGACGGCGCAGGGCAAGGGCAGCGAGTTTATCATTCGCGTGCCCATGCGTGCGCAGGCAGAGCACCGTCCGGTGGAAAAGATCACCGAACTGGAGGGCCTCAAGGCGCTGGTGGTGGACGACGATTTCAACACCTGCGACAGCGTGGCAAAGCTGCTGGTCAAGGTGGGCATGCGCGCCGAGTGGACCCTTTCCGGCAAGGAAGCGGTGCTGCGTGCACGGCAGTCCATCGAAATGAGCGACGCCTACCACGCCTATATCATCGACTGGCGCTTGCCGGATATGAACGGCATCGAGGTCGCGCGCCAGATTCGCAGCCTGAACGACGATACCCCTATTATCATCCTGACTGCCTACGACTGGTCGGATATCGAAGTGGAAGCAAAAGCAGCCGGCGTGACCGCCTTCTGCGCCAAGCCCATGTTCATGTCCGACCTGCGCGAGACCCTGATGAGCGCCCTTGGCCAGAAGCCGGCGGATGCGGTGCAGAGGCTTTTGCCGGAAAAGAACGCCGACTTCAAGGGCAAGCACATCCTGCTGGTGGAGGACAACGAGCTGAACCGCGAGATCGCGCAGGAGATCCTGCGGGAGTACGGCTTCCTTGTCGATTCGGCAGAAAACGGCGCCGTAGCGGTGGAAAAGGTAAGTACCGCCGCGCCGGGCCCCTATGATCTGGTGCTGATGGACGTGCAGATGCCGGTCATGGACGGCTGCACCGCCACCCGGAAGATCCGCGCACTGGACGACCCTCAAAGCTGCCGATCCTTGCCATGACCGCCAACGCCTTTGACGAGGACCGCCGCAACGCCTTGGAAAGCGGCATGAACGGCTTTTTGTCCAAGCCCATCGTGATCGGCGACCTTGTGCAGGAACTGCGCAAAATTTTGTAAATGAAACGCCGGTCAGGTGAATAAAAAAGAATGCACCCGCAGCATTTGCGCCCGGAGGCCAAAACCTCTGCAAAGCTGGACGCCCATGTAAAGCTGTTCTTCCGCACCTTTAACATCGAGGGAGGTGAAAAATAAAGGAATTTTTGAATTTGAATTTTATGTTGAAGTAGAAAAACGCCATAAATGCTAAAATCAAAGGAGAACTTTTTGAAGCATACAACATTTGCACTGGGACTTGTGGCCTGACCGGGAGGTCTGGCAAATACTACAAGCCACGCCTCCCGAAGACGAACAGACACAATTCTTCAGGAGGATATTACCATGAATCGCGAAAACAAACGCAAAACCTTTGAAAAAGACTACTATAAAACCCACGCCTGCAGCGACACCTTTACCTGCAAAGTCTGCGGACGGGTCTGCACCCCGCAAAATGCCGGCAGCGACCACCGCAACCACTGCCCCAACGGCCTCTCCAGCCTTCATGTGGACGAAGAACCCGGCGACCGCGCGTCCGACTGCGGCGGGATCATGGAACCCGTGGCCGTCTGGGTGAGAAAGGGCGGCGAGTGGGCGATCATCCACCGCTGCAAACGCTGCGGAAAGCTCAGTTCCAACCGTGTGGCGGCGGACGACAACCCCATGACGCTGATGAGCATTGCCATGAAGCCGCTGTGCTCTCCGCCGTTCCCGCTGGACTATATTGAGGAAATGACCGCCTTGATGGGCGGCGATGGACGGATGCGGTAAGCCGCAGGAGGAACTACAAGATGGAGTATATCCGAATCACAAA
>VOFI01000182.1_pt1 | contig 12000 bp, 20 predicted proteins | sample 5384131 | NCBI WGS metagenome assembly VOFI01 (sample SAMN12384728, study PRJNA508395) | human gut metagenome | isolation source: healthy gut H | host: Homo sapiens
CGGCTGGGCGGGCCCCCGCCGGTGGTGCCCTGCCCGGGTTCCGCATGGGCGACAGCGTCCAGCACAAGGCCTTCGGCCGGGGCCTCATCACCAAAGTCACCCCCATGGGGGGCGATGCCCTGGTGGAGATCGCCTTCGACAGCGTGGGCACCAAGAAGCTGATGCTCAAGTCCGCCTCCCAGTACATGAAGAAGGTCTGAGCCGCAGCCCCAGACCTATAAGGGCGGCCCTTGCGGCCGCCCGCCCCTACAGCAGCTCGGTGAAGCTGGTGATATACCGGTCGCAGAACCCCCGCATTTCCGCCTCGTAGGAGGCGTAGAAGGGGTCAAACACCCCCACGGCCCGGATGCCCACGGCCTGGGCCGCCCGGCAGGCGCCGGGGGAGTCCTCGAAGAGGGTGCAGTCCCCGGCCTCGGCCCCAGCAGGGCCAGGGAGCGGGTGAAGGCCTCCGGGTTGCGCTTCTCCAGGCCCAGCTCCTGCACAAAGATGATTTGCCGAAAGTACCCCTCCAGCCTGTGGCGGGCCAGGGCGGCCCGGCACAGCTCGGGTACGCAGGCGGTGAGAAGGGCCATGGGCTCCCCGGCCGCGGCGCACCGGGCCAGGAACGCCTCCGCACCCGGCTTCATGGGCACCTGGCGGGCGTAGGCGTCCCGAGCCATGTCCAGCCACTCGGCCATGATGGCCTCCGGCGTCATGTCCAGGCAGTAGTAGTCCTTGGTGAACTGGGCGGCGATGGGGAAGATGGAGTGGCCCACGGTGTCGCTGTATTCGCGGGTGGGGGTGAGCCCCCGGCGGGCCAGAAAGCCGTTGTCAATCTCCACCCATACGCCGTTGGAGTCCACCAGCGTGCCGTCAAAGTCGAATAAGTACATGCTCGAACCCTCGTTTCCCGGTGAATGTGTGTAAACCTGATTTTATCATAGTCAAAGGAGAGGTACAACCATGACCGAACACAAAGAGAGCAGCGTCCCGGCCCGCTTCGCCAGCCCGCTGCTGATCCTGGCAACAATCATCTGGGGCAGCTCCTTCGTGGTGATGAAGTCCAGCGTGGACGTGCTGCCCACCTTCTGGCTGCTGGCCATCCGCTTTTCTTTTGCGGCCCTGGTGCTGGCGGTGGTGTTCATCCGGCGGTGGAAGGTGCTGGATAAGCAGTACCTGATCGGCGGCACGGTGATGGGCTTCTGCCTGTTTCTGGCCTACACCTTCCAGACCTTCGGCCTGGAGCAGACCACCTCCGGCAAGAACGCCTTCTTTACCGCCGTCTACTGCGTCATCGTCCCCTTCCTGTACTGGTTCATCGCCAAGCGCCGCCCCGACCGGTTCAACCTGATTGCCGCCTTCCTGTGCATCGGGGGGATCGCCCTGGTGTCCATCACCGGGGACAACGCCTCCGCCTTCAACATGGGCGATGTGCTCACCCTCATCGGCGGCTTCTTCTTCGCCGCCCACATCGTGGCCGTGTCCAGGTACTCCGAGGGACGGGACATCTTCATCCTCACCACCCTCCAGTTTGCCTCCCTTCGCCCTCTTTTTCCTGGCTGGGGGTACTGATCACCCGCCCGGCGCTGACGCCCGGCGTATTTGACAGCAGCCTGATCATGGGCCTGGCGTACCTGGTCATCTGCGCCTCCTGCGGCGCCCTCCTGTTCCAGAACATCGGCCAGAAGTACACCGCCCCCTCCACCGCCGCCGTGCTCCTCTCCCTGGAGGCCCCCTTCGGCGTGTTCTTCTCCATCCTCTTCGCCAATGAGCGGCCCACCCCCTCATGTTCGTGGGCTTTGCGCTGATCTTCATCGCCGTGGTGTGCTCCTGAGACCAAATTCTCCTTCCTGCGCAAAAAAAGAGTTGACAAAGCCGGAACAGGTGCGTATAATACGGTACAACAACCACACATGGTAAACCAGTGAGGAAGAGAAGTACCCGGCGTTTCCGATGCAAAGAGAGTCCCGGAGGGTGGAATCGGGATCAGAGGAGACCGGCGAATGGCCTTCCGAGGGCGGCTTGAACGGGCAACCTAGTAGATGCCGACGGGATCCCACCCGTTATCCATCGGGCACGCATGATGGTGCGTGAAGCGAGTGGACGTCATTGACGTCAATTTGGGTGGTATCGCAGAAGTGTTGAAACGCTTTTGTCCCAGCAATGGGGCAGAAGCGTTTTTTTACATCCTGCACCATCTGCCGCCCCAATTTTTGATTGGGAGGAACCAAACATGAAAAAGCTGAATCGAATCCTGTCTCTCTCCGCCGCGGCCGCGCTGGCCCTGTCCCTCACGGCCTGTTCCGGCGGCCCCTCCGGCACCGCCGACACCCCGGCGGGCGGCAGCTCCAACACCCCTGCCGCCGGTGAAACCTATAAGGTGGCCGTGATCAAGCAGATGGATCATGCCTCGCTGGACGAGATCGCCGATGCCATTGCCGCCCGGCTGGACGCCATCGCGGAGGAAAACGGCATCACGATCGAGTATGAGGTGACCTCCGGCCAGGGGGATCAGACTGTCCTGCGCCAATTGTCCGACCAGGCCATTGCCGACGGTGTGGACGCCATTATCCCCATCGCCACCACCGCCGCTCAGGTGTCCGCCGTCTCCGCTGAGGACAGCCGGACCCCGGTGATCTTCGCCGCCATCTCCTATCCGGAGACCGTGGAGCTCACCGGCATGGACTACGTCACCGGCACCAGCGACGCCCTGGACACCAATCAGATTCTGGACATGATGTTTACCCAGAATCCGGACATTGGGTCTGTGGGCCTGCTCTACTCCCCTGTCCGAGCCCAATTCCGAGGTGCCCATCGCGGATGCCAAGGCTTATCTGGACGCCAAGGGCGTGGCCTACACCGAGGCCACCGCTAACACCAACGACGAGGTCATCGCCGCCGCCAGCTCCCTGATCGCCGACGGAGTGGACGCCGTCTTCACCCCCACCGACAACATCATCATGGCCGCCGAGCTGGCCATCTATGAGGACTTCATCGCCGCCGGCATCCCCCACTACACCGGGGCCGACTCCTTCGTGCGCAACGGCGCCTTTGCCACCTGCGGCGTCAACTACACCGACCTGGGTGCCGAAACGGCCGATCTGGCCTACCAGGCCATGACCGGGGGCATGGACGGCCTGGAGGACTATTACCAGGTGGCGGGCGGCCTGATCACCGTCAACTCCGAGACCGCCGCCGCCCTGGCCATCGACCCCGCCGTCTTTGAAAGCCTGGGACAGGTCACCACCGTCACCACCACTGAGGACTGAGATCAAACCAAAGCCAGCCCCCCGGCTCCCGCCGGGGGCGCTGGCCTGTGAAAGGAGCGTTTTTCCGTGCTCTACGTCGCCCAAACCGCCCTGGAGCTGGGCTTCCAGTACGCTCTGGTGGCCATGGCCCTGTTCCTAAGCTACCGGGTGCTGGACATCGCCGACCTGACCACCGACGGCTGTTTCGTCCTGGGCTGCGCCGTGTCGGTGACCCTCACCGCCGCGGGACACCCCTTCCTGGCCATCCCCGCCGCCATGCTGGCCGGGGCCTGCGCCGGGTTTGTCACCGCCTTCCTCCAGACCAAGCTGGGAGTGCCCTCCATCCTGGCGGGCATCGTCACCAACACGGGGCTGTATACCGTAAACCTCATGGCCATGGGCTGGAAGGCCAACCAGTCCCTGCTCAAGCAGGATACCATCTTCACCCTCTTCCGCGCCACCGGCATCGGCGGCGACTGGAACCCCATCCTCCTCTCCGGGGGATCACCGTGCTGGCGGGTGTGCTGCTGGTGGCCTTCCTGGGCACCCGGCTGGGCCTCAGCATCCGCGCCACGGGGGACAACCGGGACATGGTGCGCTCCTCCTCCATCAACCCCAATTTCACCATCACCATCGGCCTGTGCGTGGCCAACGCCCTCACCGGCCTGTCCGGCGCAGTAGTGGGCCAGGCCCAGAAGACAGCTGACATCAACAGCGGCACCGGAATCGTGGTCATCGGCCTGGCCTGCCTGATTATCGGTGAGACCATCGTGGGCCGGGGCGCCATGTTCCGGGGAGCCATTGCGGTAGTGGCGGGCAGCATCCTCTACCGTCTCGTTTACGCTCTGGTGCTTTACACCAAGGTGGTGCCAGTGGACTGCCTCAAGCTGGTGACCGCCATCTTGGTGGTGGCCCTGGCCATCGCGGCCCCCCTCCATCGGCAGTGGTGGGCTTTCCAGACCAGAAAGCGCCGCGCCCTGGCCGGGCGAAAGGGGGAGAAGTAAATGCTGGAACTGAACAAGGTCTCCAAGACCTTCAACCCCGGCACCGTCAACGAGAAGAAGGCCCTGGACGGCTTGTCCGTGACTCTGGCCGAGGGAGACTTCGTGACCATCGTGGGCTCCAACGGCGCGGGCAAGTCCACCTTCTTCAACGCCGTGGCGGGGGACTTCTTTGTGGACGAGGGCTCCATCCGCCTGGACGGGGCGGACATCACCTATCTGCCCGCCTACCGCCGCAGCCGCCAGATCGGCCGTCTGTTCCAGGATCCCATGCGGGGCACCGCCCCCCACATGACCATCGAGGAGAATCTGGCCCTGGCCTATCTCCGCACCGCCAAGCACCAGCACGCCTTCTTCAGCCGGGTCTCCAAGGCCGACAAGGCGTTCTTCCGGGAGCAGCTCGCCCGGCTGGACATGGGCCTGGAGGACCCGGATGCAGGCCTTCTAAGCAGTGGGTCAGGGGTTCGAGTCCCTTCAGGCGTGCCATCGTTTTCTAAAGCCATCCGATATGGTGGGTGTAGTTCAGTTGGTAGAGCATCGGATTGTGGTTCCGAGTGTCGCGGGTTCGAGTCCCGTCACCCACCCCATAAGCCCTTAAGGCGGAAGGGCCGGAGCGTCCGCTCCGGTCCTTTGCTTTTAGAACCAGCCAGATTGGGGTGTAGCCAAGTGGTAAGGCACGGGACTTTGACTCCCGCATTCGCTGGTTCGAGTCCGGCCACCCCAGCCATTTGACCCGTTAGCTCAGTTGGCAGAGCACCTGCCTTTTAAGCAGGGGGTCCGGGGTTCGAATCCCCGACGGGTCACCAAGGGGGGACAGCCTGGCCCATTTGTGGACGCGGGGCGAAGGCTGCGGAGATCCCAGCAAGGAGTTCTTCGGGACGATTATCTACCACGTGAGAGTAGATATTGAGGGTCATCTGCACAGGGCGCCCTTTCTTTCCGGCATCCTCTACCAGCCGCCCCGGGAATATGGTATAATAGCAAAGTATTACGGGCTTGGTATTATGCTCCTGAGCAATTGGGGAGAGAGGTGTGTGCGGCATGTGGATCAGCGTTTTGGAGGACGAGGCCGTTCTCAACAATCTGATTACCAAATATCTGCAGAAGGAGGGCTACTCCGTCCGCAGCTACCTGCGGGGGAGGATGCTGTGCAGGGGCTGGACAAGCCCACTGACCTGTGGGTGATCGACATTATGCTCCCGGACATCGACGGCTTCACCGTCTTTCGGGAGGTACAGCGGAAGAATCCCAACAGCTATGTGATCTTCATTTCCGCCCGCAACCAGGATATCGACCGCCTGGCCGGGCTGGAGCTGGGCGGGGACGATTACATCTCCAAACCCTTTCTGGTGCGGGAGCTGGTCATCAAGGTTCAGCGGTTGCTGAAGGGGGACGGCCTAAAACAGCGGAGGTCCAGGTGGGGCCGTACACGGTCCATCTGGAAAAGCACCTGGTTTACTGCGGCAGCGAGAGTATCAGCCTCACGGTGAAGGAGTACGACCTGCTGCTCTATCTGGCGGCTAACCGGGGGCACGTCCTGAAGCGGGGCGACATCCTGGACGCCGTGTGGGGCTATACCTTTTATGGCTCCGACCGGGTGGTAGACGACACGATCCGCCGCCTGCGCAAGAAGCTGCCCGGCATCGAAATCAGTACGCTTTATGGCCTGGGCTACTGCCTGACGGAGGAGAGACATGAATCGCTTTGCGACTAGATACTGGCTACAGGACCGGCCCCTGAGCGTCCAGCTCTGGGCCTGCCTCTCACTGGCGGAGGGACTCACTTTGGCCGCCATCCTGCTGTACGTCCTCCTCCTGCTCCGGCCGGAGGAGCCCGGACAGTGGTATGGGCTGGCCGCCCTGTTCCCCCTGCTGCTCATTGCAAACCTGTTCGCCGCCAAGCTGGCGGCCCGGCGCATTACCGAGCCCCTGGAGCGGCTGGCAGGGAATCTGGAGCGCATCAAGGGCAAAAACTGGAGTGAGCCGGTCTTGCAGGTGGCCCGCCGGGACGAAATCGGGACGCTCGTCAACACCCTGTCACAGATTCAGCGCAATGTGGTGGAGCTCAACGAGGACGAGGAGTTTTTCTACCAGAGTGTGTCCCATGGGCTCAAGACCCCCATTATGGTCATCCAGAACTGCTGCGCCGCCTATCAGGACGGCATCTACGGCTCCGAGGCCATCGACATCATCATGAAGGAGAGCCTGGCGGTGGAGGCAGGGATCAGGAAGCTGCTCTATGTCTCCTCCTTCGATCACATGCTGGGCAAACAGAGCGACTTCCGGCCGGTGGAGCTCCGGGGACTGATGGAGGAGTGCCGCAGGCGGTTTCGGGGCAACGAGCGGGGTATCCGGCTGGAGGTGGACGTCCCGGCCGGCCTCACGGTGTCGGGGAATGAGGCTGCGCTCCAGACCGTCTTTGACAATCTGGTGGAAAACGGCCTGCGCTATGCGGCCAGCTACATCCGCATGGAGTTGACCGGGGAGGAGGAGGGCGGCTACCTCCTGACCGTGGAGAACGACGGCGCGCCCATCCCGCAGCCGACTCTGAACGTCCTGTTTCAAAAGTTCTACAAGGGGGCGGACGGCAACTTCGGCCTGGGCCTCTACATCGCAAAAAAGATTGTGCAGTTTCACAAGGGGGACATCTGGGCCTCCAACTGGGCCGACGGAGTGCGCTTTCAGCTCCTGCTGCGCAGGGAAGACCGCATGGCCGGTCGGCGTTAGAAAGGAACGATAGGGTCATGAACAAGGCTTTTTTATATGAGATGCTCCGCACCGAGTCGGTGAGCGGCGGGGAGATCCCCCTTCAGAAAAAGGTGGCCGCCTACATGCGGGAGCAGGGAGCGGAGGTGGAGACCGATCTGGCGGGGGATGTGATTTCCTCCATCAACAGCGCATCCCCCTTCCGGGTGCTCCTGTGCGGACATATCGACGAGATCGGCTTCCGGGTGACCCACATCACCGACGACGGCTACCTCCAGGTGGGCAAGGCCGGCGGCATCCGTCTGGCACTGGCTCAGGGTAAGCGGGTGACGGTGCTGGGGCGGAAGCGGCTCACCGGTGTTATGGGCCTGCTGCTGCGCAACGGCGAGGTGCGCACCGACATCGAGCTGACCGATCTCTACATCGACTGTGGCTTCACCAGCCGGGCGGAGGCCCTGGAGCTGGTCGCCCCCGGGGATTTCGTCACCTACTCCTATGCCGTGGACGAGCTGGAGAACGACTGCATCGCCGGCCGGGGGCTGGACAACCGCCTGGGCGCCTATACCGTGCTCCACGCTCTGCTGCGGGCCCGGGAGAAGGGGGCGAAGGTGGGCGTCTTTGCGGCCACCACCACCGGAGAGGAGACCACCATGCGGGGCGCCTTCCATGCAGCAGGCCGGGTGCGGCCCACGCTGGCTGTCGCGGTGGATGTGATCCACACCTCTGATTTCTCCGGTATGCCCCCCCCAGCGCTTCGGCCGTATCAAGCTGGGCGGCGGCCCCGCCCTGGCCAAGGGCTCGGTGTGCAGCGCGCCTCTCAACCGGGCGCTGGAGGAGGCCGCCGGGCGGTTGGGAATCCCCCTGCAGTATGCCGTCACCCCAGGCGTTATGGGCACCGATGCGGATAAGCTCAACCAGACGGGTGTGGGCCTGCCCGTGACCACCCTTTTTATTCCCCTGCGCTACATGCACTCCCCCAGTGAGGTGGGCTCTCTGGCCGATGTGGAGCAGACGGTGGAGGTGCTGGCCGAGTTTCTGGCAGCCCTGGATGAGCACTTTGATCCCGACCCGTTCCGGGACTAAATGCGGAGAGGAGAAACACCATGCTGCTGCTGACCAATGGAACCATCGCCACCATGGACCCGGCCCGCCCAATGGCGGAGGCCGCCGTGGTGGACGGCGCATACTTCGCCTATGTGGGCGGCCGGGCGGACGCCGAGGACTTCGCCCGCCGCTTTTCCAGGGGAGCCTGGGAGACTCTGGATCTCCAGGGCTGCTTTGTAATGCCCGGCTTCAATGACTCTCACCTGCACTTCATCCACTATGTCAAAACAAAGCTGTCCGTCAACCTCTTCGGCTGTGCCTCTCTGGCGGAGGTGCAGGAGCGCCTGCGCCGGGGGCTGGCCGGGCTGGAGGCCGGCTCCGGCCGCTGGCTTCTGGGCGAGGGGTGGAACCAGGAGCAGTTCACCGGCGAGCGGCGCTTTCCCACCCGCCGGGAGCTGGATCAGGTGAGTACGGAGTACCCCATCCTGATCCTGCGCTCCTGCTTCCACGTGGGGGCGCTCAATTCCAGGGCTCTGGAGCTGCTGCACATCAACCGGGACACAGTGGGGCACTACGGCGCCTTTGCCGAGGTGGACGAGACCGGGGCGCCCAACGGCGTGGTGAAGGAGAACGTATTGGACGACATCAAGGCCGCCATCCCCTCCGTGGGCCTGAGGCCCCTGCTGGAGCAGGTAGTTCAGTCCCAGCACGACCTGCTGGCGGAGGGCCTGACCAGCATACAGAGCGACGATTTCAAGTATGCGCCGGACGAGGAGCCCTATGCCCTCATGGACGGCCTGCGGGAGCTGGCCGAGCGGGGGGCGCTGAAGCTGCGCTTTTCCGAGCAGGCCCTGCTCACCGAGCCGGAGACCCTGGAGGAGTTCTTCACCCGGGGCGGGGCCTGCTTCGGCGGCGGCGACCGCTTCCGCATCTCCACGGTGAAGCTCCTGGCCGACGGCTCCCTGGGGGCGCGGACGGCCTTCCTGCGGGAGCCCTATTCCGACGCCCCGGACACCTGCGGCCTGCCCATCTACCCGGAGCAGGCACAGTTGGACCGGCTGGTGGTCACCGCCCACCGGCACAATATGGCCGTTGCCATCCACGCCATCGGAGACGGAGCGGCTGAGATGGTGCTCAACGCTTTCCAGCGGGCCCGCGCGGAGCTGCCCTGGCTGCACCCCCGTCACGGCATGGTGCACTGTCAGATCCTGTCGGAGGGGCAGCTCCGCCGCATGGCGGAGCTGGATGTGACCGCCTTTGTCTAGCCGGTGTTCATCAACGGCGACATGCACATCGCCCCCGGACGACTGGGCGGAAAACGCCTGGCCCACTCCTACGCCTGGGGCGACATGGAGCGGCTGGGCCTCCACATGGCTTTCGGCACCGACTGCCCGGTGGAGTGCTTTCACCCCCTGGAGGGGGTCTACTGCGCCGTCACCCGGCGGGACTTCACCGGAAACGGCCCCTTCCTGCCGGAGCAGGCCCTTACGCCCTACCAGGCGCTGTACGCTTATACCGCAGGCGGCGCTTACGCCTCCGGTGAGGAGCGCATCAAAGGGCGCATACGCTCCGGCCTGCTGGCCGACTTCCTCCTGGTGGACCGCAACCTGCTGACCTGCCCGCCGGAGGAACTGCTCTCCGCCCGGGTGCTGCGCACCTATGTGGGCGGGGCGTGCGTCTTCCGCGATCCATCCTTCTGAGGCAAAACAGGGCCCGCAATTCCGCTGGAATTGCGGGCCCTTGCAGTTAGGGCTCAGCGGCTGCCCGGCTCTGGTATTTGGACTTTGCCCTTCTGTTCCGGGGAGGAGGAGCGGAGCCGGAAAAGGCCAATGGCGCGCGCATTCCTTACAGATGCGCGCGCCATTGGCGGGGAAGGGGTTCAGGCAGGCGGGCCGGGGCAGCGGTACAGGCGGCAGGGGCGGCCGCCTGTGTCATAGTTGACGGCGCTGGCCGCCTCCCCCGCTCTACCAGGTAATTGACATACCGCCGCACCGTCACCACTGAAAGGCCGGTCTGGCGGGAGAGGGCTTCGCTGGGCAGGCCCTGGGGCGGTGCCGCCCGCAGGCAGGCGCGCACAAGCTCCAGGGTGCTCTCCTGGAGGCCCTTGGGCGGCTGGTGCTCCGCCGGGAGGGCGGGGGAAAAGAGCCGGTCCAGCGCGCTCTGCTCCACCGCGTCCCCGGCCACCGCATCCCGGTGGCGGCAGAAGGTATCCAGCGCCTGCTGAAACCGCTCATAGGTGAAAGGCTTCACCAGATAGTCCACCACCCCAGCTTGAGCAGGGTGTCCACAGTGGGGGCGTCGTTGGCGGCGGTGACCATGATGGCGTCGATACCAACCCCCTGGCCCCGGAGGGCGTGGAGCAGCTCCAGCCCGGTGAAGAGGGGCATATAGACATCCAGCACCGCCAGATCGGCGGGGTTCTGCTCCAGCCAGGCCAGGGCGGCCCGGCCGTCCTGAAAGGACTGCACCACCTGGAAGCGGGCGTCCCGCTCCACAAAGGTGCGGTTCAGGAGGGAAACCATGGGGTCGTCCTCCACAATGACAACGCGGTACATTCAGGGTTCCTCCTTGGGGGCCGGGAGGGGTTCCCGGCGGAAGCTGAGAAAAAATGAGGTGCCTACGCCGGTTTCCGACTCCACCCGGATGTCGCCGTGGTAAGCCTCCACTACCTCCCGTACCAGCGCCAGCCCAGTCCCCCGGCTGCGGCCCTTGGAGGAGGCTCCGCGCTCGAAGAGGGTGCGCCGCAGGGCGGAGGGGATGCCGGGGCCGGTGTCCTCCACGCAGAGAAACAGGTTATCCGCCCCCTCGCGGATGCTGACGGAGACTTCCTTGGTCCCACGGCGGGTCTGATTCAGGCCCTCAATGGCGTTTTCAATCAGATTGCCCAGTATGGTCACCCAGGCGTCGGGGGAGAGCCAGGAGGTTCCGGCACTCAGGACGCTCTCCCGATCCAGCGTGAGCCGGATACCCAGCTCGTTGGCCCTGCTGGTCTTGCCCACCAGCAGGGCGGCCACCGAGGGCTCCTTAATCTGGTTCATGATGCGGCTCACCGGATGCGAGTTGTGAGTTTGGATGCATTCAAGGAATCCCTGGTGGAGGAGCTGGGAAACAAGGTGGCCTTTACCGTCCCGGTGCTGGGCGGCGTCCCAGTGGCGGAGTCGGTGGTAGTGACCTGGATTGTGATGGCGGCCCTGATCGCGCTGGCCCTGGCGCTGACCCGTCGGCTCATCATCGGCATCTTCGGGCTGGTTCCGCCCACAAAGGACATCAGCGTGACGGCGGCCCTGGCCCTCATGAGTATGTTTCTCATCTACGGCGCCCAGTTCCGCTACAACGGCCTGGCGGGCGGCCTGAAGAAGTTCGCCGAGCCCATGCCGCTGCTCATCCCCATCAACCTGATGGAGGTGGCCATCCGGCCCCTGGCGCTGTGTATGCGGCTGTTCGGCAACATTCTGGGCGCCTTCATCATCATGGAGATGCTCAAGCTGCTGGTGCCGGTGGTGCTGCCGGCGGTGTTCAGCCTCTACTTCGACCTGTTTGACGGGCTCATTCAGACCGTCGTCTTTGTGTTCCTCACCACCCTGTTTACCGGTGAGGGCATCAAGGAGGAAGACTAAATCAATCGCTTTTAGGAGGAAATCATTATGACACTGGGAATTATTGCTGCGGGGATTGCGGTTTTCACCGGCATCGGCGCGGGTATCGGCATTGGCTTTGCCACCGGTAAGGCCAGCGAGGCCATCGCCCGCCAGCCGGAGGCTTCCGGCAAGATCAACAGCGCGCTGCTGCTGGGCTGCGCCCTGGCCGAAGGCACCGCCATCTTCGGCTTCATCACCGCGCTGCTCGTGATCTTCATGGGTTAAGGGGGCGTCCCCAATGCTGGACTTCCAAGTTTCCACCATCGTCTTTACCGTCATCAATCTGCTGGTGCTCTATTTTATCCTGCGCAAGCTCCTGTTCGGCCGGGTCAACGCCGTGCTGGAGCAGCGGGCGGCCCGGGTGAAGGAGACCATCGACTCCGCC
>VOFI01000256.1_pt1 | contig 12000 bp, 16 predicted proteins | sample 5384131 | NCBI WGS metagenome assembly VOFI01 (sample SAMN12384728, study PRJNA508395) | human gut metagenome | isolation source: healthy gut H | host: Homo sapiens
CGTCTGACAAAAGGCCGCGTTTAAGCCCGATCACATTTTCACACGCTTTTAAAGTAACTTTGCTTCCTGCGCTCAAAACTCTCCTCACGCAGGACGGGCGAAAAAATCTCAATGCCCTCGCCCGAGGTTTCGCCGTCAAGCCAACACAACCCTCATCTTTCAACCGCATGACACCGCCCTCCGGGTCTGGCGTTATCAATTGTCTGCTCCGACTATGATGCGGCTGCGGCTAATTCAAACTCACGCCCCAACTGGTACTCGTTTTTGTAGATGTGTAGGGGTATTTGACAAATACAGCTTGTTTTGAATTGTGAGATAACCGCGCCTGTCTACGCTGCGGCGCTCCAACAGCGTAAAGAATCTTCCCCCTATGTGGTTCCGTTCGCACAGCAGCACATCCGTAATACCTCCCGGCCCGCGTGCAAGAACGTTGTAGCAATCGCGGCGCACCACCTGATAAACAAGCCCGCCCGTACCGTCCGGCGCGGGCTTTATGGCTTTATTCGCCGCCAACCATGGCCCATTGTAACGCATCCAGTTTAACCGCATCAATGGCCTTGCGTGCAACATTCATCAATCCGCTTTACGCCCGGCGCGGGCACGCTGTTAAAACTGGAATCATATTCAGCGAAACAAGCTTTTACAAGTCTGCCGATAATAGCACAGGGAATGCGCTGCGCGGGGTCTTCTTCTCTTTCCGGCACGCGCATAAAGAAAAGGTTGAACCATTCACGAATTGCTGTTTTCATTGCGCTGCTGGTAACGTCCGGGCCTCCGAATGCCCGCGCGCCCGTAATGGCTGTATCATCAAAGAGCGCCTGAGCCTTTATGTTCATATGCTGTCATTTCCCCCTTCACGGGCCGCGAATGCACAGACGCAGCCCGCGCTTTCGTTTTATCACGCTGTCGCGCAGAGCCACGGGGAGGCGGGCTATTTTTCCCGTTTCGCCTGCGGCGGTCAAATTGCTTGAACATCATTACAACCCCACCAGCTTATCTTTTCAACTCCCAGCAGCAGGCGTGAACCCTAATGCAGTGACCGAGATTCCGGACATTCCCGAAAAGAAAAAAAAGGTTTGCGCCGCCCGGTGATACGGAAACGCCCTGCTCGTGTTCGATATGAAGATAGCCGGCACTTGTGAGATATTCAAACCCTTTTTTTGGATGCTGTCGATCGTGTCCGTTTGCAGGCTTTTAATCGTGGTTTGATTCAGATTCATAGCGTATACTCTCCTTTGATTTTTTTGGGAACATCAAGACCTCCGTGTTTGTGGTCTTCATAAATATGGCGGTCTCTGATGGGGGCCGTGATTCTACTAAGCTGCGGAATATACAGTCTCCCCTGTACCGTTGTAAGCCTGTACCAGACGCTTAAAAGCATCAACTTCTATTGTAAGTTCATCAAGAAATTTATCCATCCTGCGCTGCCTCCTGCGCTTTGTAGTCCCGAATGATTTTGTACACAAGGCTTTCCGATACATGATACTTGCGGGTTAAATGCTTTACTTTTGAGCCCGCTTGATAATCCTGAACCAATTTTTGGTTGCGCAGCCCGGCGCGCAGCGTTGCAAAGCTTGGAATATACAGAGAGCCGGAACCGCCGTAGACTTCAACGAGTTTTTTGAATGCGTCCATGCCGATTACTTCGGCCAACTCCCGCGAATCGCCGTCCAGCTGTTCCAGCGTAAGATCGTCAAGAAACGAATTCATCCAGGATTACCCCTTTCCAGTGCTTTTTGTTTCCTTGATGATGCTTCTGATTCGTGCAACGGTAAGCCCGTATTTGGCCGCAAGTTCCTTAAAATTATGGCCGTTAAAGTCGTTTCGGATATTTCTGTTACGGATAGAGCGTACAATGTTGTCGTTCTTGGGAATGTAGACATACGAGGACACGCACCAAGTCCATGAAGCAATCCGCCCCTATTGTGTCGATCAGCATTTTCTGTTCTTCCGTCATGTCTTCATACTTTGCCTGACTGAGCACGTCCATTTTCTCACCGCCTCGCAAATTTTATGGTAAAGCATTTTCTGCAAACGTTAAAAGAAAGCGCTTTCTGCAAATGCTTTCCGTATATACGACTACAGCGGGGAAGCTATCAAAAGCTTCCCGCTGCATGGCTTTGGAATAACTGGCTATGAATCGAAAGGAGATGTTACGCTGTGTTCATGGTATAGCCATTCCAGAAAGCCGTATAGGAAAGGGTTTTACTGCTCTGCTATCCTTTCTCTAATCGGCGTGCGCCGTGACCAATCTGTGACCGCTTTCAAAATCGCGCTCTCGATGGTATCCTGCTGCTTGGTTACTAGATTCAAAGCGTGGACACTGCTTACATATAGCCTTGTACTGCCATCTTCCGCGCAAGACGCTGGGGCCTCCGCAAAACGGACATGGGGGAAGCGTGGGTTCATACCGTTCCATGAGCCTGCGGGCGTGGAGAAGATTTCCGAGATTGCCGAACCCTTCCAACTGGAACGGGTGGTTTTCTACATCCTCAAAATGGTGTTTCTGCGTGTTGTAAGTATCAATAGCCATAACGTAACCTCCTGTATCGGGCCATACCGTGTTTAAATTCGCCGGAAACCCGTTTAAAAAACGTTTGTATCGTTTTTGTGGTAGCTGAACACTTTTGAATCGAAAACGCGAAATAGGGGCTTTCTGGCCGCTCTCGCGCATTGTGATTTTTTGTGCTTGTGGTAAGATAGAGAAGACTTCGGAGTGTTTTTGAAGTCATTGCGCGGGCGGCTGCTGTTTGCGGCAGCTGCCCCTGTCCTTTGTCCTACGCACGGGCCGCAGCATCGGAGAGCGGCACGGGCTGGCGTTCCGGCGTGGTGTGGGGCGTCTGCTTTGTCTGCATGGCTTCGGGCCTCCTTTCCTGCTGCATTTTTGAAGCGGCCCATTCAAGGCCGAACACTGCACCATGGAAGACGCCTTGAAGATACAGGAGCCGCAGCAGATCGTGCTGGTGCAGGCAATGCTTGCGGGCGTCCAGTTGGAGCAGCGGGCTGTTGGCTTCGGTGCCGTTTTGCGGCTTGGCCGACGCGATCGGCGCGGCGGGGTTGGCTTTGGGATATCTTCCGGGATTGTTACATCGTAGGCGCGGCCCATCATAAAGCCGCAGCGCATTGCGGCATCTATGATAACCTCAGGAGCAGGAGAGCCAAACAAGTCCTTTTGTGCCACCAGCGACGAATAAAGCGAGACAGCAAAATCATAATCAACGCCGTTTTCTTTCGAGTGAATCTCTCTATCAAGTTCCTTATTGCCTATCATACGGTCTATGCAATTCTGCCACGCGTGAAGGTATTCTGTGCCGTTCTTAAAAATGTATCTGATAATCACGGTATTCCCTCCTAAATTCTTTGCCGTGCGCAAACTTTCCGCGCTGGACAGCTTTAACAAAAAAGCCTGTTCTGCTTCGCCGGAGCAGCCGAAAACGCCCTTGATCTCTTCCACGGTATACTCGTTGTGAACTTTCTTGCGCACGATGATGCGCGTTCTAATCTGGTCGAACTCGTAGCCCTTGCGCGGGGAAGTCATTTGCAGATAGATCTTGTCGTTCCCGGAAAAGACAATACCGACGCCCGCCAGATCGTTTAAATTGCGGACGGCCTGTAAGGCCGAAAAGGAAAGATGGTCCGCTTCATCTACGATAATGAGGCGGTTTGTGCCGCGCAGTTGCTCTACAAGCAGATTCATCAAAGCGTCCCGGCGTCCGGGTGCGGGCTTGCCCAACTCCGCACAGATCATTTTCAAAATCGCCGTTGCTGACGGGGTGCAGGCGTTGGCCGTTACCATAATGACGCCAGCGTTGTTCTTGGCGTAGTAGTTCAAAGCCGTGGTTTTTCCCGCGCCGGCATCGCCGCATACGAGGGCAACATCGTTGTGTTTGTGCGCATACATGCAAGCAAAAAGAACATCTTTTGTATTGCGCAATTCGGGATAGAAATTGCCTGTTTGAACGGTGTTTAAACGGGCTTTAGCCACTGTAAGATATTTCTGTATTTCTTTGGCGGTTTCCTCGGTATCGCCCATATATGTACCGCCGAGAAATTGAGAAATGCGTGTAGCTGAAAGGCCTGTTTCTTTTGAAATCTGCCGCTGCGATTTTCCGCTGTCCTGCATGAACTGGACTAAATCCCGGCGGGCGTCTTCAATGTGCTGCATATACGTCCTCCTTTTGCAAATAGTAGGCTGTTAAGGCGTCGGTCAGATTGTCTTCTTCCCGTGCCTTGGGGCGGCTGTCTTTGAGAATGGCGGCATTCCGGCTGGCCTGGGCTGTCAGATGTTCCGTCTTCGGTACGTCCTTTCGTTCTTCGTAGCGTTCAAGCAGCTGGTTGCGGGCTATGATTTCCTGCACGCTCATTCCTCTGATTGGAGCGTGGTCTTCCGTCAGCTTATGCGCTGCGCGTTTCTGCTTGGCCGCTTCAATGTAGGCTTCCTCTGACGTGTGCCGGAACCCGGAAACGAGTTTTGCAGTTGCCATGCAGATAGCGTCGTTCTTCTGGTCGAATATCGCTACTTCATCAATGTTTGCCGGGTCATACACGGCAACAACCTTTTGTCCAATGTACCGCAGGAGCGTATCATTGTAGTAGAAATTGTTGAACATGCAGATACCATTTTTCTGCACGGTACGCTCTACAGAATTGCCGCAAATGAGCCGCAGCGCTTCATGGTCACTTACTTCCCGAATCTGCTTCAAATTCTCCGAGTATACCTGATTGGGCGTTTTCCCGCCCATGTCCTGCCCTCTGCTGGTGCATTGTGGTATTCATCCAACCAAACATAGAAAGCCGTGATGAATTCATCCACCGTTGGGGCGATCTTTGCTATTTCTTTGTTGGACATGCGCATGAGCTCCGGGCGCTGCTTGGCGTCCTTGCCACAGTATGTGTCCCACATGGGGCCGAATTGTTTTTCCACAGTACCGAAGAACCGTTCCACGGTCTTTGCCTGCCCGTGGTATGGTGTGGCGTAGATTACATTTATTCCAAGCCGATTTACCAGAGAATGGGGGTAATCCCGGTTGAAATCCTTTGACCTGTAGTCCTTGCCGTTGTCAAAGTATACTTCATTCGGCAGGCCGTTTTGCTCTACGCTCATTCGAAAGCACTGCTTTATAGCGGTAGCGTTCGGGTCTGCGTCTCGAATCAGAGCGCCAACAACTTTGTTTGACCGGGCGTCAAAGAAAACTGTGAGCCAGAGCCGGACGGCTTTCCCTTTCTTATTACGGACGAACACATCAAAAAGGTGATGGTCTGAAAACCATACATCATTTGAATTGATATCCAGACGGCTGCGCTGCATGGACGGTAGCGAGTCCCGATATGCTGTTTCTCCCTCGCGGTGCCGCGTGATTGCAAGGTGTGGAATTTCCTGCACGCGCCGCTGGAAGGTCTTCACCGATGGGATATCGGGGTATGCCTTTTAGTCTGTTTGTGGCACCATTGCACGGTACGCTTTTGCTGGGTCATATACAGGGCGTAAAAGTATTCCCATGCATCGGGCAAGATGGTGCTTGTCCCTTTTCGGGCGAAGCCTCCGCGTTTGTCCACCAGCTCCGGCAAGTCACCGCCGTCTTTCAGGATACGCTGCCATGCATACAGCTGGCCCTCCGTGATCGGCGCATAGTAGCCCATGGCGTTGCGCTGGGCCACGAACTCGGCGGGGGACAGGCCGCTGCGCCAGTATTCCAGTACGCAGCCCTTTTTCTCGTTGGCGGCGTGCAGCTGGTCGTTTGTGAACTGTGCAAGTTCTTCTTCCCGGCGTTCCTTTTCTATGCCGTGGTAGCGGTCACGTTCATTTTCCGGGAGGCTTTCCAAAGCAATCAACATTTGATACCCGCCGCGCCCTCGGCCTTCTGTATATTCATATTTATATATGCCGCGTGCTGCTCGGCGTTCTATAGTCGTTACATTCACCTTTAGGATTTCCGCCAGTTTTTGCGCGGGTATCAATTGCAATGTTGCCACCTCCTCGCCTTGGAATATGAAATCGAGCTATGCGACGTCTCCAAAAATATCGTCTAAACTACAAGCTAAGGCATGGCAAATTCTGATAGCCAGAGAAAAAGAGGGGTTGTTTCTGCCCAATATTATATATGTAATAGCTGTACACGACACCTTACACTGCGCGGCAAGCCATTTTTGATTCTTTCCAATGGCAAGCAGTCGCTTAATAATCTGTTGCCCGCAACGGGGAAGATTATCAGATGGAATGCGCATGCGTTTCATGATTTTTTCCTCCTGTTGTAATCGTCTGTACCGTGGTATAATGTTTATGCTCAAATTAATTATAAATCAATTCAATTGATTTTACAAGCAAAAAATCAATTGAATTGAATGGAGGCGCAAAATGGACGATATTTGTGTGCGTGTTAAATTGATTCGGACTTCTTTCAAGATGTCACAAAAGGATTTTTCATTGCGACTAGGCGTTACAAATGCACATATATCAAGAATCGAAAAAGGGCTAACTAGACCTTCTGCCGCCTTAGTTAAACTTATTTGCCAAACATATAATATAAATGAACAATGGCTATTAACAGGGCAAGAACCCATGATGTATGAGCAGTTATTAACACGTGAAGATGACATTATGCAAAATGCCACATCGGCTATTAACAAGCTTCTACGAGCCAATGGGATTATTCGATCGCTTGCTGTTGAGATTGAATCGCTGCACGCAGAAATAGTTACACCGCCAAACTCAAGCGAATTAGTAGCAGCGGATTATTTGACAAGATGCTATAGCATCTTTGAGCATATTCAAAATTTTCTTTCCAGTAGAAAGCTTGCTGCAAGAAATCAGCAAACTCAAATAGATGTCAGCATTTCGGAGACTCTTAGGTTACTAGAGCGCGATTTAGAATCAATGGACACATTATTGAAAAATATGCAACAATAATCCATATTTGTGCCCTGCGATTCTTGTGCAATGATTCGCATCATCGCCATTTTCCTTGCAGTAAGTCGGGTTTGCAAATTGAATATAGAAAAAGCCCGCAAACCTAGCATTAAACAGGGTTTGCGGGCTTTTTGCTTAAAAAGAAAAATGCAGTTAGTCGATGAAAAACTAACTGCAAACTTCGATATTACGTGTCCGTATAAAATGCGTTAAAAACGGAGAAAAAACGGCCTATAAAGCGCGTTTACACAGAGTTTTTGGTAGCATAGTGACTAACTGCAAAACTTTGATTTTACGTGTCCCCGCGGCGCGCTGGATTATATCCGGCGCAACCCGGTGGACGTCGTGCTCACGGACATTGAAATGCCGGGAATGTCCGGCATCGAGCTGGCGCGGGTAATCCACGAACAGCGCCTGCCCGTGAAGGTGATCTTCCTTTCCGCCTACAAAAAATTCGAATATGCCCGCGACGCCATCTCTTACAGAGTGGTGCATTATATCACTAAGCCGACAGTGCACAGCGAGATCTTCGAGGTGTTCTGCTCCGTGCGCAGGGAACTGGACGCAGAGCACGGCGCGCCGCTCCGGGATGCTCCCGCAGAGGGCTATTATGAAAACCTGGTACAGCAGGTGAAGCAGGCCATTGCCAAGGATCTGAAAAACGCCACGCTCATCTCGGTGGCCGAGCAGGTGGGCCGCAGCCCTTCCTCGGTGAGCCGCCTGTTCCTGGAAGCCACGGGCATGACCTTTACCGATTACCTCACGGGCCAGCGTATGGAAAAAGCCAACCAGCTGCTGAACTGTATCGAATACAAAATCTATGAGGTAAGCGAGATGGCAGGGTATTCCAACCCCAAAAACTTTGCCCGCGCCTACAAAAAGCATTTTGGATATACGCCGCGGGACTTCCGCGCTCCCAAAGGGTGAAGCGTGCCAGCCAGGCCGAGGAGCTTCGATTTAAGTTTAGCAGAACCGTCGAAAAAGGCAATGCAGAAACGAATAAAATATGGAGAAAATTCCAACGGCCGTGGGCGCTTCCCGCAAGGAAGCGCCCGTTTTTTCTTTCAAATGACACCTTTTTCGATATCACTGCAAAAATTAACACCTTTTTCAGCGGCCGGTGCCTTTTGCCGTCTGATACAACATGATACACTAAGTTCACAAAATAAGCCAATAGGAGGAAACAAAAATGTGCAAATCATCCAGAATGCTAAGCCTTATTCTTGCCCTTGTGTTTGTGGTCGCATGCTTTGCAGGCTGCGGCGGCACGTCGTCTTCCGCTGCGGGCAGCACGTCTGCCGCATCGTCTGCGGGCGGTGAAGCTGAGCCCGTCACCCTGCGTTTTTCCTGGTGGGGCGGCGAGGCACGCCACGAAGCCACCATCGCAGCGGCCGAGCTGTACATGGAGAAAAACCCCAATGTAAAAATTGAGTTTGAGTACAGCGGCTGGGACGGCTACAAGGATAAACTGGTCACTCAATTGTCCGGCGGCACCGCGCCTGATATCATGCAGGTAAACTACGACTGGATCTACGACCTGCGCAAACAGGACCAGTACTTTTCGGACCCGCGCGACTTTGAAGGCATCCTCGATTTGTCCGGCTTCTCCGAGACCGCATACAACGGCTGCTGGGTAGACGAAGAACTTCAGGGCCTGCCTTCCGGCCTGAGCGTCACCACATTGATTGTAGACAAGCCCTTTTTTGAAGAGCACGGCCTGGATTCCTCCGATCCGACCTACTGGACCTGGGACAAGGTCCTGGCCGAGGGCAAACGCATCCATGAGGAAAACCCCGAGCACTATCTGCTCAATGAATTCCCCACCGGGCGTTCTTTTGTCGTCACGCTGCTTGCCCAAAAGGGCATCGAGCTGGTGGACAAGGATTACAACGTTGCCTGCACGGAGGAGCAGCTCGTGGAAGCGCTCAACATGCTGAAAACCTTTATCGACAGCGGCGTGATGCTGCCGTTCGAGCAGAGCTCCATTTACGCCCAGCAGACCGAACAGTTCCCCAAGTGGCTGAACAATGAGATGGGTATGTTCATGCAGGTCGCCTCCACGATCCCCTCGTTCTCCGACATGGAGCTGGACGTTATGCTTATCCCGCAGTATGAAGACGCCGTCAACTCCGGTGCATCCCTGTACCCCACCAACCTCATCTGCATCAACGCCAAGAGCGACAAGCAGGAGGAAGCCGCCAAGTTCCTGAATTTCTTCTTCAATGATCCGGAAGCCATCGCCATTCTCGGCGACGTGCGCGGCGAGCCCCCCACGGAGGCTGCGCGCACGCAGCTGGAAGAAGCCGGTACGCTGAACCCGCTGATCGGCAAGGCCATCGCGCTGGGTGAAGAGCATCCGGGCATGGCGTTCCACGAGGCTTCTTTCAACAGTGAGCTGACCAAGGTGGAGAACGAGTACATCGAACGTTTCGGCTACGGCGAAGCCACTGCGGAAGAGACCGCTTCCGAACTGCTGGCCGAACTGGAATCCATCTGCGAACCTCTGCGCACTGCGTGACCATAAGCACGGTATAACTCCCCGGCGCCGGCTTCACGCCGGCGCCCTTTTAATAAGCCAAAGGAGGCACCTATGAGAAAATCCCGTCAGAACAAATACACGGGCCTGTTCTACGTTCTGCCCTTTGTCATCGGACTGCTCGTGTTCCAGCTGTATCCCTTCCTCGCCTCGTTCTTTTATTCTTTTACCGACCTGAGCATCGCCAACGACTGGAGCTGGGTCGGCCTGAGCAACTATATCAAGTCCTTTACGGCGGACCGGGACTTCTGGAACAGCCTCAAGGTTACCGGCATTTATGTTTTCATCGCCGTGCCCTGCAAGCTGGTATTCGCCCTGTTTATTGCCATGGTCCTGAACATGAAGATCCGCGGCATCCGCTTTTTCCAGACGCTGTACTACATCCCCTCTATCTTGGGCGGCAGCGTGGCAGTTTCCGTTATCTGGCGCTTCATGTTTTCCCACGACGGACTTGTCAACACACTGACGTCCTATCTGGGCCTTCCCGCACTGGACTGGCTGGGCAGCAAAGCCCTGGCGCTTCCCACCGTCAGCCTGCTGGCCGTATGGCAGTTCGGTTCCTCGATGGTTCTGTTCCTCGTGGGTCTCAAGCAGATCCCCGTTTCCCTTTATGAAGCTGCGTCCATCGACGGTGCTTCCAAGGTGCACCAGTTTTTCAAAATTACGCTTCCCATGCTCACGCCGACCGTGCTGTTCAACGTGATCATGCAGACGATCGGCGCGTTTCAGGAATTCACCAGCGCGTTCATCATCACCGGCGGCGGGCCGATGAACTCTACATACATGTACGGCATGATGCTTTACAACAACTCCTTCAAATATTACAAGATGGGGTACGCCAGCGCCCAGTCCTGGATCCTGTTCATCATCATCATGGCGGTAACGGGCCTGCTGTTCCTTTCTTCCAAAAAGTGGGTCTATTATGAGGACGGAGGTAACTGAAATGGAACGATCCAGCACGCTTGCGCGTAAAACGCAGCACAAAGTCAAAAACGGGCTCCGGCTCGCGGTCACATACCTGTTTCTCGGGCTGCTGGGGCTGGTGATGGTGTATCCCCTCTTGTGGATGGTCGCGTCGTCTTTCAAAGAGAGCAAAGGTATTTTCAACTCCATCAGCATCATTCCGCCCTCGCTCAGCCTGGAACATTATATCGAAGGCTGGAAAGGCGTGGGGGAATATACCTTCACCACCTTTTTCACCAATACATTTTCCATCGTCATTCCCTCCACAGTGTTCATCATCGTCTCCTGTCTGCTGGTGGCGTATGGGTTCGCCCGTTTTGAATTCCCCATGAAAAAATTTCTGTTCACCGCCATGATGGCAACGCTGATGTTGCCCAGCGCCGTTATCATCATCCCCCGCTATATGCTGTTCAAGCAGTTCGGTTGGCTGGATACTTACCTGCCCTTTATCGTTCCGGCCATGTTCGCAGGCAATTCATTTTTTATTTTCCAGCTCGTTCAGTTTTTCCGCGGCATCCCGCGCGAGCTGGACGAAGCCGCTTCCATCGACGGCTGCGGCTCCTTCCGCACACTGGTCCGCATCCTGATGCCCCTGTGCAAGCCCGCGCTGGTTTCGGTGGGCCTGTTCAACTTCATCTGGACGTGGAACGCGTTTATGGACCCTCTCATCTATATCTCCTCCGTAAAAAAATATCCGCTCTCGCTCGCGCTGCGCATGACGCTGGACCTTGGTTCCGCAGCCGCCTGGAACGAGATATTCGCCATGTCGGTGCTGTCCATCCTGCCGCCGGTGCTGTTGTTCTTTGCGGGGCAGAAGTACTTTATCCAGGGCATCTCCACATCCGGTCTAAAGGGGTGAGCACATGAAAACGATCAGTCTGAACGGGCCCTGGCGCATGCGTAAAGCCGGCGCCGCCCGGTTTTACGATGTGACGGTCCCCACTACGGTATGCACCGATCTTCTGGCGAATGGCCTGCTGGAGGACCCCTATTACCGCGACAACGAGGATGCAGCCCTGCTGGCGCTGCGCAGCGACTACGAATATTCCCGCACATTCACTGTGCCGGAAGATTTTCTGGACGCAGACAGCGTGGAACTTGTCTGCCACGGCATTGACACCATCGCGGACATTCACCTGAACGGAGCGCTTCTTTTCCGTGCCGACAATATGCACCGCACCTGGCGCACCGGCGTCAAAGCCGCGCTGCATCCGGGCGAAAATGCGATCCGCGTCTGCTTCCATTCCGCCGCGGAGTATGCCGAGCGGCTGGAGCGGGAAAACCCGGTCTACAAAACGAGCGACACGGTCGACGGCTTTGAGCAGGTGCGCAAGGCACATTGCATGTACGGATGGGACTGGGGAGTTTCCCAAACAAAAGGATATTAAGGAATAACCTGTGTTTACCTGCTTGCGAATAAAAGAATAATGCTGTTAAGTTAGAGATACTGCATAAATGTGCTGGTATCTCTTTTTCGTTGGCTTGAAACAACAGACTATTTCATTTCTGCTTGATTACTCTAAACTTATCGGGATATGATTTGTCAAGGGCTTGTTGCGTAAGCAATGCTTAGCACCCTTTACAAATTATGGAC
>VOFI01000259.1_pt1 | contig 12000 bp, 19 predicted proteins | sample 5384131 | NCBI WGS metagenome assembly VOFI01 (sample SAMN12384728, study PRJNA508395) | human gut metagenome | isolation source: healthy gut H | host: Homo sapiens
CATCTGGCTTTCCAGTTCCGCCACACGCTGACGCAGCTCCTCGTTTTCCGTCTGGTATTCCTTGGATTTGGTAAAAACATCCATGGTGTCCTGAACGCCGGAAGAAATGCTGTTGGAGACGGAACGAATCGGATTCAGCACCGTTCCCAGAAAGCCGGTAGTGGGCAGGGTATAGCCGTCCCTGGTTACGGCATAGAGCATCATGCCGATCAGAAGGGCAACGATGCACAGAATGATGCGAAACTTTTGCTGCGGAAAAAACCGCCCATGTGGAATCAGCCTCCTACCTTATTCAAAGCCTTTGGACTCTTCTGAAACAGCATCCCGGTATTTGTCCAGATTTTCCAGGATCTTTCCCGTGCCTTCTGCCACGCAGTCCAGGGGATACTCGGCGATAAAGACGGGCATTCCGGTCTCCTTGTGGATCAGCTGATCCAGTCCCCGGAGCAGTGCACCGCCGCCGGTCAGTGTAATGCCGTGGTCGATGATGTCAGCCGCCAGCTCCGGCGGTGTCTGTTCCAGGGTACACTTGACAGCGTCCACGATCCGGGACAGCGGCTCGGCGAGTGCTTCCCGGACCTCTCTGGAGGTGATGTTGATATTTTCGGGCAGTCCGCTCATCAGATTTCTGCCCCTTGATCTGCATGGTTTCGTCACGGTCCACCGGATAGGCACTGCCGATCTGAATTTTAATACTCTCTGCGGTACGCTCGCCGATCAGCAGGTTGTACCGTTTCTTGATGTAATTGATAATGGCAGCATCAAACTCATCGCCGGCGCAGCGGACGCTCTGAGAGACTACAATGCCGCCCAGAGATCACTGCCACTTCGGATGTGCCGCCGCCGATGTCCAGCACCATACAGCCGGTAGGCGCTGTGGTGGGCAGTCCTGCACCAATCGCCGCTGCCATCGGCTCTTCAACGATCAGCACCGGCTTTGCACCAGCCTGGTCTGCGGCATCCCGGACTGCACGTCGTTCTACTGCGGTCACGCCGGAGGGGATGCAGATAATCACTCTGGCACGTGCGAACATTTTGCCGTGCATTGCCTTGCGGATGAACTCCTGCAGGAGAATCGTCGTGGTCTCAAAATCGGCAATCACGCCGTCTTTCAGCGGACGCACGGCAACGATCGAGCCGGGCGTTCTGCCGATTACTTCCTTTGCCTCTTTTCCCACGTATTTGGCACGGTCGGTGTGGGTATTGACTGCGACAACGGATGGCTCTCTGATGATGATGCCCTTTCCACGCAGATATACCAGCGTATTTGCAGTTCCGAGATCAATGCCGATATCTTTCGTAAACATAATGTATGCTCCTTTGGATGCAGTTCTACACGCTGCATCATTGTCCCCAGTAAGTCATTTCTTTCATGAGATTTGCGAAAAATTTCGGTGACTGACTCAAAAACTGAGCCGGAAAGCGCCGATTTCTGCACTTTTCACCATAGAAAGAGAACACTGCTGCCGAAAGATCCGGTGCAGTGTGTCCGGTTGCATGAAATTTTCCGCTCTGATGCAGACTGCTGCGCTTTCCTGCGCTGCGGCAGCCTTTTTGCATCAGACCTCTTCTATTATACCACGAAAAAAGCAGGGTGGCAATCTTTTTTTTAGGTTTTTCTGCGAATTCAAAATTCTATCATATTGTGAAAAATCAACAAGTTTTAATGCAATAATTACAGCAAATATAACAAACGCTGTATGGAGCAATGCGAGACGCCAGGCGGCACTGTACCGGAATTGTCCGGTGCCGTCTTGAGCCTTATTACTTTTTGCCGATCAGCGGTTCGATCTTCGGCGCAACGAAGATGGCAACGATGGTCAGCAGGAGCTGCGCAATGTTAAACTTGGACTGGATGCCGAAGGTGAGATCGGCAACATAGAGGTTCCAGGTGTGGCTTTTGAGGTGTAGCGGCGGCGCATGGTCCAGCCAGCTGAGGGGAGCGATGCCGGCGCAGAGATTGCCGATGACGCCGCCCAGGATCACTGCGACCACGATGGAGCAGAGATAGACGAGAAACTTTTTCATAGACGGGGAGACTCCTTTCGTTTACGACAGACCGCTTGCGCCGAATCCGCCTGCGCCACGTTCTGTTGTGTCCAGGCGCTGGACTTCTTTCAGTTCCGGGGTGAGAATGGGCATGACGACCAGCTGTGCGATGCGCATACCCTCTTCTACGGTAAATGGCTCTGTGCCGTGGTTTACCAGCGGAATCAGCAGTTCGCCACGATAGTCGCTGTCCACCAGACCTACACTGTTAATGAGTGTAATGCCGTGCTTGGTGGAAAGTCCGGAACGTGGGAAGATGCACAGGGCAACATCCGGACGGGACGGAGCAACAGCGATTCCGGTCGGCACCTTGCAGATCTCGCCGGGCTGAATGGTCAGCGGCGATTCCGGCAGGGCATACAGATCGTACCCTGCGCTCTGCGCTGTGGCACGCTTGGGGAGCTGTGCGTGAGGGCGAAGTTTCTGAACAGATAAGTACATAAAATAACTCCTTTATTCAACACCACGGAAAAACAAGCCCCGGGTGATCGTTTCGTTTGCAGTTTTGCCGCTGCGGTAGGCGTGGAGAACAGACAGCACGTCCGGCTGCAGTGTGCAGTCCAGCACCAGGAAATCCATGTGGGAAAATGCCTCCGGCTTGTCCGCCATCCAGGTGCGGGACAGTGTTGTACATGGTCGTGATTCCGGCAGCTCTCCGGCAGTATACCGGGAACTGCCGACCAGTTCGGTCAATGAGATGGTGGGTGCAGTGCTTGCAGCCAACCTCTGCCTGAATGGGACAATTCCGCATGGTCATGACCGGTTGGTATCCATAGGCATAAGCGCCGACGGGCAGCCCGGTGCAGGTCTTGGTCTGGGCAATGGTCAGCTCCGGGGACAAAATCACATCCTGCAGGGATTCTTCCTGCAAAAATGCCAGACAGTCCGGATTGGCTGCGTTCAGTCCCATGCCGCCGTGCAGTGTCAAGCCCAGCTGTCTGCCGATCTGCAAATGAGAGACGTTCTCGCAGACAATGTGGGAGAATCCCAGCTGTTTTGCCTGTTCCAGCCAGCCCTTCACTTTTGTTTCGTCCGCACAGAACCGGGGCAGAGTCAGATAGACTCGTTCCCGGACATTTGCTGGAATCTCTGCCGATGCCGTTTCGACAGGCAGGAGCAGTGCCGCAACATCCGGCTCATCCAGCAGCTGTGCGGAAAGCCCGTTCCAGTCCGGCTGAATGATGCGGAACTGGCGCTGTTTTTGTGCCGCAGGTCTGTCCTTTGGACAGGGGTGACAGGCTGTATGGTATAATGAGGTGTGTTGGTGGCAATTCGCTTTGCATCCATTGCGGCGATGCCGTCCCGGCGCAGTGCATTCCAGGCAGATGCCGGGAGCATTCCCATGCCGTCGCAGTCTGCGTGCAGTTCTGCCAGAGCGTAGATCGTACCGCCCAGCTTTCCCAGCTGACGTTCCAGCTGTGCGGCATCCGTCGCCTTGGTTCGTGCAGGCTGTACCGTTTCGCCGGAGACGGTGACGCAGTTCCCGTCCGCATCCCGGAGTGTCAGAGCTGCCGGCTCGCCGGTTTGTACACGGACATCCATAGTCAGCGCAATCTGCGGTGTTGGCTTTTGGTAAAGCTGTGCCAGATGTGGCAGGACTTCCTTTGCCTGTAACACGTCCTCTTTCTGCCGGGTGCCGAACATCTGCTGCCGCTTTCCGGTGTAGTATCCGTCTGTGAAACCGCTCCGGGAGAAAACCGCACGCAGGGTGTCCAGGTCGGGTTCTTCTCCGGCTCTTGCCTGTACCAGAGCAGTGACTGCGGCGGCAACGTATTCCGGCCGTTTGCAGCGTCCCTCGATCTTCAGCGATGCCACGCCGTCCTGTGCCAGTTCTGCCAGATACGGCACCAGGCACAGATCTTTCAGCGAAAGCGTACACGTTTTTTGCTCCCTTTGCAGAAAAGGGGAGACGGCACGCCTGGGCGCATCTGCCACGGTTGGCACTTCTGGAGCCGATCACTGCCGACAGACCGCACTGTCCGGACACGCTCATGCAGAGCGCCCCGTGGACAAAAGTCTCTACCTCCACACCGGTCTGACAGACTGCGGCGATCTCTTCTCGGGAAAGTTCCCGGGAGACTACTACACGGGAGATGCCGTGCTGTTTTGCCCAGTGTGCGCCCTCCGGCGTGTGAATCGTCATCTGGGTGGATGCGTGAACGGGAACATCTGGGGACATCCGGCGGATCAGCCGCAGAACGCCCAGATCTTGTACCAGGAACGCATTCACGCCCATTTCCATTGCCGCCTGCAAAAACTGTACCAGAGGGAAACTCTGACTCGAAGATCAGCGTGTTCACCGTCAGATAGAGCTTTGCGCCGTAGAGATGACATAGTTCCACAGCGTGCTGTAACTGCGGCAAGTCGAAATTGGCTGCATTCTGCCGGGCAGAGAACAGCTTTCCGCCCACATAGACGGCATCAGCGCCGCAGCGCAGTGCTGCCAGCAGAGATTCTTCCGAGCCGGCAGGGGCTAAGATCTCAGGCGTTCTCATTTGGCATTTTTCTCACGCAGTTCCCGTTCCAGTTCTGCCACACGGGATTTCAGCACCTCGACCTGCTGCATGGCTGCGTCACGTTCCAGACGGGTCTTTCCAGCCTCGTCCACATATTCCTTGGACTGGTCACGGATGCTGTCCAGCTTGGCGTTCGCCTTGTTCAGATCATCCAGTGTTGCCAGCCCCACCATGATCGCCGCTGTAAACGGAGAGGCGCTGCTGTTGGCATCGGTGATCTCAGCGATGCGGGATTCCAGTGTCCGGGCAAGCCCAAAGACATAGTTGGAGGATTCTGCGGTCTGCAAGGTGAAATCCTTGCCGCAGATCACGACTTTGACTTTATTTAACATAGCGTAGTGTTTCCTTTCATTCAAGTGCAGTGCTGCACTGCCTTTTCTATTATACAACATTTTTTGCAGCTTGAAAAGAGGGTATTTTGGAAATTTTCGAAAGTTCCGCTTTATTCGGCATTCTGACGCCGTTCCAGTTCCTCCAGGATCAGCTTGTTGACCTTGTTGACATCGCCGCAGCCCAGTGTGATTACCAGGTCTCCCGGCTGTGCGTGGTCGCAGATATACTGTGTCACCTGGTCGAAGTTCTCATACTTGCGCTCGTCAGTGGTCTCGGATTGCTTTCGTCCTGCGGGAACCAGACCGCACCGGGGATCTTTTCACCCAGCTGCCGTGTGAAGATGTTGTAGGTGTTCTTTTCCCGGGAACCCATAATGTCCGTCAGTACAGCGTGATCCGGGATGGAAAGCGCCTCTGCGAATTCGTCCAGCAGCATGGCAGTCCGGGAGAACGTGAACGGTTGGAACACAGCCCAGACCTTGCGGAACGGCATTTCCATTGCCGCTTTCAGCGTTGCGGTCAGTTCGGTGGGGTGGTGCGCATAGTCGTCCACCAAGTGATGCCGTTTACTTCGCCCTTTTCTCGAAACGTCTGCCTGCGCCACGGAATTCTGCCAGCCCCTTTGCCACATCTTCAAAGGAAACGCCTACATACATTGCTGCAGCCGCAGCCGCAGTTGCGTTCAGCACGTTATGTTCACCGGCAACGTGCAGCACGATCTCGCCAAGCGATGCGCCGTGGTGCATCAGCTGGAAGTGGGTCTCCAGACCGGAAACGTGGCGGATGTCAGCCGGGTAGTAGTCGCATTCCGACGTTTTGCCGAAGGTGATGCGTTCCTTGCCCTCAATGCCCTCCATCGCTTTGCAGGTGTTGGCATCGCTGCCGTTGTAGATGACTGCTTTAGAGGTGAGCTGTGCAAACTTGTGGAACGACTTGATGATGTTTTCTACCGTGCCGAAGTAGTCCAGATGATCTGCGTCAATGTTCAGCAGCACAGCGATGTCCGGATACAGTTTCAGGAACGTATCCACAAACTCGCACGCCTCGCAGGTCATGATGTCGCTGGAACCGCTTCTGCCGCTGCCGTGAATACAGGGCAGCTTGCCGCCGATGAATGCGGACAGGTCCACGCCGGCAGTGAACAAGATCTGTGTCACCATAGAAGTCGTGGTCGTCTTGCCGTGTGTGCCGGCAACGCAGATGGCGTTGTCATACCAGCTGGTCACGATGCCCAGCAGTTCGCTGCGCTCCAGCACCGGTACGCCGCTTGCCTTGGCAGCGATCAGTTCCGGGTTGTCTGCCATGATGGCTGCAGTGTGGACGATCAGATCAGCGCCCTCGATATTCTCCGCACGCTGTCCCAGATATACCGGGATGCCCATGTCCCGGACAGCCTGGAGCGTTTCTGTTTCGTTGTTGTCCGAGCCGGTGAGGTAATAGCCCTTGGTGTGCAGTATCTGTGCCAGCGGATACATACCGCTGCCGCCGATGCCGATGAAGTGGATGTGCTTTTTTCCCTTTAAGATATCAATGTTCAAAAAAATCACCTTTTTCTTTCTTTGCAATTTTCAAATTTATCGTTATACTTATAGGTAACGTACTTCAAAGGAGAAGCGTTTGTGTTTGCACAGGCGTTTCTCCTTTTTTGTTACGAAATTGAAAATTCGTTTTCAATTTCTGCTGGTTGCCCTTCCGGAAACTGCATGAACTCTAAGTCAGCATGGGGCAGTTTCCAAAATGACAGAACGGGGGCGCAGCAGATGACGGAGGAGGTCATCCTATGGAAATCACAGATATCAAGATCAGAAGAATTATCACAGAGGGACGGCTGCGTGCAGTTGTTTCTGTGACGGTGGACAATATGCTCGCTGTGCATGACATCAAGGTCGTGCAGGGAGACGAGCGCTTGTTTGTTGCAATGCCCAGCCGCAAAGATGAGAACGGCGTGTTCCGTGATATTGTGCATCCCATTTCTGCCGCCGCCAGAAAAATGATGGAATCGCAGATATTGGAGGCATATCACGAGCATCTGGCTCTGATGGAGGCCGAAGCCCAGGCAGAGGCAGCTGCGGAAACACAGCCGGCAGCAGTCTGAATCGTCTGCGTCAATCTTAGATATGGTCCACAGGTCGTCGGAGTATTCGCTCCGGCGGCTTTTTTATGCCCGTTTTCGGATGTGCTGCGTTGTGACAGTGCCTTTTGCGATCACTCGCCTTTGTGCAGCAGCACCCAGGTTTTCAGCAAAGCGATCTGCGTCTTGGCATCGGGAATCTCGTTATTCATGACCATCTGCACTGCCTCTTCCAGGGGCAGCTCTGTCACATCAGAAATTCGCCCTCGTCCAGCTCCTGTTCCTCCGGCGCAGACAGTTCCTGTGCCAGATACATATGGATGACTTCTGTATCATATGCCGGCGTCGGGAAGAGTTTTCCCAGAGACGTATATTTGCCGCAGGTGCGTCCTGCCTCTTCCCGGAGTTCCCGTTTGCCGCAGTCTGCCGGATCTTCGCCTTTTTCCAGCTTGCCGGCAGGGACTTCCAGAGTTACCTGCTGCATGGGATAGCGGAACTGTTTGACCATGAGAACGGTGCCTTTTTTCGGTGAGCGGCACAACGCATACGCCGCCGGAGTGGTGTACCACATCACGCTGCACCGCCTTGCCGTCCTCCAGCCGGGCGGTGTCTTTGGTGACATAGAACACCTTGCCCAGATAGGTGGTTTCACTGCCGATTGTTTTTTCCTGTAAAGTGCATTTTACGATACCTCCATATCATCATCCGCAGCAGCTGTTTTTTCGTCGGGTTCTGCTGCGGCAGGGGATTCTTCTGTTGTGTCTGTTTCATCTGTCAGTTCCGGCAAAGCTTCATCCTCGGCGGAGACCGGATAGTCTATACAGCATACGGTCTCTTTGTTCCGGCGGATGCCCAGTTTGCGGCAGATCAGCAGATAAACGATCAGCAGGATCACGCCGCCCAGTGTCAGCCATGCGCCCAGATGCAGTCCGGGTGTCTCATAGTGGAACTCGATGGTGTTGTCTCCGGCTTCTGCCGGAACAGCCATCAAGCCGTTGTCTACTTCCTCTAGTCAACCGGTCTTCCGTTGACGGTGGCAGTCCATCCCTCATCGTAGGGAACGCTGAAAAATACCAGGTTCGGGCTGTCCAGAGAGATGGTGGCGGTAAAGCCGCTGGAATCATATTGGAAGGAGTCACAGGCGGATGCGGCACGGTTGCTGCACTCCTGGAGATATTCCTCTTCCGTCATAGAAACATTGCTGTCCGAAACCGGCTGCATCCAGCTGCCGTATTTCTCGATCTGCTCGCTGGACAGCACCAGCGCACGCATCAGCAGATTGAGCGGTAGCTGGTGGAAGTGCTGTTCCACTTGCCCTTGGCGATATAGTTGGAGAACGTGAATCCCATGGGAACATAGGCGGTGTTCCGGAACCGGTAAAAGCCATTTTCGGTGGTGTCATAGACAAGGCCCGGCATACTGCATTTCGGTTCGTCCGTGGTGATCTCGCCGATGGTCTGCCGTTCGTAGTAATATTCCACAGACAGCAGTCCACGCAGCGCATAGTAAGCGGTATCCGCACGGGATGCCACATCACGGGTGATGCCCAGTTCCTTATAAAAGTTCATAATAGAGCCGGGGACGACGCTGTGGAACGTCCGCATACAGGGCAGCCGCCAGAACATCGGATAGTTGTCGCAGTCCTCTGAAATATCGATGCGGAAGAAGTTGTCCTCTGAGACGGAGACCGAGATCTCCTGTTCCGGGTCGATCGCCTGGTCAACATAGGTTCTCGCACGGAACGGCTCAAATGCGCCGAAATACACCACTGCGGATGTGCAGGCAATGCAGCAGGCTGTGGTGAGGACAAGTGCCTGTTTCAGGAAAGGCTTGCGGGCTTTTCTGCGGCGCAGCAGATAGATGGTGAGTACCAGTCCGGCAGCGCTGATAAGCAGCACCAGGTAAAAATGGAACGGATATTCCGCAAACGAAAACCAGTGTATCTTGTCGTCCTCTTTGGTGGGCAGCAGGGAGATGAGTCCGAACGCTGCCAGAAATCCAAAGCAAATGCGGATGCCCTGTTTCCAGGAGATCTGGTGGTTGTCCAGGCTGTATGCAGTCATCAGCGCCAGAATGAGAATTGGCATATAGAACCAGCGTGCATAATACGAACCATTCAGCGCATAGAATGCACTGTTCAGAATCGGGACACAGGCGCAGATGCCGCAGATCACTGTGATGCGTTTTGCCCAGTGACCGTCACGCTGTTTGAGGAACGCCAGAACCCCTGCCATGGAGAACATGGGCAGATAGCCGCCGATGGATGCCCATTTGGCATAATCGGAGGAGAACAGGTTCGGGCGAGCCGGTACATCCGGGATCATGAACAGGCTCAGCAGAATGCGCCAGATCCGGGTGCGGTCGTTGTAGGCGATCATGTCCATGCCGAACAGATGCTCCGAGACCCGGCTGTTTGCCAGGATCGCCAGGGCAGCCGGCAGCAGGATCACACAGGCGATCATGACACCGATTACCGCCTCCAGCAGCACCAGGAAGAACTTCCGCAGGGTTGCATGAAAGTCCTTGGAGAAACAGCGCACAATGAAGTACAGTACCAGAAAGACCACTTGTCCAGTGAAGAAAAAGTAGTTGATGATGGCGAGGAGTGCGACTGACAGCGCAAACACGCCCCGGCGGTTCTGGTTGACCAGTTCCTCCATGGCGATGAGCAGCAGCGGAAAGAACGCTGTGACATCCTGAAAGTGGTTGAAGACAATGTTGAACAGCTGAAAGCCGGAAAATGCGTAGAGCATACCGCCGATCAGCGCCGCATTGGGATTCCGGACAAAACGCCGGATATAGGCGTAGGCAGTCAGCGAAGCGATGCCGTGCTTCATGCAGAGCAGAACCGGCATGGCGAATGTGACCCAGCTCCGGGGCAGGATGACAGAGAGCCAGAAAAACGGACTGCCCAGAAGATAAAAGGCATATGAGCCGATAAAGTTGACGCCCAGGTCGGTGTACCAGTTCCAGCCAAAGCTGCCGCTGCGGACAGCGTCATTCGCCAGATTGTAAAACGGGATCTGCTGGGAGTTATAGTCGCCGTAGTAGATATAATAGCCGCCGTCTGCAATGATAATGGGCAGAATGACCAGCAGGAGACTGCCGAATCCCAGCAGGAATGCCAGAAGATAGCGGCGCATTTCATCCCGGAGGACAGGGCGGCGGAGTGTGACAGATTTCATGGAAGGGACTCCTTTGTGTCAAAATGTGGATTGCTGCATAGAATGAAATGAGACGGTCAAAACCGTGTTTTTGTCTCCAGGAACACCACATTGGTCATGACACCGGCGCTGGAAACGTCCAGGATACCATAAGAAGGCGGATTTCCGTCTCTGGGGCAGGAGGCGCTGCCGGGATTCATGACATAGATGCCGTTTTCATAGGTGCATTGGGATACGTGGGTGTGTCCGTACAGTGCAATGTCACAGCCCTCTTCCAGGGCAGCCTGTTCCAGGTAGTCCAGTGTGGAGTTGACCCGATAGCGGTGACCATGGGTGGCAAAGACACGATGTCCCGGCATCAGATCAATGGTCTGTGTCAGCGGTGCTTCACTGCCGTAGTCGCAGTTGCCCTTGATATAGCGGAACTTGTCAGCGACCTCCGGCATATTCCGGCAGAGCAGCTGATATTCGCTTTCGCCGTCTCCCAGGTGGATGAACATATCCGCATCCGGGTGGCGCAGGACGATGGTTTCAAAATTCCGGTAATATTGGTGTGTATCAGAAAGAACGATAATTCGCATAGTGACCTCCTAGAAAAAATATCATCTTTTATTATAGCACAATTTCATGGAGATGGCAACTTTTTTTGAAAAGTTCTGAAAGGAGCATTGTTTATGGAACGCAAGAACATGAATCCACAGCAGGTCGATCAGCTGTTGCAGGCAGCCAGCAAAAAACTGGGTGTGCCGCCGGAGCAGCTGCGTTCGGAGTTGGAGTCCGGAAAGTATGACAAAGTGCTGAAAAATATGAGCCAGAAGGATTCGGCAATGCTGCAAAAAGGTGATGCAGAATCCGAAGATGATGGAAAAACTCATCAGCTCGCCACAGGCGAAGGCGCTGTATCAGAAACTTTCCGGGAAATAAGAAGAATACACATTCTGCAAAAACGGCAGCCGCAGTTTCCGGCTGCCCGTACATGAAAAAGGCGGTGAAAGCGTGTGGACGATATGCTGGGAAAAATGGGAGCTATCCTGTCTGATCCGGAGAGTGTACAGCAGTTACAGGAGCTGGCGCAGATGCTCCAGCAGGAGAGCGGCGAGACAGGGGAATCACCAAAGCAGGAACAGAGCGGAAACGCTGACGGTGAGAGCGGCGGTTTCGATATGGGAATGCTGCTGCGCATCCAGGAACTGATGGGAGCAATGCAGCAGAATGATGAGGATGCCCGGCTGCTGCTGGCGCTGCGTCCGCATCTGAAAACACAGCGTCAGAAAAAGCTGGACCAGGCGGTCAAACTGATGAAACTGTATGCCGTATTCAGTGCCGTGAAAGAAAACGGAATGCTCCAGGATCTGCTATAATCGGGAAATGAACCGGAGGAGGTGAGAAGGATGGCACAATTTTACCCAGAGCTTCCTTTAGCAGCCTTGATAACAGCCATCTTAGCGTCACCGAAGGATGCCAGAACAACGTCGAACTCAGTCTTTTCAGCCTCAGCTGCGCCAGCAGCGCCGCCTGCAGCCGGAGCAGCTGCAACAGCAGCAGTTACACCGAATTCTTCCTGAATTGCGTCAACCAGCTCAGCCAGTTCCAGAACAGACAGTTCCTTGATATCTTCAACGAACTTCAAAACCTTTTCAGATGCCATGATAATAATCTCCTTTAACAATAAATTAAATGATTTGCAGAGCGAAAATCTCTGCGATACTTATGCAGCAGTATCTTCGGACTTGCTGTCCACAACTGCCTGCAGTGTAGCTGCCAGCTTCTGGATCGGACCCTGCAGAGAGCCAACCAGCTGTGCCAGCAGAGTTTCCTTCGACGGAATCTTGGACAGCTTTTCTACGCCGGCAGCGTCATAAGCAACG
>VOFI01000521.1_pt1 | contig 12000 bp, 12 predicted proteins | sample 5384131 | NCBI WGS metagenome assembly VOFI01 (sample SAMN12384728, study PRJNA508395) | human gut metagenome | isolation source: healthy gut H | host: Homo sapiens
TCGGGGCGCAGAGTCCGACCGGGATGAGGACTTTGTCCGGCGCTTTGCGCCGGATATCAGATTCCTCTGGCCGTGGGCAGGACCCAGGTCCAGGCAGACGGCCGGGGGCTGGAGGATGCGGCGAGGCGGGCCCGGTATGCCTTCCTGGAGTCTCTGGAACCGGAGGCGAAGATTGCCACGGCTCACACCGCAGCCGACAACGCCGAGACGGTGCGGCTGCACCTGATCCGGGGTGCAGGGCTTCGGGGCCTGGGGGAATCGCCCCGTCCGGGGCCGGGTGATCCGGCCCATGCTGGGGACCACCCGGCAGGAGGTGGAGGAATTTCTGAAGCTCTGGGCCTACCCCATGTGGAAGACAGCTCCAACAGCCAGCCGGATTTTTCTCCGCAACCGGGTCCGCAGCCAAGTCATACCGCTTTTTGCGCCAGGAAAATCCCCGGTTTGTTCAAAACTGCAGTGAGACTGCCCTGGCGCTGCGTCTGGATGAGTCTGTTCTTACCCAGGAGGCGGAGCAGGCCCTGGCGGAGCTTTTGGGACGGTGAGGGGCTGGATTGCCCCGGTTTACTGGCGTTGCCCCCTGCGTTGCGGCGGCGGGTTCTGAACGGATTTCTCCGCAAGTGTGGCCTGGCGGGCCGGAGGCGATCCATCTGCGCCAGGCGGAGGATCTGGCTCGCTCCCGGCGGCCCTCGGCCTGGGGGCCTTCCCCGGCGGGCTCCGTCTGGGGCGGCAGTACGACAGGCTGCTGCCACTGCACCCGGTTTCCGTACCAGAGGAGACGGCGCTGGCCGTGCCGGGGTGACGGTGGCTGCCGGATGGGAAATCCGGTGCACGTTTTGGCCCGAAGGAAAAAAGTGGAAGATCCGGCGTTCACATTTGTCGTTGCCTGTGATACAATTGCAACCATGTCGTCTTCGTTGGTGCTCCGCGCCCGGCGCGCCGGGGATACCGTGCGGCTTCCCGGGGGACGCCGGAGTCTGCGCCGTCTGATGATGGACCGGAAGATTCCGGCGCGGCTTCGGGACGCGTTACCAGTCATTGCCGCCGGTGACCGGATTCTGGGGGTAGGGGGGGATTGGCGTCAATCCAGAGTTTGCCGCCTCTGCCCACGGGCCAGCCCTGGAAATCCGCCTGATCAAATCTACTTAGAAAAAGAGGTCATTTGCTATGTACCGTGCCATAGAACGCATTCTTCTGTCCGAGGACCAGATCCGGGCCCGCATCCAAGAGTTGGGTCAGCAGCTGACGGCGGACTACCGCGAGAAGAACCCAATTTTTGTGGGAATTCTGAAGGGAGTCGTGGTGTTCTTTGCCGACATGATCCGTGCCATTCCCATTGACTGCCAGATCGACTTTATGGCTGTGTCCTCCTACGGAGGGGGCACCGAGTCCTCTGGTAAGATCCAGGTGAAAAAGGATCTTTCCGCCGACATTGAAGACCGGCATGTGGTGATTCTGGAGGACATTCTGGATACGGGCCTCACCCTGCGCCATACGGTGGACTATCTGATGACCAAGCACCCTGCCTCCCTGAAAATTTGTACCCTCCTGGATAAGCCGGACCGCCGGAAGGCGGAAATTCAGGCGGACTATATAGGCTTTACCGTCCCCAACCTGTTTGTGGTGGGCTATGGCCTGGATTTTGACGAGCGCTACCGGAATCTGCCCTATATTGGCGTGTTAAAGCCGGAAGCATATATGAAATAATTAAAGGAGACAATCCCATTGAACGAGAAACGAACCCGCAAAGATAGTCCCCATCGTCATTCTGTTGGTGCTGTTGTTTTTCCTGGGAAGCTGGATCTTCCGCGCCTGGAATCCCCAGGGCCTGCCCTATTCCCAGGTGCTGGAGCAATTTCAGAAGGAGAATGTCAGCAGTTTTACGGTGAAGGACGGCAAACTGGAAATGACGCTCCGTGAGCCCCTGGATGGGCGCTATGAGGCGATTGCCTATTTGGATGATACCAATGCCTTTCGCCAGGATACGGCGGAATTGGTCCGCCAGCAGGACGAGAAGGGCATTATCACCAGCTATGATTTTAAACCGGATACGAAGTCCAATGTTTTGGAGCGGGCATTCCCCTATTTCCTGGCAGGCCTGGCACTGGTCATCATCTGGGTGTTCGTCAGCGCCAAGGCCAGCGCCAGTGGCGGAAGCAACGGCGTATCCGACTTCACCAGGGCCAGGGCCAATCTGGGTTCCGCCGGGAAGACGGTCACCTTTGATGATGTGGCCGGAGCCGCTGAGGAAAAGGCGGAGCTGCAGGAGATTGTGGATTTCCTCCGGGATCCCAGCCGGTTCAAAGAGATGGGGGCGAAGGTACCCAAGGGCGTGCTTCTGGTGGGTCCTCCGGGTACGGGCAAGACCCTTCTGGCCCGGGCGGTGGCCGGGGAATCCGGCGTGAGCTTCCTGTCCATTTCCGGCTCCGACTTTATGGAGCTGTATGTGGGCGTGGGCGCCAGCCGGGTCCGGGATCTGTTTGAGCAGGCGAAGAAAATTGCGCCGACCATTGTGTTCATTGATGAAATCGACGCCGTTGGCCGCCGGAGAGGTGCAGGCCTGGGCGGCGGCCACGATGAGCGGGAGCAGACCCTGAACCAGCTTCTGGTGGAGATGGACGGCTTCCAGAAAAACGAAGGGGTCATTGTCCTGGCTGCGACCAACCGGCAGGACATTCTGGACCCTGCGCTCCTGCGGCCCGGCCGGTTTGACCGGCAGGTCTACGTAGGCGTGCCCGACGCCCAGGGCAGAGAGGAGATTCTCAAAATCTATGCCAGAGATAAGCGGCTGGACGCAGGCGTGGATCTCAAAACGGTGGCCCTTACCACAGCCGGCTTTACCGGGGCGGATCTGGAGAACCTTCTGAACGAGGCGGCCATTTTGACCGTCCGGGAGAAGCGGTTTGCCATTACCACAGGAGATCTGGAGGAGGCGATGATGAAGATCATTGCCGGTCCCCAGAAGAGAAGCCGGAAGCAGCTCCAGCGGGACCTGCGGATTACAGCCATTCATGAGGCCGGCCATGCGGTGGCAATCTACCATCTGCCCAACCACAATCCGGTGCATCAGATCACCATCATTCCCCGCGGCCGCTCCAACGGCATGACCGTGAGCCTACCGGAGCAGGAGTCCAACCACCTGACCCGCAATGAGATGTATGAGGACATTGTAGCGGGCCTGGGGGGCCGGGTTGCCGAGGCGCTGTTCTGCCAGGACATCTCGCAGGCGCTGCCCAGGATATCCAGCAGATCACCCAGGTTGCCCGGGATATGGTGGCGAAGTATGGCATGAGCGAAAAGCTTGGCCCCATCGCCTATGGCAGCGATGAAGAGGTCTTCATCGGCCGGAGCTACGAGCGGACCAAATCCTACCCGAGCAGGTGGCAGGCCTTCTGGATGGGGAGGTCCGGGCCATCATTGACCGGGCCTATTCCCACTGCGAGAAAATCCTCCAGGACGACCGGGAGAAGCTCTTCCAGGTGGTGGAGTTCCTCCTGGCCCACGAGACCATGTCCGGCGACCAGTTCCAGGCCTGCATGGAGGGCCGGCAGGTGGATGGAGACAATGGGGGATCTGGCTCTGCGTAAAAGGCATGTTTCTTTCGTCTGAATACAGAGTCCGGGGAAATATGCGGCAATGAAGAACAGATGACTTTTACCGGGAAACCCTTTGGGGTTTCCCGGCTTTTTTCCGCCGGTTCCTGGTTTCCACAAATTGAGGGGAAAAGCGGTGCAAAATTTGTGGCCTTTTTGCCGGATTGGGCAGAATTGCAAAAAAAAGGCATTGAAATCGAATTTTCTTTCGTGTATAATGATATCGTTGTGGTGCCATCCACTGCGCGCAAAGTGAATGGGGAGGCCCCCATGAAAGCGAGTAATTTTCTTATGTACACTGCTAAGGACATTCGTAATATCTGCCTGCTGGGCCACGGTGGCGACGGAAAGTCTGCACTGGCCGAGAGCATGCTGTTTCTGACCAAGGCCATCGACCGCCTGGGCAAGCGCACGGACGGAAATACCACCAGCGATTTCGACCCGGAAGAAATCAAGCGCGGCTACTCCATCTCTACCTCCGTGCTGCCGGTGGAATATAATAAATGCAAGCTGAACGTTTTGGATAACCCCGGTTACTTTGCCTTCTCCGGCGAAGTGGCGCAGTCCCTCCGGGTGGTAGACGCAGGCCTCATCTGCCTCACCGCCAAGGGCGGCATCGCCGTGGGTACGGAAAAGGGCTGGGACGCTCTGGCAGACGCCGGTCTTCCCGCCATGTTCTATGTCTCCAAGCTGGATGAGGATCATGCCGACTTCTTCAAAGTGTACGACGCCCTCCATGATACATACGGCCAGGGTGTGGTGCCCCTGACCTTCCCCATCGTCTCGGGGGAGAAGGTGATGGGCCTGGTGGATGTGGTCAGCGGCACGGCTATGAAGGCCGACGGCAGCAAGATGGACCTACCCGGGGACGCCGCCGATCATCTGGAGCTGTATCAGCACGCCCTCAACGAGGCCGTGGCAGAGACCAGTGAGGAGCTTATGGAGAAGTTCTTCATGGAAGAGCCCTTCACGCCGGAGGAGCTGAACGCCGGCATCCGGTCCGCCATCAACAACCGCTCCCTGTTCCCCGTGTTCTGCGGCTGCGCCATGACCGGCCTTGGCACCCTGAACCTGTTGGACAATCTGGTGAAGTTTGCGCCCAACCCCTGGAGGGCAAGCCCATGCCCACTGCAGAGGGCGGCGAGCAGACGCTGGACCAGAATGGCGCGCCCATGCTCTTCGTGTTTAAGACCCTCATCGATCAGTACGGCAAGAACTCCTTCTTCAAGGTGTTCTCCGGCGACGTCACCTCCGACCTCACCCTCACCGATACCCGCACCGGCAGCAATGAAAAAGCTGGGCCGCATCTTCCTGCCCAAGGGCAAGAAGTATCTGGACGCCACCAAGATCTGCTGCGGCGACATCGGCGTGGTGAGCAAGCTGGCCAATGTTCGCACTGGCGACACCCTGGGCGCTGCCGGCAAGGTGGTAGCCCTGGCCCCCATCTCCTACGAAGAGCCCTGCTACACCCTGGCGGTCTATGCCAAGGTCAAGGGTCAGGAAGATAAGATTGCCAACGGCCTCACCAAGCTGAACGAAGAGGATTGCTCCTTCACCTTCGGCAACAGCGGCGAGACCAAGGAAATGATCATTTCCGGCGTGGGCGACATCCATCTGGATGTGCTGTGCGCCAAGCTGAAGTCCAAATACAACGTAGAGGCCGAGCTTCGGCCCGCCAAGATCGCTTACCGGGAGACCATCAAGAAGAAGGTCGAGATCCACGGCCGTCACAAGAAGCAGTCCGGCGGCCACGGCCAGTTCGGCGATGTGTACATCCGCTTCGAGCCCCAGCAGGAGTCTGAGGAGATGATCTTCGCAGACGAGACCGTGGGCGGCTGCGTGCCCAAGAACTTCATCCCCTCCGTGGAAAAGGGCCTGCGCAACTGCGTCGGCAAGGGCGTTCTGGCCGGTTACCCGGTCGTCTTCCTGAAGGCGACGCTGTACTTCGGCTCCTATCACCCCGTCGACTCCTCCGATATGGCGTTCCAGACCGCTGCCGGTATCGCCTATAAGGACGGTCTGCCCACCGCCGGTCCCACCCTGCTGGAGCCCATCTGTGAGCTGAAGGTCTACATCCCCGAGGCCAACATGGGCGACATCATCGGCGACCTGAACAAGCGCCGCGGCCGCGTCATGGGCATGAACCCCGATCCCAAGCGCCGTGGCTGGCAGATCGTGGAGGCGGAGGTGCCCCAGGCCGAAATGAGCTCCTACACCATCGACCTCCGGGCCATGACCCAGGGCCGTGGTTCCTTCTCCATGAATTTCGTCCGCTATGAGGAAGTGCCTCAGGCCAACCAGGCGAAGATCATTGCCGACGCCAAGAAGGACGAAGAAGGCTAATTTGTTGATTTCATACTCCTGGAAGCTGCCGGGAAGGGGAGCGGTCTTGACCGCCCTCCTTCCCGGCAGTCACTTTTTAGCGGCTGGCTTTCCAAGATGCAAGGGAGTGACTTACGGCAACACCGAAGCATGGTTTGCGCACTGCGTTGGTATCTCTCCGTAGGGGCGGACCTATGTGTCCGCCCGTGGTAGGCATTACGAATTCGCCGAACGTGGGTGGGAGGCGTATTGTGTTTTCTGATGGGCGGACACACAGGTCCGCCCCCAATGCCAACAGGTTAAGGGCACAAGATGCTTCACTATTGTACTGACGCAGAAGTGTCCTGGCTTCCACCTAGGGAAGCCAGTCGGCCAAAGGCTGACTGCTGAGGAACAGAAAAATGTTGCAATTTGTATGAACTTGTGGGAAAAAAGCAGTAAATTTTAACGTTATATTGTTCGTAGATTTCGAACTTTGCGCTGTCGCCATTCCTCATCCGCCCCGCCTTTGACAGGTCACATTTTCCCAGAAAAAGGCAGCCCACTTATACGATGCCGATGCAGCGAATAATATGGCGTCCTTAACCTGTTGGCATTGGGTCCGCCCCTACGGCAGGTGGCGAGAATGGGCGGAAAGTACCGACGTATTTTGTCCTTTCAGTGCCCGAAATTGGGTAAAAAGATGTATTTTATGGCAACGCCGAAGCATTTGTTTGCGCACTGTGTGGGTATCTCTCCGTAGGGGCGGACCCATGTGTCCGCCCGTGGTAGGCAATACGAATTCGCCGAAAATGGGAGGGAACCGTACGGTGTTTCTGCCGGGCGGACACACAGGTCCGCCCCTACGGCAGGTGGCGAGAATGGGCGGAAAGTACCCGACGCATTTTGTCATTTCAGTGCCAAAAATTGGGTAAAAAGATGTATTTTATGGCAATGCCGAAGCACCTGTTCGCGCACCGCGTTGGTATCTCTCCGTAGGGGCGGACCCATGTGTCCGCCCGTGGTAGGCATTACGAATTCGCCGAACGTGGGTGGGAGGCGTATTGTGTTTCTGCCGGGCGGACACACAGGTCCGCCCCTACGGCAGGTGGCAAGAATGGGTGGAAAGTACCCGACGCATTTTGTCCTTTGAGTGCCAAAAATTGGGTAAAAAGATGTATTCTATGGCAACGCCGGAGCACCTGTTCGCGCACCGTGTTGGTATCTCTCCGTAGGGGCGGACCTATGTGTCCGCCCGTGGTAGGCATTACGAATTCGCCGAAAAACGGGAGGGAACCGTATAGTGTTTCTACTGAGCGGACACATGGGTCCGCCTATACGGCAAGTGGTAAGGATGGAGGGAATTGATCGACCCATTTTCTTGGGGTAAAATTGGATGTTTTTGTGTTTTTGGGCGGACGCCGGAGGAGGTAGCGGCTTTCGCTTTACTGATGTTTGGCGTCTTTGCATTACGGGTATGCGGCGAGAGCAATAAAAATGAAAAAGGGACTTGCATTTTGGCAGGTAACTTGGTATACTCTAGGTGGAAGTTGCCAGTTTGCAGTACAAAGGAAAAACTGGAGCCAGAAGCTGCAAACTGGCAGGTATTACCAAATCAATCAGAAAGAAGGTCCAAAGATGAGAGAACGTACTCGCAAGGCCCTGGCGCTGCTTCTGGTAGTCGCCATGGCGCTATCCCTGGTTCCGGCGGCCTATGCCGCGCCGGAGGACGGAAGCATTTCGCTTCCCTTCACCGCGGTAGCCGATGCCCAGGCGCCGGAGCTCCGGGAACCGGTGGAGGAGATGCCACCTGAGACACCCTATGACGCGGATGAAACCGTTCGTGTGTCCATCGTGCTGGAGGAGCCCGCCACCCTGGAGCGGGGCTACGCTACGGCGGGCATTGCTTCCAACGGGAGCGCCACAGCCTACCGGTCCGGTTTGCAGAAGGGCCAGGAGACCATGGCCCAGACCATTTCCCGGCAGGCTCTGTCCGGAGAAACACTGGATGTGGTGTGGAACCTGACCCTGGCAGCCAACCTGATTTCCGCCAATGTGCGGTACGGGGACATGGAGGCCATTGAAGCGGTACCCGGGGTGAAGGAAGTCATTCTGGAGACCCGGTATGAGCCTGCAGTGTACGCCACCGGGGGAGGCCAGCCCCAACATGGCCACCTCCGGCCAGATGATTGGGACCTCCGCCGCCTATGCCGCCGGATACAACGGCGCGGGGATGCGGATTGCGGTCATCGACACTGGTACGGATACAGACCACAAGTCTTTTGATGCGGCAGCGTTTGACTACGCCTTGGCAGAGGATGAGAAGATCAGCGGTAAGACGTACGATCTGCTGGATGCGGCAGAGATTGGCTCCGTCCTGGTTCAGCTGAACGCCTACAAGCGAACCTTGCAGAACGGCAGACCCACGGCGTCCACCCCCACGGCAGAAAAGCTGTATGGCACCACCAAGCTGCCTTTACAACTACAACTACGTGGATGGGGACTTTGACGTAACCCACGATAACGACACCGAGGGCGAGCACGGCTCCCACGTGGCGGGCATCGCCACGGCCAACCGGTACGTGAAGACCGAAGACGGATTCACCAGCGCTTTGGATGCTGTGAAGGTTCAGGGCGTGGCCCCGGACGCCCAGCTCATCACCATGAAGGTCTTTGGCAAAAACGGCGGCGCTTATGACTCCGACTACATGGCGGCCATCGAAGACGCCATTTTGCTGGCTGCGACGTGGTGAACCTGTCTCTGGGTTCTTCCAATCCCGGCAATACTTACAGCGAGACTTACCAGAGCTTCCTAGAGCAGCTGAAGGACACGGATACCGTGGTGGCGGTGGCTGCCGGCAACGCCGGAACCTGGGCCGACGGCGCCTGGAATGGCCACCTGTACAGCGACGCCGTGAGCTTGGACATGGTGGGTTCACCCGGCTCCTATACCAATTCCTTCACGGTAGCCTCTGCGGACAATGTAGGCTACACCGGCCAGTACCTAGCTGTGGGAACCCGCCAGATTTTCTACACGGAGACAGCCTCCGTTGCCCCCTCCATTACCACTCTGGCTGGGCAAGCCCTGGACTATGTGCTTCTGGAAGGCATCGGGGACTACGGCGCATGGGATGGCATTGACCTCACCGGCAAGGTTGCGGTGTGTGCCCGGGGCGACATCAACTTCTCCCAGAAGGCCCAGAACGCAGCGGATGCCGGGCGGCAGCTGTTCTCATTTACAACAACGAAGCCGGCTCCATCAACATGGATCTGAGCGACTACACCGGCTCCGCCCCCTGCGTGTCCATCACCCAGGCAGACGGCGCTTGGATGAAGGAGCAGGCGGAAGCCGTGAAGCAGGAAGACGGGGGAATCCTGGTACTATGCCGGAAGCCTGACTGTGGCGGAGGGCGCCTCCTCTGTGGTGTACGACACGCCCATCACCATGAGCGATTTCTCCAGCTGGGGCGTCCCCGGCTCCCCTGGAGCTGAAGCCGGAGATCACCGCCCCTGGCGGAAATATCTATTCCGTCAACGGCTTGATTCCCGGAGGCGAGAGCTACGAGACCATGTCCGGCACCTCCATGGCCTCTCCTCAGATTGCAGGCATGAGCGCCCTGGTGGCCCAGTACATCGAAGAGGCCGGTTTGCAGGAACAGACGAACCTCAGCCCCCGGGTTCTGACCCAGTCTCTCCTCATGAGTACGGCTGAGCCCCTGATGGATGCAGAAAGTGGTTCCTACTACCCCGTCATTCAGCAGGGCGCGGGCCTGGCCAATGTGGGCAACGCCATTTCCGCCAGCTCCTATGTGCTGGTAGACGGCCAGCCGGACGGCAAGGTAAAGGCGGAGTTGGGAGACGATCCAGAGCGGACGGGTGCGTACCAATTCTCTTTCACTTTGAACAACCTGACGGAAGAGAGTCAGGAGTATCTGCTGTCTGCCGCTCTGTTCACCCAGGATTTGTTTGAGGATTATGCCTCAGAGAGCGAACAATGGCTGGAGGAAAATGGCGAAGAATTTGAAACGGCCTGGTACCTGAGTAAGACCACAACCGCTCTGGATGCGGACGTCACCTGGACCGTGGACGGCAAAACCGTGAAGCGGACAACCGCCTCATCCACATGGACTTTGACGGCAATGGAACCGTGAACCGGGATGACGCCCAAGCTCTGCTGGATTACATCGCCGGCAACCGGGAGGAAATTTTCGCTCTGGACTACGCTGACCTGGACGGCGCGGAGACGTGACCACCTATGACGCTTACCTGCTTCTGGAAGGCCTGAACGGTGGCGCCGTGACCCTGCCTGCCGGTGGGAAGACAGACGTGACCGTGACCATGACCCTGACAGAGGCCCAGAAGAAAGCCCTGGATGAGCATTATGTGAACGGAGCATATGTGGAGGGGGCTACGTATTTGCCGTTCCCACCGCCACCAGGGAAGGGGTTCGGGGCGTGACCCACTCCATCCCGGTGTTGGCCTTCTACGGAAACTGGACGGACGCTTCTATGTACGAAAGCGGCTGTAAAGCGAGCAATGACCTGTACCTGGGGCATTGGCCTTATATGGGCTTAGGCGCTGTGAACTACCTGACTTATACCACTGCGGATTCCAACGGTCTGTACTATTTTGGGGAAAATCCCACCAGCGCCCATGACACAACCTATGTGGCCGAGCGAGCCTCTCTCAACAACCAAAATGGCGATGCTCTGCGGCAATATTTCATTGCCCCCATCCGCAATGCGGCGGCAGGGAAGCTGGTGATCACCAACTGCGACACGGGTGAAGTATACTTCCAACGGGAATTCGGTGCGCAGAAGGCCGCATACTACCTTGCTACTGCCCAGGCCTGGGTTTCTCCCTTAAGGTCTTGGCATTGGATTGGAAGGGCACCGATGCCCACGGCGTTCCTCTGGCAGAGGGCACCGGCTTTGACGTCACCGTAGTCCTGGCGCCGGAATATTACGTCAACCACGAAACCGGACAGGTGGATTGGGACGCCCTTGGCGATGGCGCTTACTTATCCACCCGCGCTTACATCGACAACACCGCCCCGGAACTGGTAGGCCTCTCCTTGGATCCTCTGGAAAACACCGTGACATTCCGATTCCAAGACAACCGCTTTGTGGCAGGCCGCACCATCATTTCCGGCCAAAACGGTGGTAATTGGGGCTGTGCATCACCGGATCAGCAGGAGCCTGGTGTGGAAACCACAAATGTTTTCAAAGTGCGTGCCGATAGATTCATAGGAAATACACTGCAGGTATATGTGTATGATTATGCGTATAATATCTCTGCATATGAAATTGATATCAGCAGTCTAGCCACCGTACAAAACCATACGGAGTATGAATTTGGCATGTTCCCCTATGGTTCCTGGATCGTCTTTAACCGCCCTGACGAGGAGGACAAATACATCTACCCTGTATCAGTGAATACAAAAGCAATGTGGCCGATATTCGGGCAGCCACCAATGCCGATGGATTTGTGTTTTCCTCCGATGGGTATGGCAATCTATATGTTGCGAAAGAAAAGGAACTGAACTACGAGAGACCCGCGTGCGAAATCTGGGCTGTGTCCCCGCTGACCTGGCTTACAATCCGATGGATCAGATGATCTACGGCGTCACAGAAGACGCCAAGCTGTTCCGTGTCAGCCAAATGGGGACAGAGATGGAGCTGTTGGGCTCCATCGCCACACTGAACACCAATACTCTGGCCTGCGATGATGCGGGCACATTCTATTGCCTGGGTATCCCACAGGACAGCTCTATTCCTTCACCCTCAATGCCACGTCCACCCCCACGCTGGTGGGAAGTACCGGCCGGAAATGGACGGCCCCCAGAGTTTGGAGTGGAACTGCAACGACGGCCTGCTCTACTGGGGCTGGTGCAACAACCCGGACGCCAGCTGGTGGATTGATTCCTATGTGCTTCAGGTAAACCCGGACAGCGGTGCAACGGAGGAAGTGGGGTATCTTTGGGAAGATCCCTTATTAGCCCTGTTTGTATACGACCTGGATCGCAACGACCGGTGGGATGACAGCCGTTATCCCCAGACGGACGTCGTCAGCAGATTGCCCTGGCCGACTCCCTCAACCTGCTGAAATA
>VOFI01000546.1_pt1 | contig 12000 bp, 15 predicted proteins | sample 5384131 | NCBI WGS metagenome assembly VOFI01 (sample SAMN12384728, study PRJNA508395) | human gut metagenome | isolation source: healthy gut H | host: Homo sapiens
CTTCAAAGCGATGGCAGCACCTACCACGTAAGCCCATTTTGCATTTTCGAAACAAATAGGTTGCGTCTCTTCACAAGTTTTATAAGGATCGAGCCCATAAGATTCGCAGATAGCGTTAGCCTCTTCAATATCTTTGATACCGTTTTCGTTCAATGCAGCCAAAATCTGCTTGATGCGACGGTCCTGACTTTCAAATTTCACTTCTCTAATCATAGTAACTTCCTCCTTATTTTATTCGTGACGGGGATTCATATATTTCACTGCACCGGCCTCTTTGGTGAAAACGTCCGTAAGTTCCGGTTACCTTCTTCAATGCCTCGTTGGCATCGGTTCCTTTCTTGATTTCGTCCATGAATTTACCCATGTGAACAAATTCATATCCGCAGATTTCATCGTTTTCATCAAGAGCAAGAGTTTTTATATAACCCTCTGCCATTTCAAGATAACGAGGACCTTTGGCCAATGTACCGTACAACGTACCTACTTGGCTGCGCAATCCTTACCGAGGTCTTCGAGACCTGCACCGATCATCAAACCGCCTTCCGAGAAAGCAGATTGAGTACGCCCGTAAACGATTTGCAGGAACAACTCGCGCATAGCCGTATTGATGGCATCACAAACGAGGTCGGTATTCAGAGCTTCCAAAATAGTTTTACCCGGAAGAATTTCCGATGCCATAGCGGCCGAGTGGGTCATACCCGAACAACCGATGGTCTCTACCAATGCCTCTTGAATAACACCGTTCTTTACATTCAACGTCAGTTTACATGCACCCTGTTGAGGAGCACACCAACCGATACCATGAGTCAAGCCCGAAATATCAATCACTTCTTTTGCCTTCACCCATTTTCCCTCTTCGGGGATAGGAGCCGGTCCGTGATTAGGACCTTTCTTTACAACACACATGTGTTCTACTTCGTGTGAATAAACCATAATTCGCTCTTTTTATTTGATGAGTATTTTTACGCTCTTTTCAGCGTTGCAAAGATAATTTTTTTTCTTTATGTAAGCAATAGCAAATTTATTTGTAACGGCTCAAAATAATTATATCGCGGTTCAATTGTTTTTCAGAATAGTCAGAGGGAATAATGCCCATTTTTTTCATGAGAAAACAGGCGTTCATATTTTCGGCTATACCCGGCTGTAATCGATAAGAAAAAGTAAGTTCGTCTCCTTGTATAGCTGCCTCGAAACGATAATTGCCGACTTTTCCGGGCAGACTATCGGCAAGTTTGCCCAAAGCCAAATCATGAGTAGCGATAATTCCCGTTGCTCCGGCCCCGACCAACTGACGGATAAGAGCAAGCGAACCGGTCTGCTTATCGACCGAGTTGGTTCCCCGCAGTATCTCGTCGAGAATAATAAATAATTTCTCCCCGCGCCGTAAACGCAAAACGATTTGCTGCAAACGTTTCAATTCGGCAAAAAGTAAGACTCGTTATCGGCAAAGGGAATCAGAGGCCCGCAATCCGGTAAACAAAGGCAACGGAGTAAAAGTCATGCTATCGGCACAAACGGGAGCGCCCATGCAGCCGAGTAAATAATTGATTCCGATAGTCCTCAAAAACGTACTCTTCCCGGCCATATTGGCTCCGGTGATAATCTGGAAAGAAGCCTCGTTCATGGGCGCGACATCGTTACAGACCCGCTTCTCTCTCGGGATAAGCGGGTGTCCCAGAGCTTCGGCCCGCATAACCGGGGTGCGATCTTCCCGTATATCGGGAAATACATAGTCGGGGTGATTGTATCGAAAAGTTCCTAACGAGACATATACGTCGAACCGCGACAATACATCTATCCATTGCGTTATTTTTTTCGCGATTGTCACACAGCCATCGGTCGAGCGCGTTGATTTGCCGCAAATCCCAAAGCAGAAATCCGTTCAACAAGGCGAATCCTACGAAATTGTAGCGTTGGTCGAGATTGCTGAGCAAATGCCGTAAACGGGACACTCTCTGCGAGACAGAGCCGTTGCTGTCGACACATCGGCTTTGTAACTCACACAATGGCTTGCACCGAAATTGCGTCCGCTCCACCATCTCGAACAGACGTGAATAACGAGAAAGCGATTGAAGCGTCCGGTTGAGCTGTTCTTGTATGCGGGTTACCCGTTTGGCAAATAGACCGGAAAAAACCAGCAACAAAATGAAAACCGCCACGATCACATTCCCCGCGACCATTCCCGTTAACCATAAAGCGAATAAGACAAGATAAATCGCAGGAACCGCATAAACCAGCCAACGCACAATCCTCCCCGTTCCGAACCGAGGCATTCCGGCAAGCCGTTCGATAGCCTCGGTATCTACCCGGCTCTCTCCCGAACAGCCCCCCCGTATGATTGAAAATCTATCCTGAAATCCGTATGACAGGACATTTCCTCGACAGCCTCCTGCCTCTCCCGAATAGACACAGTTTTCAAATCGGGGTGAAGCAACTCCCGGGACAACGCGACACGCCCTACTGCCGTCACTGTTCGATTGATATAGGCGAAGAACGACCTCTCGCCGAAAAGGTCGAGGTCGAAGCTATAATCGTGGGAAGGGTCGATAAATTCACTGCCCCCGTCGATTCCGTCGAAGCGATATTCCAACAAGGACAATTCCCTATGAATAATCCGGTCCCGACAATCGACAAATTCTTTTTTCCGAAACCAACGATCGTGCACCCGGGCCAACGATAGGAACAGAACGATTCCTATCAATACGGTTGTACCCCACACCTCTACGCTCTCATTTCTAAATAAATACACGATCAATGCCGCAACAACGACTACCGAAAGACGAAGAAAAGCAATGATACGAATATACATTTTTATCCGCTCCGTTTCCCGGCTATTAGCTTGAAGTCGGGAACGGTAATCTCGCAGGACTTTTTCCATAATCACCAATGACAAAAAATGATTACACCCTCCACAAATATTTCATAATCAATCGATCGTAATCCTTAACCGATTCGCTCAATGCTTCATACGGTTTGATATATGTATGGGCAAACGATTCACGCTCTATCTTTCTTTTCCGTTCCTTGCCCAATCGTTGTATCTCCTCGTCTTCTCCGGGAGTTGTAGGACGATACCCCATAATCAGTTTCTCCATATTCCAACGATTGTGTTCCACTTCTGCCATCATCTCGATCAAAGCAGTATCTTCATCGAGATTTTCAGGTTCCGATTTTCCGAAACTTCTTCGCTTGGAAGGAATAGAGTGGGCATTGTAAACATTCGACCAACGATGCACGGTAGACAATTCTTCCCACAATGCCCTTGCCTCGATATCGTTCAATGTTTGCGGGAAAGGCTGTTCGGGAGTTATTTTATGATAAATAAAGTTTATCCGCCGTACCCGTTTCATGCAATCGTCGTCTATGTCATAGCACTCGTCCAACATGCCGAACGCCCTCAATTTACCGTATTGATGAGCTTTTCGTATCAATTCGATGGTCGAGCAGGAAACATTCTGACGCACGAGTATCGAATGAGCCTTTTCATACACGAGCCGAGGCATATAAAGTGCCGTAGCGATACTCTTTTGAGGAATTTCGAAACAGATAGCGATAGTCAACAACCGGCCGTCTTCCTCCTCTGCCCAATGTTGTAGCAACTCTTGTATCGGACGACTCTCGACAGAACCTTTGATAAATTCAAACTCTGTGTCGGTAAATTTATCATCGGTATTCGGGTTGGCATAACTCTTAGCCGGCTCTACCGTATCGATAACTCGATAGTCGCACATGTCGAACAAAGAGTCGTATCTGCCCCGCAACCGATCGAACTCGGTGTCGGCATTCATGTCGATAAAAGAGATTCGAGTCCGTTTACTCCGGTCTCGAAGGAAATTGGGATAATGGGCGATATGAGCGGCTTTCACCCCCATGGCGATTCCCATGCTGGTCATTCCCACAATGACGAGATGGACGTATCGGTTGCTGTCATAACCGATCCCGTCACCGTCGATAGGTACATAGCGTATGACTTCCGAGCCCTTGTCATGCGGAGTATACAGGCCTCGCACCAACACCTTCTCCGCCCAAGTTTCATAAAAATTAAACGGCAGAAAATCGATAAGCCTTTCGCTCAATCGATCGAAAGGCTGCGTTAATTTCAATAATTCCTCATTCTCCGCACCGTCTTTATATTTTTTTTGGAAATGCACCAGCCATTGCTTCTCAGTCCTCTTCGGAAGTTGAAATATAGATTCTATATCATACCGTTGAAATACGGCAAAGGTCGATTGAGCTTCGAAAAGCACATTACATTTTTTACAACGGCCCTGTATTTGCGCTACCAACATGCGCAACTCCTCTATATCCCGAGGCTCTTTTTTTCTATTGCGTTCTTTTTCCCGCAAAATCCTATTAATGAGAGCTGCACATTCGATATTGATCGAGTCATGATCGGTTTCATTCTCCTCGCCCAACAAAAATATCTCTTTACAATCCGGCAAATGCAGTTTCTCCAAATCCTCCCGCGAATCGCGGCCCCCGTGCAAAATTATCGTACGACGGTCGATAGAAGCATCAAGTTTGGACAACAACTCGTGACGGGCAGAATCGACACTACCCGAAGTCTGAATGACAAACAAATAAGGCGTATGATCCGACTGTTCGGCCACACTCTTTTGATACAACTGTTTGATAAGCCCGATAGCCATCTTATCGAACCCTATAATCACATAATGATTCCTAAATTTATAGCCTATCTGACCCTCCCTCGCACGCTCTACCCGGCGGTCGATAATATTCGAGAAAATAGAGATGAGCAAACCGCCCATCAGTGCAGAACCGGTGATCGAAATAAGGAATGCAAGGAAACGATTCCACGTCCCTTCGACGACATACTGATTGCCGGGATCGGCAAAATGATAATAGACATCGACAAAAAATATTACGTGGGTCGTTCTCCTTAATAGTAAGAATACTGCCTGTAAGCCATTCGATTACGATAAACACAAGGATAGCAGCAACGATAACACCCAGTAAAAAAAGCAATTGCCATTTGATACCCGATGACAAAATCCGGTCTATACCGATAACCGGGTGTCTGAAAAAATCTTTTCATCACCCCTGAAAAATTCTTTTTAGTCTTTTCATCTCTTCTTCACAATATCGAATCCCAACGCTTGTATCAGTTTAAGCGTCCCTATCGCTGTGTTGCGATCGTAATCCTTTTCTATTTCGGGTAATTCCTCATAAGGCACAAGACAGGGATGAGTCTTCTCCTCGTCGTCCCGTCGCGCTCCGTAAGTCCACCCTTCGGACAAACGAGATTGCGACCACACCTCATGAACATTTTTCGCCATTACCTCGACCAATTCCATAAGTTCCTCCGGTAGTTTTTCCCGACTGGTATCCGTCGGAGCCGGAATATACTTTTCACGTTTCATCGTCATACTGTATTATCCAAGTTATTTTCCCCAAAGATAACATAAGGCAAGTACAGGACAAAATGAACATGCAAAATACTTTCGGTCCCCACCTGCAAAACCTCATGATAACATCACAAAACTCCTCCCCTGCCGTGCCCCGTAGCATTACGGAGTGTTTTGTAACGCAAAAATATAGGGGAGGTGGCACGCAGTGACGGAGGGGTTAGTTCTACAAAAAAATTCTGGTAAAGATTATCTATCTTATGAAAAAAAATCGGGAGCTTCCTTTTACCCACCTTTTCTTTTTTGCAGAAAAGAAGCAACGACAATCTACCTCACATCTAATGTGCGCCGCATCACAAAATGCTCATCGAGTTCTTCGGTTTTGAGGTACAGCTCCACTTCGTAACGCCCGGCTGGGAACGGGCTTGTTACACCGTTCGGGCCTTCCAGCCTCATGGAACCGGATACTTCAAAATCTTGTTGAAAAATATCTTTCGAGTCCAGTTCATTAGTGACTGCATCTTGAACACTGGTATAAACTAAGTTACCCTCCATATAGAACTTGAATATCAATTTCAATGAATGTCCTTTTCAAGCGAGCGCCACTGGAATCCGGCTAATAGCCTTTTGTATGTATTGGCTTTGAAAGATTTCTGTTCAATGATTTTTCCCTCGTAGATGTGCAATGCGCAATCATAAGTAACCCATTGTTGCACTTCTTCATCGGTATTGTAAAAATGAAGCACCAATGCCAAAGGTTCTATCCAACCTCGCTGCTTAGGCGATTTCACGACCTCGAATCGCCCACGACCCATTTCTCGATTCTTATAGTAAAGAGTGTAAGTATGAGTGCCGGGGCATAAGAAGTACCGGAATCGGAGCCCCAGCCACATATTTGCAACCATTGGGATCCATCTCGGGGATTGAGTGTGACTGTGTGGTCGAACGCTTTGATTTTGCCTGTCCTTTTCATTCTTGATCTCCACATGGTAAGTAACCTTGCGTACAACGTCCGAATAGCAGGTACATCGGCAACGCATTTGCATATACTTGGGCTCCACGAAGTTGCCTGTATTCCAATCATCGATCACCTCACCTTTGCCGTTGATATTACGAAATTCAAGGTTCGAGACAATATGAATCCAACCCATGCTTTCCCAAATGTCTTCCAACGGAACTATTTCGAGCGGAGCGCTGATAACCACATGATCTTCTTCATCAAGAATATCGAACCGCCATGTACCGACCGCAGTGAAATGGTCTCGCTTTTCCGACCCCCACCACGGAAATTGCGCCGACATGTTCTCAACGGGTTTTAACGGGGCATCGAAGTCGTAGGTATGAGTTTTGCCGCTTGGTTCGGTAATGCGGACTTTTTATCTTGACGGTGCGGTCGATGCGCGATGTCATCTTCACCACAGGCATAATATAGCGCGAGTCGGTATAGTGTTTGCTACTTGGCCGGGTATCGCGTTTGCCGTCTTTACCCACTTCGCAAAATTCGAGCGAATGGATTTCGTACCCGCGATCTTTCTTGAACAAATCGAATAATCCCATAGATATCGAGACAAGGTTAATGTGACAATATGCGAATTTATAAAATGTTATAAAATTTGCCAAACTATCTGAGGAAAATTTATAGCGACCCATTTTTCGCATGATACCCAAATACGCAAAAATCAAAGACTGGAAGGGATTCAAAAATTATTTCTCGAAGATACATTTCTAATATTATATAGCACAAACCGAATTCTATGCAATAGGAATAATCTATTATCTTTGCATTCGTCGAACGAAAACCTTAAACAATAACGCACATGAGAATCAAATGGCTCATAACAATAGTTATCTCATTATGTATTTTCCAAACGAATGCACAACGTTCGTATTTGTCTCTAAACGACAACTGGCAGTTTCGCTTTTCTCACCAAGTCGGTAAAAATTCGACTCAACGAATCTCATTGCCGCACACATGGAATGCCCCGGATGTCCCTATCTGGGAAATTAGACTACAAACGTGGTATCGGCAATTATGAAAAAGACCTGTACATTTCCCCCGAATGGAAAGGCAAAAGATTATTTTTATATTTCGAAGGCGTCAACAGCGTAGCCGACCTTTTTATCAACGGTAAATACCGGGGCGAACACCGGGGAGGATACAGCGCTTTTACATTTGAAATAACCGACGATGTCGAATACGGGATAGACAACAAAATTCTCGTGCGAGTAAACAACGCCGAGCAATTCGATATAATGCCTCTGGTCGGAGACTTCAACTTCTACGGAGGAATCTACCGCGATGTCAGTTTGATTATAACAGAACCGACGTGTATATCGCTGTTGGATTACGCTTCTCCCGGAGTATATCTTACTCAAAAGTCCGTGACCGAAAACAAGCCCACATCGTTGCGACTGTAAAATTATCCAATGCAGCCACAACAAAAACAAGTAAATGTGAAAGTCACCGTCAAAGACCACGATAAAACTATACAAGAAATAAAACGACACGTCACACTGAACGCCCATTCCGAAGGAGAAACCATCATTCCTTTCACCATACAAAATCCCCGTTTATGGAATGGCCGTGAAGACCCGTTCATGTATCGGGCCGAAATATCCTTATGGGAAAATGATAAATTATTGGATAAGGTGATACAACCTTTGGGAATACGATACTATCGTGTAGATCCCGACAATGGCTTTTTCTTGAACGGTAAACATTTGCCTTTATACGGAGTTTGCCGGCATCAGGACCGGGCGGAAATCGGCAACGCCTTACGCTCGATGCATCACGAAGAAGACACCGAGCTGATGCTCGAAATGGGAGTCAACGCCGTTCGGTTAGCCCATTACCAACAAGCAGAATACATGTACGACCTAATGGATCAATCGGGTATAATCACATGGGCCGAAATCCCATTCGTCGGCCCCGGAGGATATGCCGACAAAGGATTTATCGACTCCGAGGCTTTCAAGAAAAACGGAGAAGAACAATTGAAAGAACTAATCCGCCAAAATTACAATCACCCCTCAATTTGTTTTTGGGGATTATTCAACGAATTGACCGAACGAGGAGATAATCCCGTTACTTACATTACCGAACTGAACGAACTGGCACACTCGGAAGATCCCACTCGCCTGACAACCTCTGCCAGTAACCAGAACGGAGGACTCAATTTCATTACCGACTGTATCGCTTGGAACCGCTACGACGGTTGGTACGGAGGTATGCCCGACGCTTTGGCGAAATTTTTAGATCAGACTCACAACCAATACCCCCAGTTGCGCATTGCAATCAGCGAATATGGAGCAGGAGCCAGTATTTATCATCAATCGGATTCTTTAAACGTCCGAACCCGGCCGGTTGGTGGCATCCCGAAAACTGGCAGACATTCTATCATATCGAGAACTGGAAAATTATTCATGAACGGCCCTTTGTCTGGGGTAGTTTCATATGGAATATGTTCGACTTCGGAGCCGCTCACCGAAGAGAAGGAGACCGTCCGGGAATTAATGATAAAGGACTCGTAACATTCGACCGTAAATATAAAAAAGACGCATTCTACTTTTATAAGGCAAACTGGAACAAAACCGACCCTATGGTACATCTGGCCGAAAAACGTTGCGACACGCGCCCGACCGCTCAACAAAATTTCATGGCATTTACCAACCTGCCAGAAGTAGAACTGTTCGTGAACGGGAAAAGCATGGGAAAACAAAAGCCCGACCGATATGCCATCGTCAAATGGGAACAAATAGAGCTTCCTCCGGAAAGAACACTATTCTTGTGCAGTCGACCACGAAAGATAAAGTCTCAGATACAATGACTCTATGGATAACCGACTCCGCCAAAAATAGAAAAGAATAACACAAAATTTCTACCAATCTAAAATAACTTAACAGCCATTTACAATCGCCATATAATATTATAGTTGCGAAAAATTATGTAATATTGCATTCGTTTACATATGCTCCATTCAAAATAAAGAAAGAGACAACTAAACAAAATCGGCCAATATGAGTAATAATATTGAAAATCTATTTACACAATATTATCAGATATTGCGCGCCTATGCATTACGTTACGTTCAAAACCAAGATGCAGCAGAAGATATTGTACAAGACGTATTCTTCGAATTATGGCTACGGCGTAACGAGATAGACTTCGACCTCCCGATGAAAGCCTATCTATTCAAATCGGTTTTGAATAAATCGAGAAACTATATTTACGACAAACGCGTAAAAGACAAAATAAGTTTCGATTCGGATAACGATATCCAGTTCATAGACGACTACTTACAATCGTTCGTCGTTTATCAGGAAGATTCCCTACTATTGAAAGATTTGGATCGGGAAATAAAAACCTATGTCGAATCTCTGCCCGAGCAATGCCACCGTATATTCATCATGAGTCGCTCCCTCAATTTGAAAAACAAAGACATTGCCTTGCGACTGGGGATAAGCATTAAAACCGTCGAAAAACAAATAACAAAAAGCCTTGTCGGGACTAAGAAATCATTTGAAAGAAAATGGATTGTTATCCTTTTTTCTTCTTACTGTTTTCAGGATTCGAATAAAAAATAAATTGCTTCGTATGGACGGACAGAACGAAATAAAAGAAATAGATAGACTCATCTTGAAATATCTCGAAGGAGAGGCTTCGAAAGATGAAAAGATCGAGTTATACCGTTGGATCGAACTTTCGGAGGAAAATAAGACACATTTCAAAGAAGCACAGGAACTGTGGCTATCGACCCAAGCCATACTCGCACCGAAAGAAGATACGGAAAAAGCATTACGGCGTTTCCGTTCTAAAATCAAGAACTACAATCGCCGCGGCAAAACATTCCGCAAACCACTCTACTACATTACCCAGTGTGCAGCCACAATAGTGATACTATTAGGCTTTGTATTACTTTTTCACAAGAGAATCTAATCCCGAACAATACGCTTGCGTAGAGATGGCAATCGGTAACAAAGGTTGTATTACCCTCCCCGACAGCACGGTGGTTTGGCTCAATTCAGGCAGTAAATTGACATACCCCAGCCGGTTTTCCGATAAAAAAAGAAAAGTCCGGCTCAACGGGCAGGCCTATTTCAAAGTCTTCCACAAAGAAGATCAACCATTCGTTGTCGAAACCAACGATATGGACATAAAAGTTCTCGGGACCAGCTTTGTCGTCAAGAATTACATACGAGACGAAATCATCGAAACGGCATTGGTCGACGGGCATGTAGAAGTCTATTTTCCCAATAGTTCGGTTCCTCCCATAACTTTGCAACCTGCCGAGCAAGTCACATACTCCCGCAAGACGAAAGAAACGAAAATATATACGCGAAAAGATAGTAGTCTCTACCACATTTGGGCACAAGAAAAACTACTATTGAGCAATTGTGAATTGACAGAAGTCATAGAAAAATTAGGCGCATGGTATAACGTAACAATGACCTGTACGAACACTTCCCCTACCCCTGTCTATATGACGCTGACGGTCAGGGCAGAACCGCTGAAAGAAATATTGCAAACGCTCAAATCGATAGCCCCCATAGATTATCGTTTCAATAACGACACGGTCTACATTGAGCACAAGCCAAATGGTTAAAATATATTAATATACACTCGTTAAGGTAGGGTATGCCACTCTTGTTTGTGATAATTATAGAGTGGAGCACATGGAAAAAACACAACCGACATATAGACGAACTCATAACGAAGTATCTGGATAAATCCCTTACTCGGGAAGAATGCGCCGAACTGCGCCGTTATTTGGCAGAAGACAAAAAAGCTTATCTCGCATATTTTGCCGAAATAAGAGACCTATGGTTATACAATACGGCTCTGTGGCAACCGATTATATCCACACGGTCGGCTCTCGAAAAACTGAAAAAGAGAATAAGGAAATATACTTCTCTCGTAAAAATCAGAAGAACCGTCTATTACGCTTCCCAGATTGCAGCCGTTATTGCGATAACCTTTATCTTTCATACCGTAAAGGAATCCAACGCCTATTCCGCCACAACCCATACGGTTCTCACCTCGACCCACAAATCGGAAGTCACTCTACCCGACGGCACGATAGTATGGCTCAACAATAATACGAAACTCATTTATCCCGAAGCATTTTCATCGACAGAACGATCCGTTTATTTAGAAGGCGAAGCCTATTTCAAGGTCACGAAAACAAAGCACGTCCGTTTGTCGTGAAATCACAAGGACAAGAGATTAAAGTGTTAGGAACATCTTTCAATGTGCGAAACAGACCGAACGAAGACCTTGCGGAAACGACGTTGATTTCGGGAGCCGTATCCCTCCGTTTCAATAATGACTCCGTGCCCGTCAGATTAAATCCGAACGAGCAGATAACCTACTCCAAATCAAATCAATCTATCCGTAAAGACACGGTCGTCGCTCATGAATATATAGCATGGGCTACGGAAAAGATGACATTCGACAACGACAGATTCACAGATGTGATCTCATATCTGGAAGACAAATACCAACTTCAAATAATCTGCCCGGAAGAAATCGCCGATACTTTATACCTGACCCTCGTCGTAAGGAACGAAACCAAAGAAGAGATATTCAAGGAAATAGCGCGTATCTCCCATTTGCAATACTCCATACACAACGATA
>VOFI01000566.1_pt1 | contig 12000 bp, 18 predicted proteins | sample 5384131 | NCBI WGS metagenome assembly VOFI01 (sample SAMN12384728, study PRJNA508395) | human gut metagenome | isolation source: healthy gut H | host: Homo sapiens
TCCTGGTCAGCCATGCAGATCCTCGCCGAAATACGGCTGTCATGCAACCAAAAACAGGCACAGCAGGGAAACCTGCTGTGCCTGTTCTGTATTTGACCCTGTGAGCTGATATAATAATGGAGGCAGACAGACCGATCAACACCGATCCAGGGAGGCAGTACAGATGGACCCCTTTATTTTCATAATTTTACTGTTTTCGACCGTCCTCATAGTTTTGATACTCCTCCTCCCCAACCTCAAGGGAAAATGGGCTGTATATCTGCCTGCCGCTGCCGCGACACTGTCATCATGGTTTATTGGATTGCTCCTGGACGCAAATATCGATTTTGGAATGGATCTGGCATTTCGGATCCTGTTCCCTGTATTGGCCATGGGGCTCTGTATTCTGACCGCCGGATGGGCCAAAACGGCTTCTTCGGCGGGCTGTATGTACACACCGGCCGATTGAACTGTGGACGATTATCCCAGGACCAGCATCAGGATCGGGATGCTGATGAAACTGCACAGGGGTAGACAGGGCGGCCCCGGTCGCCGCGTATTTTCATCGGCCCCATAGGCCCCGCCATTACGGTCACCTGACTGACCACCGGCAGGGCGCTCTCCACAATGAACACGTCCATGGGCAGGCCGCTCATCCCAAACAGATGGCAGAAAGCCAGCAGACCACCGGAGCCACCCCAGCCGCACCACGATCATGGTGGGCAGGCCCGCATCAGGCGCAGGTTTTTCAGCCCCAGTTCATAGATGATGAAGCCGCAGTAGATCAGCGCCAGGGGGGAGACGGAGCCGCTGATGTATCCTGCCCATTTCATGATCGGGGCGGGCAGGCCCACATCCAAAGTCAGCAGGAGCAGGCTGAAAAAAGACGGTCAGAATAGGCGGCTTGGCAAAGACACCCTTCAAAAAGGAGGAGAGGGTCACGCTCCCCCGACCCCTTTGTTCCCGCCCGCTCGATAAGCATCAAAAGCCCACAGACTGAACGAAGACTGTATTGCCAGATAATAGAGCATCACATAGGGAACACAGGCGTCCCCGAACAGCTGGGTGGGAGACGGGCAGGCCGATAAACAGCGTGTTGGAAAACGCGGTCATAGCCACAAAGACCCCCCACCGCTCCCGGGGCAGCCGGAGCAGGGTCGCCAGCGCCAGGGAGAGAAACAGGGTGGTCAGGACCCCCAGCAGGGCGGCAGCCACCATGATGCCCGCCTCCAGCAGGCATGTCATGGTCCAGATTGTTCAGCAGGCCGTTGATGCAGTTGCAGGGGACCGCGATGTTGATGATGTACTTGCTCAGGAACTTTTTCTCTGAGGCGTTCATCCAGCCCTTGGTCCCCATAAAATAGCCCACTGACATAAGCATCAGCAGGACCACCACGGCGGAGACCGCATTTAAAAATTCTCCCAGCATCCGGGACACCTCACTTTATCGATCCAAGATGGGTCAGCCCCGGACATCCTCTCTCCTATGATGTCCGGGGCTTTTTTTCTCTTTCAGCCATTCCCTCTGGTCCCGGAGCGGGCCGGTTCCCTCTGGGCCGGCGGCGCCGGCGGCGGGGGCTTCCGCTCTCCGCCCTCCTGGACGCCCTCCGCCTCCGCTGTCCCGGGCTCCTTGTCCCTCGGCTTCTCCGGCCGGCGCTACTCTCTTCTGGAGCGCTGCTGGCCCTCACCCTGGGAACGGCTCTCCCCGCCGGACGCCCCTCGCTCCGGCCGCCTCTGCGGCGGCGGCGGCGCCCCCGCCCTCGCCGTCTGGGACGCTCTCCCTCCGGCTCCGGGGGACGCTCCCCGTTGAACACCGCCTCCAGGGCGGCGGCCAGTGGGTTGGAGGAAGTGGGCTCCGGGGCGGCCTCCGGTTCAGGCGCCCGGCGCAGCTTGGCCAGCTCCTCCAGGGGGGGCTCCACATAGCCCTCTGGCCGCTTGCCCTTGCCATTGCGCACTACGCAGATCTCGCAGTTGTGGTAGCACTTGGGGGGTCTCCGGGGCAGACTCCAGCCGCACCTGCACCGTCTGCCGCAGCAGATTCACCGAGGACACCGTTCCCGCCCCGTCCGGAGTCTCTACGAAGGACTCCGACATAGGCGTCGGTGCGCAGGGCACGGACCTGATCCACGGTGATGGGTTTTCCGCCGCTGCCAGCAATCACGGTGATGTCGGGATGGATGCCCCCGGCGGCTTTTCTGCAATGGGAACAGCGGCCGCAGGGCCGGAGCTGAGGCTGGGCGGAGCACACCAGGGCCGCCGCCATCTGGGCGGCCAGGGTATGCCGGCCGCTGCCCGCCGGGCCGGCGACGATATAGGCGTGGGCCAGGTCCCCCTCCCGGTGGGCCAGCTGGGCCTTGATCTGGGCATTGCCCGCCAGGGCTGTCAATTCCATGGTCGCTTCCTCACTTGCGCCGCCGCCCCCTTTTCATGGCATGGCCGCGACGGTTACTTCCCGATTATTATAGCCTATTTGTCTGAAATAGGCCAGCTCTTTTTCCTGATTCGTTCTCCGGGGGCCACCACCGGCACCCCGGGGGGATAGGGGGCCAGCTGGCAGGTGCATACCGTCCCTCTGTCCGCTAAGGACCTCCGCTGGGGGCGAACTGGGCCTGCCGGGGGGAGAGCACCCGCTCCGGCAGGGGAGGGGGCGGCAGGGGCGCACTGTCCCCCATCTGCTCCTCCATCCCTTCCAGGACGGACTCAGGCGGTCCAGAGCCTCTTCCCCGTCGCAGGCGGTGAGGATAAAGACCACATGGCCCCGTCCTCCATCTCCGGCCAGATATTGCATCGGCTCTCCAGCTGCCCGGTGAAGGCCGGCCCGTTCTTCACCTTCAGAGTAAAGCGGGTGGGGTCCAGGGGGGGGAGGGCACAGGGATGGGAACCGGCACCGCAGGGCGGCGGTCCGCCGGGCCACCCGCCCATACTCTCCGGCACCCGGTCCCTCCAGCCACTCACGAGCCGTGTCCAGGGAGGCCAGGATGGGGTAGGAGGGGCTGGAGGTGCCGTAGATGGCGGCAGTTCGCCGCACCTGTCCCGGGTCGATGCCGTTGGCTGAACAGCAGGGCCGCCTGCCCCATGGCGGGCAGGGTCTTGTGGGCGCTCACCACCACCGCGTCCGCTCCCCGGTAGGCATCCATCCCCAAAAATTGCAGATGGGCTCCGTGGGCACCGTCCACCACCAGTTTTCCACCGTGGGCGTGGACTACTCCCGCAATGGCGGGAATATCCGACAACAATCCGCAATAAGTTGGTGATGTAATACAAACAGTTTTGATGGTTGGATCTTGATCCAGCATTTTTTCACATCCAGGGGGGAAAACGGGCCGGCCACCCTCTTCCGCCAGCCAGGGGCGTGGAAGAAATATCGGGTCCAGATCCAGAAGAGCCAGGGCGTGGAAGGTGGAGCGGTGGCAGCTCCGGTCCACCAGCACCCGGCTCCCCGGGGACAGCACAGGGTCAGAGCGGTATGGATACCCATGGTGGAGCCGCCGGTGAGAAACTGGCAGTACTCCGCTCCCATGCGGCGGGCCCACAGGGCCTGGGCCTCCGGATAGGAGAGAGATCCTCATACAGATTCCCTGTAGACGGGATCTCTGTCACATCCAGCCGCGCCAGGGGGCCAGCTCGGGGCAGGGAAGAAAGGCTCCCTTGTGGCCGGGCATATGGAAGCGGAGGGAGCTTTTGCGGCGTATCCTCTCAGGGCATCATAGAGCGGTGTGGGCATGACTGGTCTCCTTTCCGGTGTAAGAAGGCGCGGCGGGAATGAGATCCCGCCGCGCCTGTGAGTCTCTACTTTTCTGTCCGGGGGCATAGGCCACGACCGTGCGGCGGTTGGGCTCGGTCCCGGTGGAGTAGGTGGTCACGTTGGGGTGATCCTGGAGTGCGGTGTGGATCACATGGCGCTCGTAGGCGTTCATGGGCTCCAGCGTCACATTCTTCCGGTACTTGACCACCTTGCCGGCCACCTTTACCGCCAGCCGCTGGAGAGACTCCTCCCGCTTGGCCCGATAGCCCTCGGCATCCACATGGATGCGCACCCGCTTAGACTGGCCGTGGTTCACAGAGTAATTGGTCAGCTGCTGAATGGCATCCAGAGTCTCGCCCCGGCGGCCAATGATAGCCCCAGGCCCTGGCCCTGAAGGACCACCTTATAGCTTCCCTCAGGGGTCAGAGTGATCTCAGGGACGGCCTGCACATGGAGGTGTTCCATCAGCCCAGTGAGGAAGGTCCGGATCTGCTCCCGGGGGCCTTCCCGTCATCCCCTTGAACAGGGGGCGGGCTCCTCAGCGGCGATCAGCACCTCATCCCCGGGCAGGGAGACGGTTGGCATCGGGCTCCCTCTGGGGTGCAGGGGAGCCGGCTCCTGCTCCCCCGCTGCAGGGAGGCGGCGGCCTCCTGAACCGTCTCCTCCGCGGCCGCGGGGCGGTCTGCTCCTCGTCCGGGACCTCATAGCTCACCCGGACCTTGGCGGGGTTTCCGCCAAATCCCAAAAAGCCGGATTTGGCCCGCTCGATCACTTCCACCGAGACGTCATCCCGGTCCATGCCCAGCTGAAACAGGGCCGCAGCAATGGCGTCCTCCTCCGAACGACCGGTGGTCTCAATCCATTTCAACATTGTCAGAACCCTCCTTATTCGGCCTGATCCTTGGACTTGTCCTCGTCAGGCTCCTCCCCGGACTCATCCTGCTCAGCCTCTTCCGCTTCTTCCCCGGACAGTTCCTCTTCAGAGCCGTCTATAGCCTCACTGACGGACTCCAGGGGGCGGTCTCCTTCTCCTCCTCAATCGGGCTGGTCTCTGGAAGGGCGGAGGCCAGCTCCTCTCCGGCCAGGGCGTTTTCTGCCTGTTCTTCCCCTCTCCCTGCGCGCCTGTTCCACCGCATCCTCCGGGATCTCGGGGCGTTGGGGTCGTGGTAGGGAGTCACGCCGCCGAAGCGGTTGGGATCATAGGCACGGCCCCGGGCATAGGTCCGCATCCCCACCCGGCTGTCGCTCTTTCGGATGCCAGGCTGATCGGAGTCCTCGTCCTTCTTCTGGCCGGGCTTCTTTTTGCCACGGTTCTTCTTCTCCTCCTTCCAGGCGGCGCTGACGCTCCAGGCGTGCCTCCTCCTTGCGGCGCTTCTCCTCTTCCTTCTCCTGGCGCTCCCGCTCGGCGGCGGCGGCTCGGGCGGCCTCATAGTCCTTTTTCAGTATCTTTCCTGCAATGAGCTCCTGGATGACGGAGAACAGGCTGTTGGCGATCCAGTAGACACACAGGCCCCACCGGCATCATAAAGCCGATCCACAGGGACATCAAAGGCATGGTCCACATCATGATCCGATTGGTCTTTTCCACCTGCTCGTTGCCGCTCTGGTTGTTCATCTGGTTGGTCTTCATGGAGATTTTGGACATGAAGATGCTGGAGAAAGCGGATATCACGATGAGCAGGAAGGCGCCGATGTACTGCCAGTTCAGGTACTCCCAGATCTTCCAGGTGGGCAGCATAGCCAGATCCAGTCCCAGAAAATCAAAGTTCATCACAAAGACCCGGGTGCCCTCTCCCAGGGCGGCGGTGATGGCGGGCAGGGTGTTCTCATTGACCAGAGAGGCCAGATACAGCTGGTTATAGCCCACATTCTGGAACACGGTGGCGATCTCCCCCGCGTTGAACTGCTCCACCAGCTTGGCCATGGCATCGGCAGTAACCCAGCCGTGGTTCACGGCCAGCGTCTGCCAGTCCACGGAGGCGGCCACTTGGGCGATCTGATTGCTGTCCAGCCCCATCAGGTAGAGCAGAGGCTGGCGGATGATGGCATACAGGGGCAGCAGGATCAGAATGGGAAGGAAGGACCACAGACACCCGCTCATGGGGTTGACCTTCTCCCGCTCATAGAGCTTCTGGACCTCCAGCTGATAGCGCTCCCGGTCCTTGCCGTACTGCTTTTGCAGCTGCTGCATTTTTCCGGAGAGCAGATTCATCTGGATCATGCTTCTCTTTCCCTTCAGGCTGAAGGGGAACAGCACCAGCTTGATGATGAGGGCAAATAAAATCAGGGCGATGCCGTAGCTTTGGAAGAAGTCATAGAAGAACTTCAAAAGCAGGGCAAAAGGCATTAGAAAAATACCCACAATGGTACCTCCACATTGTTGAATTGGTTCCGGACCTCCATCACGGTACGGGGTCGTATTGGATGGACTTCTGCCGATGGAAGGGATGGCACCGAAGGACCCGGCGCAGGGCCAGCCAGCCCCCCTCCAGGCGCCGTACTTCTCCACCGCCTCCACGGCATACTGGGAGCAGGTGGGGATAAAGCGGCAGCAGGGCGGGCGCAGAGGCGAGATCTCGCGTCGGTAAAACGGATCATCCACAGCAGCAGGGCCTTCATTCCGCGCTCCCCCGGGGCGGGCAGATTCCCAGTTTCCGCATCAGCTGCAGAAAGCTGCGTTCCAGCTCGCCATAGCTGCCATAGATCACCCGGGTCCTGGCCACCACCACAATGTCATAGCCCAGCAGGGAAGTCCGGAGAAGCCGGCTCTCATTGGTGCGGTAGAGCTCCCGGATGCGGCGGCGGGCGCGGTTGCGCTTCACCGCGTTGCCCAGCTTCAGGCCAGTGGTGATGCCCAGTAACTGATGGGCCGCTTGGTCTAAATAGGGGAGACGGCGCTTTTGCCCTTGCTGTAAGTTTTCTGGCTGCGGGTCTGTACACAAACAGTCCCGCAAAAAAAGGGCAGAAAAAGACCCGCTCTCACAGGACAGCGTCACCTATTATAGACTAAGAAATCCAGCTGTGTCAATGAATTTTTTGCGCAAAATCCTCCTTATTTTTTCAACTCCCGTTTATTCACAATATCTTGTGTATTTTCTTTCCCATCTCCACAACTCACAGATACTCTTATAAATAAAATATGGGCCAAAACCTTGCGATTTGGTCCCTTTTTGATATAATAAGTGTAATGCGATCCGCTGTTTTTTGATGCCGCCGGCTCCTTCCCAGGGGGCCGCTCTCCGGCGGGCCCGCCCTCTCCCGGCCCTGTTTTCCGGCGCCGGATCTCAATCCACAGGAATGGAGGAGTTCCATGAACACCGCTTCGTCCTCTACTCCCCCCCCCCTTCAAGCGGGACATCATCGCCAGCCGGTATCTGCCCGCCATCCAGAACGCCCTGCGGGAGCTGTTCTCCGCCGAATTTCAGGTGACTGTGCTCACCGAGGGGGAGCTTGACCGATACCAGCAGCCGAAAAAAACGATTTGATCCCTGGAACGGAGGAGTACACCTTTGAGCGCTTCGTGGTGGGCTCCTCCAACAAATTTGCCCATGCCGCCGCCCGGGCGGTGGCCGATAATCCAGGGCACAGCTATAACCCCCTCTACATCTACGGGGAGTCCGGTCTGGGCAAGACCCACCTGCTCTACGCCATCGCCAACTCTATCCATCAGAACAAACCCGGCCTGTCGGTGGTCTACGTAAAGGGGATACCTTCACCAACGAGCTGATCCAGGCCATTCGGGAGGGACGCAACCAGGAGTTCCGGGACAAGTACCGCTCCGCCGACATCTTCCTCATGGATGACGTGCAATTCGTGGCCGGACGGGCTTCTACCCAGGAGGAGATGTTCCATACCTTCAACACGCTGTATGAGGCCAAGCGCCAGATCGTATTCACCTCCGACCGGCCGCCCAAGGAGATGCTCCGCCTGGAGGACCGCCTGAAAACCCGGTTCGAGTGGGGCCTGTTGGCCGACATCCAGCCCCCCGGACTATGAGACCCGCATGGCCATCATCAAAAACAAGGCCGTGCGCATGGGGGTCGAGCTGCCCGACTTCCTGCTCCAGCTCATTGCCGAGAACATCACCGCCAATGTGCGGCAGATCGAGGGTACCGTCAACAAGATCATGGCCTATCAGGACCTGATGGGGACACAGTGGACAAGGACACCGTGGTCCGGGCCGTCAAGGACATGTTTAAGGACAAATCGGACATCGTCCCCACCGCCGACGTCATCATTGACGAGGTGTGCAAATTCTATAACATCGAGCCCGATTCCCTTCGGGGACAGGGGCCGTGCTAAGGACATCTCCCTGGCCCGGCAGATCGCCATGTATCAGATCCGCCGCATGACCAACCTCTCCCTGAAGGAGATCGGCCGGGAGTTTGAGGGCCGGGACCACACCACCGTGCTCCACTCCATCGAGCGCATTGAAAAGATGGTGAAGGAGAGCCCGGAGACCGCCGAGATCATTAAGGACATCACCGCCAACATCAACATTCGCTATGAATAAAGTTTTCTCCACCATTCCACCGAATTTTGTGGATATGTGGAAAGCTCCCTGTGGATGATTTTTAGGTTTTTGCCCCATGTGGAAAACCCTCCAGATTCGTTCACATCCCCTGTGGAGGGCCAAACCCATGGGGCCGTAAGGCTCACAGCGGTTTTCCACATTTTTTTTGCCTACGGGCTACTATTACGACAAAAATCCTGTCCTTTCCCAGAGAGAGGCGGGAGTCAGAAGGAGGTCCCCCATGAAATTTTCCTGTGAGAAGGCACTGCTCCTGGGAGCCGTGTCCACGGCGTCCCGGGCGGTGGCGGTCAAAAGCTCCATTCCCGCCCTGGAAGGCATCCTCATTGAAGCCGGAGAACAGCTGAGGCTCACTGGCTACAACCTGGAGACCGGCATCCGGGCCGCTGTCCCGGCTGAGATCCGGGAGAAGGGCTCATTGGTCCTCTCCGCCCGGCTGTTTGGCGAGATCATCCGGAAAATGCCGGATGATGTGGTGGTATTTACCGCAAATAACTATATGGTGAACATCAAATGCGGCCTGTCGGAATTCAACATCCTGGGGACGGACCCGGAAGAATTTCCCGAACTGCCCTCGGTGGAGGAGCAGAACGGGCTGACCATCGGCCAGCCGGTGCTGCGCTCTATGATCGCCCAGACCCTGTTCGCGGTGAGTGACAATGAGAGCCGCCCCATCCACACCGGCTCCCTCTTTGAGGTGGACCAGACCGGCCTGACCGTCGTGTCTGTGGACGGCTACCGGCTCGCCCTTCGGCACGAGCCTGTGGACAGCAGCCAGGGGGTGCTCCCTTCTCCTTCGTGGTGCCCGGCTCCGCCCTGGGCGAGGTGGAAAAGATCTGCGCTCGGGGAGGATGCTGTCTCCGTGGCCCAGGGGCCCGGCACATCCAGTTCCAGGCGGGGGACACGGTGCTGGTCTGCCGCCGGCTGGAGGGGAGTTCCTGGCCTATAAGAATGCCATCCCCGGAACAACACCATCAAGATCGAGGGGGATGCCCGCACCCTGCTCCAGTCCATCGAGCGCGTCTCCCTGATCATCAGTGACAAGCTGAAAAGTCCCCTGCGCTGTGTGTTTGGAGATGGTCTGCTGTCTATCACCACCAAAACGGGGATCGGAGATGCCGCCGACCAGTGCCCCATTACGGGAGACGGGCAGGAGCTGGAGATCGGCTTTAACAACAAATACCTGATGGACGCCCTGAAGGCGGCGCCGGCGGACCGCCTGCGCCTGGAGTTCTCCTCCGGCGTAGCCCCCTGCGTCATCCTGCCCGCCGAGGGTGAGGAAAAGTTCATCTATATGGTTCTGCCAGTCCGGCTGAAGGCAAACTGAGAGGAAGATTTTGATGCAGAGCGAGACCATTCAGATCCGCACGGAGTTCATCAAGCTTCAGGACCTGCTGAAATTCGCCGGTGCGGTGGAGACCGGGGAGACGCCAAGCTCATCATCCAGGAGGGACGGGTGGCGGTCAACGGTGAGGTGTGCACCATGCGGGGAAGAAGCTGCGTCCGGGAGACCGGGCGGTCATTGACGATGAGACGGAACTGGTTGTCCAATGATCGTCAAGTCGCTGGAGCTGGACTTTTTCCGTAACTATGTCCATCTGGAGGCCGTCTTTGATCCACGGGTAAAACCTGATCTATGGAGACAACGCCCAGGGCAAGACCAACCTGCTGGAAGCGGTGGCCTATCTGTCCACCGCTCGGTCCCACCGGGCCCGGTACGACCGGGAGATGATCATGCTGGGAGTGGATGGGGCCTTTGTCAAGGGAGAGGTGCGCTCCCGGGACCGGGACTTCACTCTGGAGGCCCGGCTGAACCGGGGGCCCGGCGCCAGCTGTGGTCCAACGGGGTGCGGCTGAAGACCGCGGGGGAGCTGTCCGGCATTTTGAACACAGTGCTCTTCTGTCCGGAGGACCTGCTCCTCATCCGGGAGGGGGCCGCCGCCCGGCGGCGCTTTCTGGACTGCGCCATCTGCCAGCTGCGCCCCCGGTATGAGCAGGCACTCAGCGAGTATAACCGCCTCTATGACCACAAGGTGCGCATACTCCGGGACTGGCAGGAGAACCTGTCCCTGCTGTCCACCCTGGACGACTTCAATCTCCGTATGGCCCAGACTGGGGCGCTGATCGTTCACTACCGGGCTCACTTCATCAGGCGCCTTCAGGAGAGCGCCCCTGCCATCCACCGGGATTTTTCCGGGGAAAGGAGGAGCTCTCCCTGCGGTATGAGACCGTCTCCACCGTCACAGACCCCCTGGCCGGAGCCAAAACCATCCTGCCCCAGCTGCTGGAGCACCAGCAGGCCCATCGGCAGGCGGAGCTGGACAGCCGTCAGTGTCTGTCCGGCCCCCATAAGGACGACTTGGCAGTGGAGATCGACGGGAACCCGGCCAAGACCTACGGCTCCCAGGGGCAGACCCGCACGGCGGCCCTCTCCCTGAAGCTGGCTCAGCGGGAAATCTTTTTTTCAGGAGACCGGCGAGTGGCCGGTGCTGCTGCTGGATGACGTACTCTCCGAGCTGGACCACCGGCGGCAGGCCTTCGTCCTCAACCGCATCCAGGGCGGGCAGGTGTTTATTTCCTGCTGTGAGGAGGAAAAATTAGAGGGACTGGAGAATGGAAAGAGTTTCCATATCCAGGGCGGGCGGCTGATGTGAGAGGAGAGAACAGATGGAATTTTTGCTGATTGTCCTGGCGCTCTCCTTTGTCATTCAGCTTCTCGTTCTCTCGGCCACGGAGCAGCTGTCTCTACGGCTTCTGCAGGCCCAGACCGGCAAGCCCGCCCTGGAGGTAGTGTACACCGTCCTCCACGCCGGCGGCAAGTTCGGCGGTGGGGGCTACAAGGTCTCCGGCGGTCTCCACGGCGTGGGCGCCAGTGTGGTGAACGCCCTTTCCGAATGGCTGACGGTCCAGGTCCACCGGGACGGACATATCTATGAGATGAAGTTCTCCAGGGGCAATGTGACCCAGCCCATGACCATTGTGGGAGATACAGACCACACCGGCACCACTGTCACCTTCAAGCCGGACCCGGAGATGTTCGAGGACACGGAGTACAATTACGATACCCTTCACACCCGGATGCGGGAGGAGGCGTTCCTGAACGCTGGCCTGTGCATCCGCACTGTGGACGCCCGCCCCGGACGGGAGCAGGAGGACAACATGTGCTTCGAGGGCGGCATCCGGGAGTTTGTTACCTGGCTGAACAAGAGCAAGGATGTGCTTCACAACGACGTGATTTACATGTCCGGAGCCCGAGAGGACTCCGTGGCGGAAGTGGCCATGCAGTATAACGACGGCTATAACGAGACGATCCTCTCCTTCGCCAACAACGTCCACACGCCGGAGGGCGGCATGCACGAGGAGGGCTTCAAGCGGGCTCTCACCAATGTGCTGAACGCCTACGGCCGGAAGATCAAGCTGCTGAAGGATGACGAGAAGGTCTCCGGCGAGGACTGCCGGGAGGGCCTCACCTGCGTCATTTCCGTCAAGCTGACAGAGGCCCAGTTTGAGGGCCAGACCAAGTCGAAGTTGGGCAACAGTGAGATCCGGACCCTGGTGAATAACATCGTCTCCGAAAAGCTGGAGATCTTCCTGGAGGAGAACCCCCAGGTGGGCCGGATGATCCTGGATAAGGCTCTCACTGCCAATCGGGCGAGAGAGGCCGCCAAAAAGGCCCGGGAATCCATCCGCCGCAAGACGGCTCTCGGCGGCGCCGCCATGCCGGATAAGCTACGGGACTGCAATG
>VOFI01000773.1_pt1 | contig 12000 bp, 9 predicted proteins | sample 5384131 | NCBI WGS metagenome assembly VOFI01 (sample SAMN12384728, study PRJNA508395) | human gut metagenome | isolation source: healthy gut H | host: Homo sapiens
GGCCATAACAGTTTGAAGGATTTGACGGTGCAATATAAGCATCCTGCGAAAAAGGCGGCAAACGATTCCCGCTTTTTTTTAAGAATCCTTCAAACATTTGTCGATGAAGGCGAGAATCTCCTCGCGCCCCGTGCGTTTGGCGCTCGAAGCGAAGAAGAGCGGCGGCAGCTCCTCCCACTCGGTCAGCAGTTGCTTTTTATAGCGGGCGGCACTGCTTTCGAGCTGGTTGCGCGAGAGCTTGTCCGTCTTGGTGAAGACGATGCCGAACGGAATGCCGTGTTCGCCCAGCAGCCGGATGAACCGCAGATCGATCGCCTGCGGTTCGGAGCCGCGAGTCGACCAGCACGAAGAGGAAGTGCATCTTTCCGACCGGAACACGTAGTCGGTGATGAGTTTCGAGAATTCGCCCCGTTCGCTCTTCGAGACGCGGGCGTAGCCGTAGCCCGGCAGGTCGACCAGATACCAGCGGTCGTCGATCAGGAAATGGTTGATGAGCCGCGTCTTACCCGGCGTTCCCGATACTTTGGCCAGCGAACCGTGGCCGGTGAGCAGGTTGGATGAGCGACGATTTGCCGACGTTGCTCCGCCCGATGAAGGCGATGTCGGGCAATGTGTCGCGCGGAATCTGCGACAATTGCTGCGAGCTGCATTTGAAAGTAGCGCGTTTGATCTCCATGCGGACAAAGATAGTGCAAGCCGAGTGCAAAAGCAAACTTGTTTGCATTTTGCCGAGGCGCCGCCTATCTAAGCGGAAGCTCGTCTTCCGCAAAGTGTGCAAGCCGAGAGCAAAAGCAAACTTGTTTGCTTTTTGCCGAGGCTTCGCCTGTCTGAGCGGTATCCATTGGATTAAGTCGGAAAATCCGAAACCCCGACACCCCTTTCCTCGCAACAAAAACGCCGGGCATCGCCCGGCGTTCGGGATTCGGATGCGTTATTTCTGCGCCTTGCGGGCGATGACCGCATCGATATAGGCCTTGATTTTCGGGGCGGGATCTTCCCACCCGTCGGGCTTGATGACCTTGCCGTCCTTGGGGTTGTAGTGCGGTTTGCCGTCGGGCCACAGTTTGGCCATGTTGGCCTTCTGCACGATGTCGAACAACTCGTCGGCTTCGAGCCCCATCTCCACCAGCGTACCCAACGCGAAATAGATCAGGATCGGATCATGGCGTCGGCCTGTTCGTAAATATCCTGTGCTACAAGAAATTCGGCCACCTCTTCATTCATCCACTTCCCGCGGCTCAGGGCGCGTCCGCGCTCCATATACGCGGCTGCGGGGCGACGGGATGACCGAATTTCTCGTGAAATTCCCGGACATCGTTCCACTCTTTTTTTTCATCGTAATTTTTGTTTAAGAATCGAATGCGAGGACAAAATAACGAAAATTTCCGGTCGTCCGTAATATTTTCGGTACCGTTTTTCTATCTTCGGCTTGCGCCTTAGATACTCCGTCTCGGCACAATCAGGCTGGTGTTTGCTTCTGCACTCGACTTTTCGTATCTTTGCGAAGATACTCCCGCTCGGCAATGTTCAAATAAATTTGACATTGCCTCGCTTATCCGTATCTTTGCGGCGCTTGTCCGGTTCGCACGGCATTCGGTTCGGCCGGAAACGCAGTCATCGGATTCACTAAAAACAGAACTTATCATTTATGTGCGGTATCGTCGGATATATCGGGAGCAAGGAGGCTTATCCCGTACTGATCAAAGGACTTCACAGGCTGGAATATCGGGGTTACGACTCTTCGGGCGTAGCCATGATTTCGGACGAAGGAAAACTCAACATCTATAAGGCCAAAGGAAAGGTCGCGGCGCTGGAACATTTCGCCGAGTCGAAAGACCGCAGCGGCACGGTCGGCATCGCTCACACGCGCTGGGCGACGCACGGAGAACCCAACGACACGAACGCCCATCCCCACGCTTCGCAGTCGGGCGATCTGGCCATCGTACACAACGGGACGATCGAGAACTATACGGTGGTCAAGAAGGCGCTCGAACAGCACGGCTACGCGTTCCGCAGCGAGACCGATACGGAGGTGGTCGTCCAGCTGATCGACTACATCCGTACCGACACGGGCTGCACGCTCTTCGAAGCGGTGCGCGAGGCGTGCCACCAGATCGTCGGCGCTTATGCCATCGCGGTGATCGACCGCCGCAATCCCAACCAGATCGTCGTGGCGCGCAAGAGCAGCCCGTTGGTGATCGGCGTAGGCGACGGCGAGTATTTCATCGCGTCGGACGCAACGCCGATCGTCGAATACACGAACCGCGTGGTCTATCTCAACGACGACGAGATCGCCGTCATCAACCGGGGCGAGTCGCTCCACGTCTTCAACATGGACAACAAGGAGTCGAAGGTCAACATCCAGAAACTCCGGATGAGCATCTCGGAGCTGGAAAAGGGGGGCTATCCCCACTTCATGCTCAAAGAGATCTTCGAGCAGCCCGCACGCTGCGCGACTGCATCCGCGGCCGCGTGAGCGCCGACGGCAAGCACGTCGTGCTGTCGGGCGTACTCGACAACAAGGAGCGCTTCCTCGACGCCCACCGCATCCTCATCGTGGCGTGCGGCACGTCGTGGCACGCCGCGCTGATCGGCAAGCATCTCTTCGAGGACATGTGCCGCATACCGGTCGAGGTGGAGTACGCCAGCGAATTCCGCTACCGCAATCCGGTCGTGAGCGACAAGGACGTGCTGATCGCCATGTCGCAGTCGGGCGAGACGGCCGACACGCTCGCCGCACTGGAACTGGCCAAGGAGCAGGGCGCCTTCGTCTTCGGTATCTGCAACGTCATCGGTTCGTCGATTCCGCGCGCCACCGATTCGGGGTGTTACATCCACGTCGGACCCGAAATCGGCGTCGCCTCGACCAAGGCCTTCACCGGACAGGTGACCGTACTGGCGATGATGGCGCTGATGCTCGGCCGCATGAAGGGCACGATCGCCGATGAGGCGTTCGAACGGGTCACGCGCGACCTGCACCGGTTGCCGGAGCTGTTGCAGGAGGTGCTCGAACTCGACACGCGGGTGAAAGACCTCTCCAAAATATTCACCTACGCCAAGAATTTCCTCTATCTGGGGCGCGGCTACAATTACCCGGCCGCACTCGAAGGGGCGCTCAAACTCAAAGAGATTTCGTATATCCATGCCGAGGGGTGTCCGCCGCCGAGATGAAGCACGGTACGATCGCCCTGATCGACGACGACATGCCCACGGTGGTGATCGCTCCGCGTGACAAGATCTACGACAAGACGGTGAGCAACATCCAGCAGATCAAGGCACGCAACGGCCGCATCATCGCCCTCGTCACGCGCGGCGACGAGGTGGCGGCGAAGATCGCCGACTACGTGATCGAGATTCCGGAGGTATGCGAATGCCTCTCGCCGATCCTTACGTCGGTGCCGTTGCAGCTGCTGGCCTACTACGTGGCCGTCAACAAGGGCCGCAACGTCGACCAGCCGCGCAATCTGGCCAAGTCGGTGACTGTGGAGTGAGCGGCCCGAACGACCGGTTCGGCTGCCGGCGGGCGAATTTCCCCGCCGGCAGCCGTTTGTCCGGGGGGAGGGTACGATCGGTCTTGGCCTGATTTTGTCCCGTTTCTCCGATTTGCCGTTCGTCTGGACGGAAACGAAAACCGCTCCGCCTGTCAGGCGGAGCGGTTTTCTTTCCAAAGAATAGGTCATGCCGTACGAATCAGCGTCCGCGGAAGTTGCGGACCGTGGCGGGCAGCACTGCTGTATGGCTGCTCGGGGTCAGAGATACGACCTCGCCTGGGGTAAAGATCGTATGTCCCTGTTCGCGCAGAACAGTGCTCAACACATAGGATTCCGGAGCTGTCGAACGGACTACCGGTGCCGGTGTATACGACTGCATCGGGTGCAAGGCATGGGCGGCGGTGCGGGCGGTCTTGGGACGTACCGCAAACGGACGTGCGGTCGCAACGGTCGTGACGGAGCTTCGTTCGGGTGTCAGATCGAGCCGTTTCAATGCGCCGGCCTTGCCCGCATTGTCCATCGCGAGGGCCCAGACTTCGCAGGGCTCGTTCCAATCCAGCAGGTAGGCGGCCGGCTCGCTGTCGCCGTAGCCGACGAGCAGGTCGGTCATCTGCTGGTCGTTCGGACGTTCGGTGAACGGATCGAAGCAGGCCACGTAATACTTCGCTGCGGCGTTCGTGGTGATTTTGAAGCCTACGACGGCTTTGCCTTTGCAATCCGCATACTTCTCGGGATCGCTCTCATAGTAGCGGTCGCCGTCCTCGATCGTCGGTTCGATGGAGGTCACGGTTGCCGTACCGCCCATCGGTACGGAGGCTGTCGTGAACTCCCTGGTGAAGAGAGGCGTCGAGATCTGTTTGTCGACGCCGAAGGCGACGCCCAGATAGGTCGTGCCGGGCAGCAGCCCTTCCTCGACGGTCAGCGTTGCCTGGCCGATGGTCTGCTTGTAGGCCAGAAGTCCTTTGTCCTCCATAATAGTAGAGCAATTCGTTCATGAAGGCTTCATCGCTCTCGAACGATTCGTAGAAATCCTTCATCTGTACGTCGTAAAAGTATCTCTCCTTGGCCGACGGGGTGAAGGTCAGCGCCAGTCCGCTCCATCCCTTTGTCTCGCCCGTGATGTCGACGGTCATCGTCGAGGGGGTGTCGGGGGCGAGCGTCGTAACGTTGGCTTGGGCGATGTCTGTGATGCGGCTGCCCTTTTCGTTTACGCCGAATACGGCGACGAGATGGCGTGTATTGGCATCGAGTTCGCTACCCATCATGTCGTAGTTTGTGAGGTTGCGGAAGCCGGTGTGGACGTAGGTCTCATCGGTCGCCCAGTCGATACCCATGCCGTTGACGATGTCGATGACCTCTTCCGACAGTTCTTCCAGAGAATTGACGGATTCCAGCATTTCGTAGGGCAGCGTGTAGGCGAACCATCGTACCGCGTCGTTCGAGGGCTGGATGTCGGTCGTGAACGACGATGCACGTACGTCGCGATGCGTGAGTGAGAAGCTGCAATCGACCTTTTGGAGCCGCTCCTCGGTGAAGGTCTCGGTCATGATCGGTGCCGTTACATATCCCTTCACGTCGCAGCCGAAGGCGTATACGACATACTTCTCGCCTTGAACGAGATTCTTGTAACTCGACTTGCTGTTGTGGTAGACGACGTAATCGCCGAAACGCGAATCGCCGCCCAGGGCGTTGTCTGCTTCGATCTGTGCCTTTATGTCGTCGACGATACGTTGTGCTGGATCACTGCCGAGGGCTTCGTATTCTGCGGATGACATGACGCCCCACAGGTACGAAACGGCCAGATCGCTGGGGAAGACACCCACCTGCGTATACTCGATGCCGGGACGTACCGAAAAGGCGAACGTGCACTCTTGTGCTTCGGGAATCGTGGTGCGGAAGTCCTTCTTGTAGATTTTCGACGAGGTTACCGTACCGTCGGCGTTCAGACCGTAGGCATAGAAGTAGTAGTCTTCTTCGGGACGGTCGAGCTGGATCTCGTAATTTTCCATAGGACCACGGCGCAGGAACATTTTCAGCGCCTCTTCGGGTGTCGTGGCGCCGAATGCCTCGCCCCACTCGGTAAAGTAGGTGAAGTTATCCTCGATGAGGGCCTCTTCGCTTTCGTGGGCTTCGAAATCGGACTTGTAGGTTGCCATGGCGATGTAGGTAGCTTCGGGGTCCGATGGGATGCAGTCTACAATCACACTGCGCGACGAGGCCTTCACGATCCGGATGTCGAACGTTAACGACTTCGACGGATCCTCCGGTTCGGCTGCCGTTTGTTCAAGGTCGATCGTCACCGGCTCGGCATCGGGATAGGAAACCGTCACTCGTGCCGGACGGGCTGTTTCACCTGTATGAGGGGAGGCCTGGCAGATTACCGAAACCATTGTCGTGCGCGTCACCGTGAGCCACGACTGGTCCGACTCGGCTGTGGGCAGCACTCCCTCGCGGGGATTCTCTATTGCGATGCGCAATACCACCTCTCCGCCCGCGGGGGCGATGGGGGCGGGTTGTTGCGTGACGGAGATGACGGGCGCAGGAGCTGGCGGCGGAGTGTCGACGTCGCTGTCGCTGCATCCGGCGAATTGGGTCAGCAGGGCGAAAGCCGCCCCGATCCACAGAAGTTTTTTCATGAGTTTGTCGTATTAATTTGGATTAAACGGTTTGTTATTCGATTTTTTCGGGTGCTGCCTGCCGAATATTTACCGCCGGCGAGGAGACCGCATCGGGATAGGAGACGTTGAACCATGTCGTGCGCGGTTCGCTGCCCGGTTCAGCTGCGGCATTGGAGTCGACGGTGAATGTGATCTTGTCGGCCGAGACGACGAAGTCGTGTGCCCATTCGACACCCCATGCCGGTTCGACGGTCAGTTCGGCTCCGTCGAGGGGATTCTCGATGGTGTATCCTATTTCATAGGTGCCGCCTTCGATGGGAACTTCCAGCGGTGCATAGGCCGGATAATTGCGCGACAGCGTGATTTTCGGCGATTCGGGGACGATGACGAGCAGCTTCTCTACTTCCGAGGTGGCTGTACCGTCGGGTGTCAGTCCGTAAGCATAGACGTAGTATTCGCCTGCGCCGTAGACCGAGAAGGATTCGCCTTTGCGGGAATCGGTCATCAGATGCTTGGCGATTTCACCCGGATTTCCCATCCAGTCCGGCTTGCAGAAATCCTCAATGTCGGCTGCGATCAGCGCCTCGTCGCTGCCCAGACGGTCGTAGTCAGCCTTTTCGATGTGCCGCAGCACGTAAGTCGCCTTCAAGTCGGAGGGCGTGCAGTCCACGATGATTTCCGACGGGGTGACGCTGATCTGTTTCAGATCGAAGCCGAGTTCGGTGGGTGCCGCCTGCCGAATGTTCACCGCTGGTGAGGAGACCGCATCCGGGATAGGAGACATTGAACCATGTCGTGCGCGGTTCGCCGCCCGGTTCGGCCGCGGCATTGGAGTCGACGGTGAATGTGATCTTGTCGGCCGAGACGACGAAGTCGTGTACCCATTCGACGCCCCATGCCGGTTCGACGGTCAGTTCGGCTCCGTCGAGGGGATTCTCGATGGTGTATCCTATTTCATAGGTGCCGCCTTCGATGGGAACTTCCAGCGGTGCATAGGCTGGATAATCGCTCGACAGGGAGATCTTCGGCGATTCGGGAACCGTGAAAGGCTCCTTGAAAAGCTCCGAAGTCACCGTACCGTCGTCCTTCAATCCGTAAGCATAGGCGTAGTAATCCCCCTGCGGCGTAAAGCGAGAAGGATTCGTCTTCGCGGGAGCCGGTGATCAGATGCTTGGCGATTTCGCCCGGGTTACCCATCCAGTCCGGCTTGCGGAACTCTTCTATGTCGGCCGCGATCAACGCCTGATCGTCGGCATAGGCGGCATAGTCCGTCTGACGGATTATCCGCAGGACATAAGTCGCCTCTGGATCCGGAAGGGGTGCAGTCGACTTGGACGGACGACGGGGTGACTTCGGATATATGGAATGTGAAGGAGAGCGGTGTCGGTTCGACGACTTCTGGTGCCGCCTGCGTAATGGTTGCCTTTACGGTTTGCGCACGAGGATAGACGAAAGAGAGGGTGGCCTCACGGGGTGCGGAACCCGGTTCTGCGGGATTGGGGTCGACTGTAAACTCGACCTTCTCGGGCGAGATGGAGAAGGAGTGGATCCACTCCTTGTCGGAGATTACTTCAAGCGTCCCCCCTCGGCGGGATTGACAATGCGATAGTCGATCGAGGCGGCGCCTCCGGTGGCGGGGATGACAGTACTGACGCCTACTGAAATTTCGGGTGCGGCCGGCGGAGTCGTCGGGTCGTCGTCGCTACAAGCTGCACTGGCGAGAACGCCCAATGCGGCAAAAAAACAGGTAAAGTTTCTTCATAGGGGAATATAGATTAGAGTAAAAACAATATAGTGTCGTATTCTGTCCGGCACGACATCGGACCGCAGGAAAATCGTTACATCTCTTATTCGGTCCTAATGGGCGGGGACGCTCCAAATATACAAAAAAATCGGTTCGAGCAACGAAAGTGCACGGAAAGTCAGTCGATTATGATAATAAATTGTAAGTAAATCCGCCTCTATTACGGGTGAAATGAAAGTTGAAGGCTCTCCCTCGTTGCCGATAGTCAGTTTTTTTGTGCTATTTTTTTTTTTCGGATGTCGTTTTTCGTTGGTCGATGCTGTCGGCCTCTTCGCTTCGACGGTTTCTCGTGAGGGAGGGCAACCCCGGCGTACGCAGGGCAAATGTTATCCGGAAATTCGTCGTTTTGTCCGCCGGCGGTCGAATCGTTGAGAAGATCGGTGTTTCGAATGTCGTTATCGATGGTCGCAAATTGCCCGAACGACCGTTCGAACTACTCGAAACGGTTCAGTTTATATTTGAATCAGACGTTCTTATTTCATTGTAAGTCAGCCGGTAGTCGCGTTGGGTCGAAAAATAGGTGAATAGGGCATAATTCGACTACCGACAGTTGGTATCCGGAAAAAAAACATAACTTTGCCAGCACAAACACCGACAGGAAGGTGTCCGTTCGTTCTTAGATAGTAAGGAAGTTTCCAGACGAGAGTTGCGGTCGTTCACAACATCTGATGAATTTTATCACACGTTATGTCTGCACGCCGGCGGCGTGCGCATGATCGACGCGGGACAGTTTACCGGATCGCGGGAAGGCCGAATCTGTGCCGCCCTCGTATTTCTGGCAATTAATTTTCCGCACGGCACAGCGGGACAAAATGCACGATGATGAAAACCTGTTCTCGGGATCTGTTGCAGCAGATGACCGAAACCTACAAGACTCGCATTGCCGGAACCGACGATTTTCGCAGCACGTTGGATGCGCTTTTTTTCACCGCGTTGCGCGCTGCGCGTGAATCGGACACGCTGCGCCAGTTCGACTGTTTCAAGGAGGCCGAACGCTATTTGCTGCGCATCGCGGCGTCGAGTTATCTGAGCGGGTTGATGGCAGGTATGGCCGTGGGCGGGAAGAACTGCGACGCGGAGAAATCCTCCGACGCGCCGGCTCGTCGCGAAAAGAACGGACAGCGTTCGGCTTGAGCACTGTCCGTGTAGAAGTTTGTTTCACCCGAGAGTCTGCCGCACGAAGGCGAAGTTTACTTTTTCGATAAGTGCTGTTTCGGGTTCGTTTTGACCGAAAGAGCCGACGGATAACCGGCTCTCTTTCGTTTTCAGGTCCACTTGCCGAACGGGGCGCCCGGCAGCCGTCGGAATTTCGAGTACGTCGTTTTGCGGTGGAGAAAGAAGGCATCACTTGAAATTCGGACCCCATCCCTCCGCCGATTTTCCGTATACGAAAAGAAAAATGGAGACCCAAAAAAGAGCGACGATCCGTCGCTCTTTTCGAATTTCTGCTGGAATAAGAATCAGCCCTTATTCGGGAAGAGTCGGTCGCGCAGTGAAAAACTCTCGTACTCTTTCCGCAGCGAAGCGATCAGTTCGCGCACGCTCTGAATCTTCTCCGTCCGCCAAGCGTTCGCACCGCAGAAGGCGTAGCCGTTCTCCAACCTGTCGCAGGTCTTGATACAGTTGAACGGACAGCTTTTGGGCTGTTTCAACCCTTGTTTCACCCGTTCCAGGAAAGAGTTGTGGATGGCCCGCCCCGGCATACCCACCGGACTTTGGATGATCTCTATGTCCTGTTGAGAGGCTTCGATGTAACTCCGCTTGAACTCCGTCGAGGCGTCGCACTCCTCCGTGGTGACGAAGCGCGTGCCCATCTGGACACCGTCGGCGCCCAGCTCCATGATGCGATAAATGTCTTCGCCCGTGTAGATGCCGCCTGCTGCGATGACCGGGATGTGCGTGTCGTGCGCCGTGCCGAAACGACGGACTTCCGAAACGATTTCGGGCAGCAGCCGCTCCAGCGAGAAGTGTTCGTCGGTGATCTGTTCCGGCTTGTAGCCCAGGTGTCCGCCGGCCTTGGGTCCCTCGACCACGATCGCGTCGGGAACGTATTTGTAGTTGGCGAGCCATTTCTCGCAGATGAGCTTGGCGGCTCGGGCCGACGAAACGATCGGAGCCAACTTCGTCTTGCTGCCTTTGGTCAGGAACGACGGCAGGTTGAGGGGCATACCGGCCCCCGAGAAGATGATGTCGGCCTTCTCTGCGATGGCCGTTCTGACCATGTCTGCGAAGTTGGACATGGCCACCATGACATTGACGCCGATGATACCTTTGGTCTTTTCACGGGCTTTGCGCAGCTCTTCGCGCAGGCCCCAGATGCTTGCCGTATTGTAGTCTTTGGAGTGTTCCCGGTAGATGACGCCCAGTCCGGCCGAGGAGATCACTCCCACACCGCCTTGGTTGGCTACGGCCGATGCGAGTCCCGAGAGGGAGATGCCTACGCCCATACCGCCCTGAATGATGGGAAGACGGGCCAGCAGATCGCCGATTTTCAATGTTTTCATAGTTAAAGTTGCTTTGAATTTATATTTTTCCTTTCTCTCCGTACGTCGTGCCCGCCGATCGTGTCGTATCGTTTGTCGATTCGGCTTTTTCGTAAGTTTCTCCTTGAGCGGATGTTTCGATCGGTTTCAGGTTTTCCCGAAAGGCGGCTCTGTGCGGGGAGAGTGGAGCTTTTTGTAAGTTTTGGATCCCGGGTGCCCGTAAAAATATTGTATGTAGGGTCGGGACAGTTTGTATTTCTGTTATTGTTCCGCTGTCGGTGCGACGGTCAGTTCGAGCTCCTCGAGCCGTGCCACGGGTGCGATGTCCAGGGTTGCGATATTGCCGTTCATGTAGCGGTAGTATCCTGCCAGGGCGATCATCGCGGCGTTGTCGGTCGTGAACTTGAATTCGGGCAGGAAGGTGCGCCATCCCCGTTTCCTTCCCTCCTCCGTGATGCCGTTGCGGAGCCCTGAATTGGCCGATACGCCGCCTGCGATGGCGATGTCGCGGATCCCGTACTCCTTGGAGGCTTTTACGAGCTTGTCGAGCAGAATTTCCACGATGGTCGTCTGCAGCGAGGCGCAGAGGTCGGCTTTGTTTTTCTCGATGAAATTCGGATCTTCGGCCATTTCGTCCCGCAACGTATAGAGGAACGAGGTTTTGAGTCCCGAGAACGAGTAGTCGAAACCCTCGATGCGGGGTTTGGCGAAGCGGAACGCGTGCGGATCGCCCTCCTTGGCCAGTTTGTCGATCACCGGCCCGCCCGGATAGGGCAGCCCCATGACTTTGGCGCCACACTCGAAGGACTTTATGTCGAGGATTACGGCGGCGATACGCTGCTCTACGTCGGTAAACTGCATGCCTTCATCACCCAGTTCGGCATTTTCAGCAACGGGTTCACGTTGCGTCACGGCCGGCTGACCGACGGGAAGTTCTATCTTCGGGAGATGCCCGACGGCGTGATGAACGTCAAGCAGATCGTGTCGCGTATGGGGCGGAAGGAGAAGAAGAAAGAGAGCGATTTCCGTCTTTCGATTTCCGCGCTCACGGTCGAAAACCTCGAATTCCGTCTTGAAAAACTTCAACATCGCAATCCGGTTTACGGGATCGATTTTTCGGATATGGACATCCGCGACATCGACGCCGTGATCGACAATTTCACCATCGACGGCGGCGCTGTCGGCGCCGAGATCGGCCGGTTTTCCGCACGCGAGAAGAGCGGGTTCGAGATCGACGATTTCGGCGGGAAATTCTTTCTGGCCAACGGTTGTATCGGTATGGAAAACGCGCGGCTGGTAACGCCGCATTCGAACGTCTCGATCCCTGCGGTCTCGATCGTGGGCGATTCGTGGGCCGAATACAAGGAGTATGTCGATCGGGTGAGCATGACGGTCGAGGTGCGCAATTCGATGCTTTCGAGCGACGACGTAGCCTACTTCTCGCCCAAGTTGCGCGACTGGCGGCTGACGTTGCGCAACATCAACCTGCTCTTCGACGGCGTGGTTTCCGATTTCAACGCCGATCTGAAAAGCCTTTCGTTCGGACGCAGCAGCCGCGTGCATGCGCGCGGACGGGTGACGGGATTGCCGAAGATCGACGATAC
>VOFI01000865.1_pt1 | contig 12000 bp, 14 predicted proteins | sample 5384131 | NCBI WGS metagenome assembly VOFI01 (sample SAMN12384728, study PRJNA508395) | human gut metagenome | isolation source: healthy gut H | host: Homo sapiens
TTCTGTTTCTTAGCAGGACACGAGTCTTTCGCAGCTGCTGAAGGTGCAATCGGTATTGCTGAGAAAGCAAACAAAGTACGTCAGAAACCATTAAGAGTTATCTTGAACGGTTTAGGAAAAGACGCTGCACAGATCATTTCCCGTATCAACGGATTCACATTTGTTGAGACAAAGATGGATTACGCAAAGAATGAATTAAACGTAGTATATGAGAATCCATATTCTAACGGACTTCGTGCTTCTGTAAAATGCTATGGTGCAGATGATGTAGGAAGGTGTTGCGATCATGCACAAAGAGAACGTAGGTGTATCTATCACAGGTAACTCCACAAACCCAACTCGTTTCCAGCATCCGGTAGCAGGAACTTACAAGAAAGAATGTAATGAGAAGGGTAAAAAATACTTCTCCGTTGCTTCCGGCGGTGGTACAGGACGTACTCTTCACCCAGACAACATGGCAGCAGGTCCAGCTTCCTACGGTATGACAGATACATTAGGACGTATGCACTCTGATGCACAGTTCGCTGGTTCTTCATTCCGTACCGGCTCACGTAGAGATGATGGGCTTGATCGGAATGGGTAATAACCCAATGGTAGGTGCTACCGTAGCAGTTGCTGTTTCTGTTGAGGAAGCTGCAAAGGCTGGTAAGTTCTAAGAAGAACTAAAGTATTAATTAAGAAAACGTTGAAAATGCCGTAATCTCAAGGGGTTACGGCATTTTTTTTGAGTGTAAATATTTTTGGGTAAAATGATATCAGATTCCGCAAATTTTAGCTGACAGCATCTGAATGTAGTATCCATATTGCACTAAGCGTAGAAGCCAAAAGTATCCTTTACAGCAGCGGGAACTTATGATAAAATTCTCACAAAGCATACAGATTCTGGATATCTTATCAGGTGTATACCTGTCAATTCTATCTAATATCAAATCAAAAAAATCTATGCTTTTAATTCAATTTAGAAAAAAGCGAGGAGATGGATACGCAGACCGGTTTCTGGGGACAGACCACGGGAGACAGAAAGCACCGGTATATCGGAAAACACACATATGGCATTAAAATCCGTGATTTAGTCCGTAAGACTGCCTTTGGCATTAATTTTCCGTGATCGGTATTGAAAATCAGAGCAACATCGATTATACATTTCGGTACGGGCAATGTCTTACGATGTTGGAGAATACGAGGCAGCTTAAGTGTATCCGCAGAAGACTTCGCAGAAAAAGGAAAGGATGGTCAGCATTTAACAGCAGCAGAGTATTTGTGTGGATTTCAAAAGATATACGTCTTTATCCGGTTGTGACATTTGTGCTATACTATGGAAAAGACGAATGGGATGCAGCTACAGATTTGCATGGAATGTTGGATTTTATCCGCTGTTCTAAGGATGATGAGAGTATGCGGCAGTTAATGACGAAAGATCCTGGTATGGAAAAATGGAAGAGGATGCCTACAATATGGCAGCTGCCTATACAGGAACAGAGAATTTACTTGCAGTCAAAGATGATTATATCGAAGGGGGCGGGGTCAATATGTGCAAAGCAATTGATGATTTAATACTGAAGGGAAATTAGAAGGACGAGTAGAAGGAGTGCGTAAAGAACTATAAATACAGACTGTGTAGAAGAACAGGATGGAATGAAGTTAGTATAAAATATAAAAACAGAGAAAAATCCGTAATGTGATAGAGGTTTATCGTACCTGTCACACTACGGATTTTTTAGAACTCTTTTACAGTTTCACAAATTCCGCCTTCCGTCCCCGGAAAACCGTATAATAGCGAAAACCGGCATCCCTGCAGAAACGAGGGCACTTTTTTAAAATCAAAGGCGAGGTGTTCCGGTTTGTGTCCGTCAGAACCGATCGTCAGGATCTCGCCGCCAAGTTCACGGTAGCGGCCAAGGGCATCTTCCGTTGGATGCGGATGTCCAAGACCGTATTTTTTAAACCGGCAGTATTTAACTCGATGCCTTTTCCACGGGAAATTAACTGCTTAAAGATCTCATCTATCACGTCAGAATATTTTCGATAAGAATAATCGGCATTTTTATTTGGACCATAGCGGACAACATAGTCGATGTGTCCGTAAACGTCAAAATCGTCATAAGCCTGAATATTTTCTAGAATGGATTCAAAATATTCTAAGTAAGCCTCATACTCCGTTTTTCCTTCATAATACTCAGGATAATAAGGATCGATCCCGTGCACAACATGGGAAGAACCAATGACGAAGTCTAAAATGCTGTTCTGTAAAAGCTGACGGTTATATTCCGCGGCCTGTGGCTGTAGACCGAGTTCCACACCAATGCAGATTGGCAGAACGTTTTGATATTTTTCCTTTAACTCAGACAACTCTTTTTGATAAGCATCCATATCGAATAAAAAAGTTCCGGTTTTTTGGATAGTCGTAATCAATATGATCGGTAAAACTCGAACAGTATCTTCCGGTTCGGCAGTGCTGTCACCGAATAACGTGTATGTAAATGGGTGTCCCAAAGCATTTGTAATCCTCCTGTGATTATTTCATTCAATTATGCGTTACCGTGTATGCATACACATCGCAGTGCCGCTCAAAAATCAAAGATTTTTTTTGCTGTACGGGCATTCGCCCTATCATCCAACAAAAAATATAATTGACTTTATGCAAGCACAAGTCAGTTATATTTTCGTTGGATGGCACTGCTCATCGCTTGCACTCATTATATCACAATCACAGCAAAAGATTCCACTTGTTCACATCCCTGTCCCATGTTATCATTTAATATAGTGACAAAGGAAGCAGAAAACATCTGCAATATACCAACAGGGAAGGAATCCACCGATGAAAAAATACTATCAGGACTGCTTACGGTCTGCCCGCTTGTGTCCATGCTGGCTGTGGCAGATACACCGATAAAGGCAGAAGCAGCAAGTACAAGCGGAAGTTTAGAGCAGAGGATCACGCAACTTCAGAAAAAATTTCCAAACGGAAAATACTGGAACCACTCAGGGAGTTTTGTAAATAACCCGGATGGCTGGACGGATACACCGTGTACGCATCATGGCAATTGTCTGGCAAAGGGATATCAGGGGGCAGTGCGGCTGTAACAGTTTTTCTAATGCGATCCAGTGTATGGGATTTTCAGAAAAACTCGGTTATGATGTGTTCGGAAGTGCACCAAGAACCTGGTCTAGCCATACGAACCTGTCAAAAGTAAAAAGCCGGGGATGTGATCCGTTACAGGTATAATACGCATTCCGTTTTGTGACAAAGGTTACGGCAGATACGATCACGTTTGCAGACTGCAACTGGGACGGCCACTGCAAGATCCGATGGAACGTTACGATCCCAAAATCATCCATTACGGGCTTAACTTATATCCGCCATGCGAATAATTATGACAGTGTGGTAAAAATACCGCAGACCGTGAAGCTGACAACGGCAAAGAATAAAGCGACCAAAAAGTGTGGTTAAAGTGGAACCGGAGCGATAAAACCAGCGGATATGAAGTATACCGTTCCACAAAAAGACCTCCGGATATAAAAAATAAAAACGATCAATTCAGCAAAGAACTGCAGCATGACAGACAAAAACCGGATGATCGGAAAAAAATACTACTATAAGATACGGGCATACCGGAATGTAAACGGACAAAGACTCTATGGATCTTACAGTAATATCAAATCCATCACCATCCGAAAATAGAAGTGAAACAATACTGGGGGCAAAACGGTAGTTTTTGCCCCTGAATTCTTATACAAAATCAATATGTGTAAAAAAAATAGTGAAAAGTTTAACAAAGATACGAAATACCCTTGAAATTTTTCTAAGAATTAGTTAAAATATCAGTAGTTGGGCAAGCTAGCTCAAAAGTAAGAAAAAAGTTCATTCAAAATTTCTAGGAGGAATAAGAAATGGCAGTAAGAGCAATCAATGGTTTTGGCCGTATTGGTCGTCTTGCATTCAGACAGATGTTCGGTGCAGAAGGATACGAAGTAGTAGCAATCAACGATTTAACAAGCCCTAAAATGTTAGCACACTTGTTAAAATATGATTCTTCTCAGGGGAAAATATGAGAAAGCTGACACAGTAACAGCTGGAGAAGATTCCATCACAGTTGATGGAAAAGAAATCAAAATCTACGCATTCCCAGATGCAAACAATTGCCCATGGGGTGAATTAAAAGTTGACGTTGTATTAGAGTGTTCGGATTCTACACAAGCAAAGAGAAAGCTCAGGCTCATATCAATGCAGGTGCTCGTAAAGTTGTTATTTCTGCTCCAGCAGGGTAACGATCTTCCAACAATCGTATACAACACAAACCACGAGACATTAAAGCTTCTGATACAATCATCTCAGCAGCTTCTTGTACAACAAACTGCTTAGCACCTATGGCTGATGCATTAAACAAATATGCACCAATCCAGTCTGGTATCATGGTAACAATCCATGCTTACACAGGTGATCAGATGACACTTGACGGACCACAGAGAAAAGGCGATTTAAGAAGAGCGCGCGCAGCAGCAGTTAATATTGTTCCTAACAGCACTGGCGCTGCAAAAGCAATCGGTCTGGTTATTCCGGGTTAAACGGCAAATTAATCGGCGCTGCACAGCGTGTTCCTACTCCGACAGGTTCCACAACGATCTTAACAGCAGTTGTTAAGAAAGCCGGCGTGACAAAAGAAGATATCAATGCAGCTATGAAAGCAGCAGCAAACGAGTCCTTCGGATACAACGAGGACGAGATCGTATCTTCCGATATCGTAGGAATGAGATTTGGTTCCTTATTTGATGCAACTCAGACATTAGTAAATCAGATTTCTGATGATTTATACGAAGTACAGGTTGTTTCATGGTACGATAACGAAAACAGCTACACATCTCAGATGCTTCGTACAATCAAATACTTCTCTGAATTAGCATAAGAATCAGCGGATTTGAATACAGTGACGTAACCAAAAAGGTCCGGTCCGGCAGGACCGGGCCTTTCGTTATAGAAAGGATGGACGATAGAAATGGGATTAAATAAAAATCAGTAGACGATATTAATGTAAAAAGGACTCCGCGTTCTCTGCCGCTGCGATTTCAACGTACCTTTAAAAGAGGGAAAAATCACAGACGAGAACCGTTTAGTGGCAGCTCTTCCTACCATCAAAAATTAGTGGCTGACGGCGGAAAGTCATTCTCTGCTCCCACTTAGGAAAACCAAAGGAGAGCCGAAACCGGAATTATCTTTAGCTCCTGTAGCGGCAAGACTCACAGAGTTATTGGGTCAGGAAGTAAAATTTGCGGCAGATAACGAAGTTGTCGGACCAAATGCAAAGGCAGCCGTAGAGGCGATGAAGGACGGCGATATTATTCTGTTAGAGAACACCCGTTACCGCGCGGAGGAGACAAAAAACGGCGAGGCATTTTCCAAAGACTTAGCGTCCCTCTGTGACGTGTTTGTAAACGATGCATTCGGTACAGCGCACAGAGCACACTGCTCGAACGTAGGAGTTACCGAGTTAGTGGACACCGCAGTTGTCGGATACTTAATGCAAAAAGAGATCGACTTTTTAGGAAATGCAGTTGAAAATCCGGTGAGACCGTTTGTTGCCATCTTAGGCGGGGCAAAGGTTGCCGACAAATTAAATGTTATCTCTAACTTATTAGAAAAATGCGATACCTTAATCATCGGCGGCGGTATGGCATATACCTTCTTAAAAGCACAGGGAAAAGAAATCGGAAAATCTTTGGTGGACGACAGCAAGCTCGACTACTGTAAAGAGATGATGGATAAGGCAAAATCATTAGGAAAAGAATTATTACTTCCAGTGGATACCACGATCGCAGCTTCCTTCCCGGATCCAATCGACGGACCGATCGAGGTCAGCAACGTATCCGCAGATGCAATTCCGGCAGATATGGAAGGACTTGATATTGGAACAGAGACAGCAAAATTATACGCAGACGCAGTAAAGAATGCAAAGACTGTTGTATGGAACGGGCCGATGGGCGTATTTGAGAACCCGACACTCGCAGCAGGTACGATCGCTGTAGCAAAATCACTGGCTGAGACAGACGCAACCACCATCATCGGCGGCGGCGATTCCGCAGCGGCTGTGAACCAGCTTGGATTTGGCGATAAGATGAGTCATATTTCTACAGGCGGCGGCGCTTCCTTAGAGTTCTTAGAGGGAAAAGAGTTACCAGGCGTAGCGGCAGCGAACGATAAAAAAAAAATACAAATAAAAAAGGAGAATAGAATCATGGCAAGAAGAAAAATTGTTGCGGGAAACTGGAAAATGAACAAGACACCAAGCGAGGCGGGCGCTTTAGTCGACGAGTTAATCCCATTGGTAAAAAAGCGATGATGTGGACGTAGTATTCTGCGTTCCCGCAATCAACATTATCCCGGTTGGAGAAAAATTAAGGGGAACCAATGTTGCTCTCGGCGCTCAGAATATGTACTACGAGGAGAGCGGTGCTTACACAGGAGAGATCGCTCCTTCCATGTTAGAAGAAGCCGAGGCGTGAAATATGTGATTATCGGACACTCTGAGAGAAGAGATTACTTCAAAGAGACAGATGAGATGATCAACAAAAAAGTTTTAAAGGCATTTGAGCATGGCATTACACCGATCATCTGCTGTGGCGAGTCCTTAACACAGAGAAAACAGGGCATCTACATTGACTGGATCCGTATGCAGATCAAGATTGCATTCCAGAATGTGACTGCAGATCAGGCAAAGACGGCAGTGATCGCTTATGAGCCCATCTGGGCAATCGGAACAGGCGAGACGGCTACTTCCGATCAGGCGCGGGAAGTATGCGCAGCAATCCGTACATGCATCTCTGAGATTTACGATGGAGCAACCGCAGAGGCAATCCGTATTCAGTACGGCGGTTCCGTAAATGGAAAAAATGCGGCAGAGCTTTTTGCAAAACCGGACATTGACGGTGGATTAATCGGCGGAGCTTCGTTGAAGGCAGATTTTGGAAATATTGTGAACTATAAATAAGATTGTTACGGTCTTGATGCATAGGCAGCGGTTTAGGCCGCTGCCTGTTCTCATATAATAGGGAAGATCTCATAGGATTAGAACGAAATGAGGGATTCTTATGAAAAAAAGAGTTCTGCTGGGAGGAGTCCTTTTCGTCGCATTATGTGTTTTCGGGGATAGGCTATTTCGGCAAGAAAATGAATATAAATTTCATAGAGACAGAGACCAGGGAAGCTCCAAAGAAAGAAGATAAGGCGGAGAAAAAAGAACAGTTGGAGCGGGAGACCTTGTATGAGGAGATTTTTAAACCACTGTACTGCGGGATTTCATCGGAGAGAAACCGATCAATGACAATTTTCTAAGCTGGCTCCATTCTGCCTATGGGGGAGGAAGTCATAGAGGAGATTGCTAAGGAATCAACAAAAAGAGCCGGCAGGATCGAAATTTGTGGTATAGCCTGACCGGTAATTCCATACAGGTACTTTGGATACAGTACTGCCGGGACACGGGCTATCAGTTGGAATTATTAGAAAATGTCTATGAGAGAGACTGTGCAGACACAGAGGAGATCGTCCTCGATTTTACCGGGGATGTCAATCTTGCGGAGGGCTGGTCCACCACAAAATATATGGACCAGCGAAGGAAAACGGAATCTATGACTGTCTCTCGGCGAATCTGGTGATGGAGCTTCAGGGGCGGATATCCTGATGGTGAACAATGAGTATGCCTACAGCGACAGAGGTTACCCGCTTCCAGGGAAAACCTATACTTTCCGCGCGATGCCAACCAGAGTGCGAGGTCTTGCAGCAGATCGGAACGGACGTGGTATCCTTAGCAAATAATCACGTCTATGATTACGGGGGAAGACGCCCATATGCTCGATACCCTTGAAACTTTAGAGAATGTCGGGATTCCCTATGTGGGAGCGGGGGAGAAATCTCAAAGAAGCGGAAAAGATTGTCTATTTTATAGCAAACGGCAGAAAAATTGCGATTGTCGCGGCGACACAGATTGAACGTTTTGAGTCCTTTACAAAAGAAGCGGAGGAGAACACGCCGGGAGTCTTAAAGACCCTGGAGCCGGACAAGTTCGTGAGAGTAATCCGGGAGGCGAAAAAAACAGCGATTATGTGATCGCATACCCGCACTGGGGAACGGAGGGGACAAGCGTCTACGGTTTAGATCAGCGGCAGTTGAGCGGAAGCTTTTTGCAGAAGCGGGAGCGGATGTCATTATCGGCGGGCATACCCACTCCCTTCAGGGAATTGACTATATCGGGGACGTTCCGGTGTTCTACAGTCTGGGCAATTTTTGGTTCAATGGCAAGACCATTGATACCGGGGTGGCCCAGGTGAGAATACAAAAAGACGGCAGTATCCGTCCTCGGTTTCTCCCATGTCTTCAATCGGGCTGCCAGACGGAATTGTTAGAGGACGGGGAGAAGAGAGACAAGATTTTGGAATTTATGCGGGGATTGTCTAAGGGTGTTGAAATTGATGAAAAGGTAGATATAACAAATTTGGTTAAATAGTTGAAAAATACCTTGAATTGTTTTAATATAAATACATAGAGTCATAAGGAAAGAGGATAAGAGTATGAGTAAAAAACCGACAGTATTAATGATCCTGGATGGATACGGATTAAACAAGACCGTGAATGGAAATGCAGTAGTACAGGCCAGAACGCCTGTTATGGATGAATTGAAAAAAGAATATCCATTTGTAAAAGGAAATGCCAGCGGTCTTGCCGTAGGACTTCCAGACGGGCAGATGGGCAATTCAGAGGTAGGCCATCTGAAATATGGGAGCGGGACGCATTGTCTATCAGGAATTGACCAGAATCACGAAAGAGATTGAGGACGGCACATTCTTTGAGAATGAAGCGCTCTTAAATGCAGTAAAAATTGTAAGGAAAACAGAAGTGCGCTGCACCTGTTCGGGTTATTGTCCGACGGCGGCGTACACAGCCATAATACACATCTCTACGGCCTTTTTAGAATTGGCGAAGAGAAACCGTCTGTCTCACGTCTATGTACATTGCTTCTTAGACGGGCGTGACACGCCTCCTTCAAGCGGAAAAGACTTTGCAATCGAACTTCAGCAGAAAATGAAAGAGATCGGTATTGGTCAGATTGCTTCCGTGATGGGACGTTATTATGCAATGGACAGAGATAACAACTATGATCGTGTGAAGTTAGCATATGACGCCTGACGAAGGGAGAGGGCGAGACGGCACCTAGCGGACCGGAGGAATCCAGCAGTCTTATGACAAGGGAGACACCGATGAATTTGTGAAACCGACGGTTGTCGTAGAGGGCGGAGCGCCGATTGCGACAATAAAGGACAAGGACTCCATCGTATTTTTCAATTTCAGACCGGACCGTGCAGAGAGATCACCAGAAGTTTCTGCGATGATGATTTTAAAGGATTTGAGAGAGGAAAAAGACTGGATACGACTTTTGTATGCTTTTCCGATTACGATCCTACGATTCCAAATAAAGAGATCGCATTCCCGAAAGTCAGCGTGACGAATACCTTTGGGGAATGGCTCTCTGCAAACGGTATGACGCAAAGGCTCGTATCGCGGAGACCGAGAAATATGCGCATGTAACATTCTTCTTTAACGGTGGTGTTGAGGAACCAAACGAGGGAGAGGACAGAATCTTAGTCAATTCCCCGAAGGTGGCAACCTATGATCTAAAGCCGGAGATGAGCGCTTATGAGGTCTGCGACAAATTGACAGAAGCGATTCGCTCCGACAAATATGATGTAATTATTATCAACTTTGCAAATCCCGATATGGTCGGCCATACGGGTGTGCTCGAAGCGGCAATCAAAGCTGTGGAGGCTGTGGACGAGTGTGTCGGAAAAGCTGTGGAGGCAATCAAAGAGGTGGACGGAACCATGTTCATCTGTGCAGATCACGGTAACGCAGAACAGTTGATTGATTATAAATCGGGAGCGCCGTTTACCGCGCATACCACGAATCCGGTTCCGTTTATTTTAGTAAACTATGATCCGGCTTACACCTTGAGAGAGGGCGGATGTTTAGCAGATATTATTCCGACCTTAATCGAAGTGATGGGAAAAGAACAGCCAAAGGAAATGACCGGAAAGTCGCTTTTAATCAAAAAAAATAAAAGAACAAAAACAAAAAAATTCAGGGACAGCCAAGATTTGGACTTGCGGCTGTCCTGTTTTTTATGCGCGTGGGCGCAAGAGGAAGCTAACTGCTGTCGCAGTATGCGCCCCCGCGGCGAGTATGGGAAGATAAATCTTCCCTACTGATTAGAAGGATTTAGAGAATATTCCCGCGCCTAATTTGTGGTGAGGGTCAAAAAAGTCTTTGATTGTTTGCTGTAAAGCCTGTTCCTTTGCGGTCAGATATTTTTTGGAGCGGCCTTTTGATTTTTCCAATGCCGTTTTCGGCACAGGGACAGCCGCCGAGTTTGATGATCTCATCGCTCAGGCGGGAGGCGGCGTCTGCTGCCCTCTCACATTCCCCGTAGTCTTTTTGCAAGAAAGTTGACATGGAGGCGGTTTTCAAGAATATGTCCGCAGATCGTTCCTCTGACTTCGCACTCACAGAGGGTTTTCTGATAGAGATCGTAATAATCTTCATATTGATCGGGCGGCCCTGACAAATCCAGAGCGAGTTTGTGAATCCAGGGGGTCCTTGTTTTGTGCGGCATGGATGTGCTGATTAATTTTTCCGGTACACAGTGGCGCATAGAGCGAAAAAACGCTCTTTATCAATTGCGGAGTCGGACGCCCAGGTGCGTTCCTCGTCTGACTGCTCTGAGATTTCTAACAATGAGAAAAGAAATTCTCCATAGCTTCCTCTGAATGGAAGCCGCTTCCAACAGAATGGCACAGGTGGCTCCAGAAGGCGGGTCGGGCAGAGGGGCAAGAGAAGTCTGTTCCTCTTTTTGCCTCCCGAAACAGGGATAGGAAGAGGGTCAAAAAAATTCTGCGCAGAGAATCTCCGCCCCAGCGGGAAGGGTTTTTAATTTTCCGGCAAAGGCAAGGGCTTCCTTTTCATCAGAAAAAGAAGATCAGCGACCAGCAGGCCGGAGGAATTGGAATGACCCTCAGATTTAACGAGAGAAGGATACCGAGCGTCCCTTCACTTCCTCGCGAACAGATCAATCAGATCCATACCCTTATAGGGGAGGAGGGGAATCCGCTCCTTTTTTGCAGGGAAGAGGGCGGCAGGAGAGAAATCCTCCATCCGGGAGGGGACAGCCGTCTTCCTCAAAAAAATAATTTCCCCCGCGGTATTGTCAGGAGATTTCCATCTGCCGTGAGCAGTTCAATTCCCTCCACATGGTCGTTGCAGGAACCATATTTGAGAGATGTCAGACCCTTTGCATTGCAGGCAAATGCGCCTCCGATGGTGGCGGTGTTTTCTGTCGGCTCGACAGGGAAAAATAAGTGTTTTTTCCGCAGGCGCGCCTGGATATCCTCAAGGGCAGCCCCCGCATCTGCCCGTATATAGGAAATGTTGTTCTGGATGGTAACCTCGGCGATATTTTGAAGGCGGGATAAGTTCAAAATGGCCGCCTTTCGGGGAATCGCTGCCGTCGCCCATCGGGGAAGCGCCCCCCATAATTCCGGTGCGGCTCCCCTGGATGGTAAACTGCAAATCAATTTCAGACAGTCCCGCAGCTCATCAGAGGAGGAAGGAAAAATAATTTCTTCACAGGCTCCGCGAAGGCCGGATTCATCTGTCAAATATTCTTTGTAACGTTCATTCCATTTCATTATTCTCATCCTCCAATCTCTTTAACAATTCGTCTAGGATCTCTTCCATCCCCAATGATACCGATGTCACAGCAGGAGAAGATAGGAGCTTTTTTTCATCGGTGTTGACCGCTATGATTTTGCGGCTTTTTGGATGCCCGCGGGAAAGCCGCCGCGCCGGATACTCCGATGGTCAGGCAGCGTGGATGGGGGAGCACAGATGCCCGGACATTCCAATCAGGCTCTCCGCGCCCAAAAGACCATCCATAAAGACGGGTCTTGAACAGCCGACCT
>VOFI01001111.1_pt1:0-7500 | contig 12000 bp, 10 predicted proteins | sample 5384131 | NCBI WGS metagenome assembly VOFI01 (sample SAMN12384728, study PRJNA508395) | human gut metagenome | isolation source: healthy gut H | host: Homo sapiens
TCTGAGACTTGTCATTGTTATAAATACTCCTTGACATAAAGGCCGGCATCCGTCAGTCAGTGTTTCTTTGGCTAATTCCGACCATGTGGGAAATTTAACCGGTATCCTGATCAGATCGCTGATGGCTGCTCTGATCCGGCTATAATGGCTTCGGATATTCGTAAAAGCATCTAAAGGTATCCTAACCTCGAGTGTCCGCTCGTTGATCTTCCAGTAAACGTTTTCGGCGTGCAATCAGAGGTTCCGCTCTTCCCCCAAAAGGTAATCAATTTTTTGGATGTTCCTCTTTGTTTCCGAAGCGTCGGCACAGCGTGACGTATTCGTCTATATTTTGATTGATGATGTTGGTGATTTTTACGATTGCCGATAGTTGTATCAGCCGGTAATTGTATTTGGCATCCAAGATCATGTTTGGCTGGTTTAATTCGAGTGGTGCTTCGCCAGTCGGGGAGGGTTGGGGAACGATCAAGCTCTCGCTTTTTGTATACTCGAGAGTCTTTGTTGCTATATATCGTTTGTACTGCCATGATCGTGGATAAACAAGAGAGAGGGGATATGGTGTGCCAACTGCTACCATGGGATCAGTGATGCAGTCTTATCACCACTCCCCTCAAGTCTCTTGTGCTTTATATTGATAATTTCAATTCTTTATATTTTTGCTTGAGCTGTTTGAAGTCGAGCAATAAGGCATCTGTTGTAAGTATGAGGATTTTTCGAGAGGTGCTATCCGGATGAGTCGGAATGAATCCTGCATGAACATACTCACGGACAGTCTCGACACACACGTTGTGCATCCGTGCGCAGGCGTCAACGGTTATCGCGGTTCCATAGAATTTTTTAGGGTCGAAACATTCCTTTTTCATCCGTGTAATCGTGGCCTCCAGATTACTCACAGTGAATTCGAGTTGTTGAATGTAGAGACTGATCTTGGTGGAATCGATATGTGTAGAGTCTTCCATGAACTGATTACTGTTTACGATATTCTCGTGATAGTAAATATATTTTCGTCTGAATATGTTTTGGTTTCAAACTTTCGTGGCTCGAGTTTTCCTGTTTTTATTTTCTTGTTATACCGCTTTATTGCCTGTCGGCCATTTGTGACTACATTCCCTACATTTTTGAAAATGGCAGGATCTTTTACCGCCATTCCTTTAAAAAATGGTTCCCACCCTTTAGAAGATGGCACTTCAGTGAAAGTGATTTTTCGAGCCACGTCTTTGGTTTACAAATGTTATTTCTTAACTTTATCCAATTTATTGTGGTACGCAAGTTCGGTACGCACGTACCACAATGCAAATATATTTTCTAATAAGCAACAATATGCAAAATAAATTTCCTGCGATTAAGGGCAGGATATTGTATATCGCTGAAATAAAATGGTTTGGTAAGAAGAATTTTTGTGAGAAGATAGGAATGTCTTATGGGAGTTTTACTGGGCAAGCAAAGAATACACCTTTGAATTCAAATGCGATAGCAAATATATTGTGTATTGTTCCGGATGTTAATCTTCACTGGCTGTTAACTGGGATTGGCGATGCTGTTATTGTTGAGCAGGAATTGGATTCTTCGTCTATTCGTGGGGAGAATACTGCAAAAGACTCAATGATAGCTGAGCTTATGACAATAATTAGAACTCAGGCTGAAACATTACTTCAACAACAAAATTTCATTAACGATCATTTTATGGAACTACATCAGAAAAAAATACCCCCCCCCGCGTTGGCGAGGAATATCCTGATAAAAAGCATATTAAAGAGTAGTTCTGTGTTTGATATATTGTAATGGGATCCAATTTTCAAACACGGACTCCATAATAGTATATCGAACAAAATGATAAAATTCTATTTAGCCACTCCCCAGCGGGAGAGATCAGCGATTATTTTATCCGTAACATTTAAGGGCAAACAGTATCGACGCACAACAAAAGAGTCTACTCTGGTAAAGTTCTGGAATCCCCAGCGGCAGAGGGTTCGGGTGTGCCGTGAAAACAGGTTAGCGAATTGTACGAATGATACATTGGAGCAATGGAGTCAGGCAGCCCAACGAGCTGAGGTTTGTTTTAAGAAAAGCAATATGGTTCCGTCTTTGCGGGACTTCTTCGAGTTGGTAGATGAAGAATATTGCAAAGCCTTAGAGCGACCTATTCCGTCGATAAATACCCTGGAGCCTCCCCCCTGACTATTACTCTGATTATTTTGAGAGTTATATTGCACGTTATGCCAATGCAAGGTCGATAATAACGATCCGGCATTACCGAACAGTCCTGAATAAGCTGAAGCAGTATGAAAAGATAATTCGGCGTCGTTTGCTATTTGAAGATATTAACATCAATTTTTATAATCACCTTAGGACTTGGATATATGGACAGGGGTATTCGGATAATTATTTCGGAAGTATCATCAAAGTCATCAAACAGGTTTATAGGGAGGCCCGGGATGTGGATCACCTGCATAATTTGAATGGCACGGCTCATAAAAATTTTATCACGGTAGCGAAAGACAGTGATCCTATTTTCCTTTCGGTTGATGAACTTATGAAGTTGTATCAACTAAAAATCTCAAAAAGCGCAGTACTCAAAGAGTGGCCGGAGCTATGCGGAGAAAAAGCGGTCAGGCAGCGCATGGCCACATGTGAACTGGTGAGGAATCGGTTTCTTATCGGGGCTTTTTCGGGCATGAGAGTGTCTGACTTTAGTCGTTTCAGCGAGTCTAATATTGTCGATGGGATGATTACGATGCGTACCCGTAAGACAGATACCCCGATTGCGATTCCACTTCATCCCGTGATAAAAAAAATCCTCGAGAGCGATTTTGACCTATCAAAGACAATTTCTGACCGTTTATATCAAGCGACTGGCGAAAATGGCCGAAATCGACGAAAAAGTGACAATATGCGAACATAGAGGGGGAGAGGTGAAAGAGATCAGGGTTGAGAAGTATGCTTTGATCTCTACCCATACTGCCCGGCGATCTTTCGCCACGCATCTTCAGCGTTCTAAAGTTCCGCTTTCTTCAATCTCGATGGCGTTAGGGCATAAAAAGGTTACAACAACGATGCGATATCTGCGGTTGGGAGTGGATGAGAATGCTGCTATACTTGCCGGAAGCTCCTTTTTTAAGGATTTTGAAGAGGACGAGTAATTCAATTTATCCTACATTTTATCCTACACAAAAAAAAAGGAGCTGATTATCAGCTCCTTTTTCCACAACTTAGTGCCCAGGACAGGAATCGAACCTGCACGCCTTGCGGCACACGCACCTGAAACGTGCGCGTCTACCTATTCCGCCACCTGGGCTTTTGGAAATTGTGGTGTGCAAAAGTAATACTTTTTTCTCATTCACCAACTATTTTTACGAAAAAAATCTACTTGCTCAGGAATTTGTACTGAAACAGAAGCAGATAGATGACGGCGATGGAGATATAGGCATCGGCCAGGTTGAAGATGGCTCCGAAAAAGTAGTTGTTGCTGTCCACCAGGAAGTTCAGGAACCGCGGTACACCGTTCCACTGGAAGAGCGGGAAATAGAACATGTCGACGACCTTGCCCATCATGAATCCGGCGTAGTGTCCGCCGAAATGTGCGACCGTATAGGGCGTCGACTCCGAGAAGAGCAGCCCGTAGAAAGCGCTGTCGATGATATTGCCCAGGGCACCGGCCATAACCAGCGCCAGGCCGACGATGACCCCCTTGGGGGTGTCTTTGCGTTTGTTGATGAGGTGGTGCATCAGCCAGCCGATGACCCCGACCATCACGATCCGGAAAATCCCGAGCAGGAGTTTCCCCCAGTCGAACCCGCCTTTGGTGTCGATGTGCATCCCGAAGGCCGCGCCGTTATTTTCGATGAAGCGCAATTGGAACCAGTCCGGGAAGACGACGATTGATTCGTCGAGGTGCATGTGGGTCTTGACCCAGATCTTGAGTGCCTGATCCGCGATGAGCAGGATCAGCACGAGCAGTGATATTTTTCTGAAATTCATATCGGTCGGATAATCTGACGCAAAAATAGTAAAAAATCTCAGTTTTGCAGGACTCGACCCGAATTTACTCGCTGCGGTCTTTTCCATGGAAGCCCTCGGCCCCGCAGGTCGGCTTCCCGGTTGCGGCGATGTGCGGCCCGGGCTTCATAAGGGCTGGCCGACTAATTCTTCTCTAATAAAATATAGGTGTATACCTCAGATTTGAAGAATTTTTAACTTTTATGCAAAAAATATGCGAAAATATTTGCAGGTTCGAAAAAAGTCGCTACCTTTGCATCCGCGTTTGAGAAAAACGGTTGTTCTTACGAAGGCTGAAAGTTTACAATAAAGGAGCTTAAAGCTCTGTGTAAGCCCGATTTCCCGAGACGCGAAGTTCTTAAAAAGATTTTTGAAAAAAGATTTGCAGGATTCAAAAAGTTACTCTATCTTTGCAGTCCTTTCGCATCGTAAATGCGATTTTTCAAACTGGTTCTTTGAATTACTGGTTATATTGAGAGAAAAAGAAATGTAGTATTTATCTGTCAATTTCCTTTTATAAAGGATAAACGAATAGTCAGGACTCTAACAAAACATTTATAATTTTATACAATGGAGAGTTTGATCCTGGCTCAGGATGAACGCTAGCGGCAGGCCTAACACATGCAAGTCGAGGGGCATCACGAGGTAGCAATACTTTGGTGGCGACCGGCGCACGGGTGCGTAACGCGTATGTAACCTACCTATAACAGGGGCATAACACTGAGAAATTGGTACTAATTCCCCATAATATTCGGAGAGGCATCTCTCCGGGTTGAAAACTCCGGTGGTTATAGATGGACATGCGTTGTATTAGCTAGTTGGTGAGGTAACGGCTCACCAAGGCAACGATACATAGGGGGACTGAGAGGTTAACCCCCCACACTGGTACTGAGACACGGACCAGACTCCTACGGGAGGCAGCAGTGAGGAATATTGGTCAATGGACGCAAGTCTGAACCAGCCATGCCGCGTGCAGGAAGACGGCTCTATGAGTTGTAAACTGCTTTTGTACTAGGGTAAACTCACCTACGTGTAGGAGCCTGAAAGTATAGTACGAATAAGGATCGGCTAACTCCGTGCCAGCAGCCGCGGTAATACGGAGGATCCAAGCGTTATCCGGATTTATTGGGTTTAAAGGGTGCGTAGGCGGTTTGATAAGTTAGAGGTGAAATACCGGGGCTCAACTCCGGAACTGCCTCTAATACTGTTGAACTAGAGAGTAGTTGCGGTAGGCGGAATGTATGGTGTAGCGGTGAAATGCTTAGAGATCATACAGAACACCGATTGCGAAGGCAGCTTACCAAACTATATCTGACGTTGAGGCACGAAAGCGTGGGGAGCAAACAGGATTAGATACCCTGGTAGTCCACGCAGTAAACGATGATAACTCGTTGTCGGCGATACACAGTCGGTGACTAAGCGAAAGCGATAAGTTATCCACCTGGGGAGTACGTTCGCAAGAATGAAACTCAAAGGAATTGACGGGGGCCCGCACAAGCGGAGGAACATGTGGTTTAATTCGATGATACGCGAGGAACCTTACCCGGGCTTGAAAGTTAGTGACGATTCTGGAAACAGGATTTCCCTTCGGGGCACGAAACTAGGTGCTGCATGGTTGTCGTCAGCTCGTGCCGTGAGGTGTCGGGTTAAGTCCCATAACGAGCGCAACCCCTACCGTTAGTTGCCATCAGGTCAAGCTGGGCACTCTGGCGGGACTGCCGGTGTAAGCCGAGAGGAAGGTGGGGATGACGTCAAATCAGCACGGCCCTTACGTCCGGGGCTACACACGTGTTACAATGGTAGGTACAGAGGGCCGCTACCCCGAGGGGATGCCAATCTCGAAAGCCTATCTCAGTTCGGATCGGAGGCTGAAACCCGCCTCCGTGAAGTTGGATTCGCTAGTAATCGCGCATCAGCCATGGCGCGGTGAATACGTTCCCGGGCCTTGTACACACCGCCCGTCAAGCCATGGAAGCTGGGGGTGCCTGAAGTTCGTGACCGCAAGGAGCGACCTAGGGCAAAACCGATGACTGGGGCTAAGTCGTAACAAGGTAGCCGTACCGGAAGGTGCGGCTGGAACACCTCCTTTCTGGAGAGTGTGACTATTTCGTCAACAGATAAGTCTCATTCTTTTCTCTCGAATTAACCTGTAATTTAATAATATGAGGGGGATTTCCCGTGGACAATAGTCCCGTAGCTCAGTTGGTTAGAGCACTACACTGATAATGTAGGGGTCTGCGGTTCAAGTCCGCACGGGACTACACAACTCGGGGGATTAGCTCAGTTGGCTAGAGCACCTGCTTTGCAAGCAGGGGGTCAAGGGTTCGACTCCCTTATCCTCCACTAAGATCGAAGATTCGATCACCGTTCATTGACATAATTAAGGAGATGAGATAAGGTCATCATAACTACAATAGGGGTTATGATGAATGTAAGAAAGTAATAAAGGGCGTATGGGGGATGCCTAGGCTCTTGGAGGCGACGAAAGACGTGGTAAGCTGCGATAAGCCTCGGGGATTTGCAAACGAGAATTGATCCGAGGATTTCTGAATGGGACAACCCGCTAGGCAGAAGGCCTAGCACACGAAAGTGGGCCAACCCTCTGAACTGAAACATCTTAGTAGGAGGAGGAAAAGAAAGAAACATCGATTTCCTAAGTAGCGGCGAGCGAACGGGAAGAAGCCTAAACCGTAATTGTTACGGCAATTGCGGGGTTGTAGGACTGCAATATTCAAGTGACTGTCAACTGGAATGTTCTGGAAAGTTCATCCGCAGAGAGTGAAAGACTCGTACAGGTAAGCACGTTATGCGATAGCAGTATCCTGAGTAGGGCGGGACACGAGGAATCCTGTCTGAATCTGCCGGGACCACCCGGTAAGGCTAAATACTCCCAAGAGACCGATAGTGAACCAGTACCGTGAGGGAAAGGTGAAAAGAACCCCGAACAGGGGAGTGAAATAGAACCTGAAACCATACGCTTACAACCTGTCGGAGCAGCTTCGTGCTGTGACGGCGTGCCTATTGAATAATGAGCCTACGAGTTACTAATCACTGGCGAGGTTAAGTGCACGGATGCACGGAGCCGAAGCGAAAGCGAGTCTTAATAGGGCGGTTTAGTCAGTGGTTGTAGACGCGAAACCTTGCGATCTACCCTTGAGCAGGTTGAAGGTTGGGTAAAACCAACTGGAGGACCGAACGAATAAGCGTTGAAAAGCTTCTCGATGACTTGAGGGTAGGGGTGAAAGGCTAATCAAGCTGGGAAATAGCTCGTACTCCCCGAAATGCCTTTAGGGGCAGCGTTGTAATAAAGAGTCTACTGGAGGTAGAGCTACTGATTGGATGCGGGGGCTTCACCGCCTACCAAATCCTGACAAACTCCGAATGCCAGTAGTATGATTTACAGCAGTGAGCGACCGGGTGCTAATGTCCGGTCACAAAAGAGGAACAACTCAGACCAGCAACTAAGGTCCCCAAGAGTATACTAAGTTGATCTAACGATGTTTT
>VOFI01001111.1_pt1:10000-12000 | contig 12000 bp, 10 predicted proteins | sample 5384131 | NCBI WGS metagenome assembly VOFI01 (sample SAMN12384728, study PRJNA508395) | human gut metagenome | isolation source: healthy gut H | host: Homo sapiens
CCAGAGCGGCAGTGTGGCGCAAATACTGACTGAGGCAGGGACGAAACTGATGCAGATTAGCAGTAGATAGCTATTCATAATATCAGTCAGCCGGTCCCTCGGCGTATGTAAGTGGGATTGTAGCATAAAAAACGTGGGACAAAACTCGTATATCTGCTTTTCGAGGTCTTAGGAAACCATGTAGTACAAATATAGAATGAAGCCCACGTTGGAAACGTGAGCGTCAAACTTCATTCCTCGTACTACTTCAGAAAGTTCCTAAGTTTCGAAAAGCAAGGTATAAAGCTAACGCTTTTTATATGTGTGCCCTGTTATTTTTGAATGCGAGGGCGTAATAATCTGAATTGGAGATCTTCTGTTGTTAATTCATAGGCAGCTGTATTTAATATTCTTCTCCGCAAATATATATAAAAAATCGGAATTGCCGAAATGGAGGCCGATCACCGGCATCGTATGGAAATTTGATTATCTTTGCTGCAACACCTGAAATTGAAAAAATGCTCGAAATTCCCGAATCTTACTCGTTTGCACGGCAAGCTGCCGATATGCTCTCCGGCCGCACCGTCACGGATGTATTCAATGCCACCCATCCCCACAAATTTACTTGGTACTTGGGTGATCCGGCCGATTACCGGGCACGACTCGTCGGTAAAACGGTTCGTGCCGCCGAAGGGCACGGAGCATTCATCGACCTGCTTCTGGACGATGAGGCGCATATCGCTCTTTCTGACGGCGTCAATCTGCGTTATCATGCGCCCGGAGCCGAGGTTCCGCCGAAATATCAGCTTCTGATCGCTTTCGACGACGATAGTTTTCTGGTTTTTACGGTCGCCATGTACGGCGGGATCATCGCATTCCGGAAGAATTTCGACAATCCGTATTATCTCGGCGCACTCTCGAAGCCCTCTCCGCTGGACGACGCTTTCGATGAAGCCTGTTTCGGCCGGCTTCTCTCCGATGCCAAGTCCAATTTGTCGGCAAAGGCGTTCTTGGCGACGGAACAGCGTATTCCCGGACTCGGAAACGGTGTTTTGCAGGATATCTTGTTCAAGTCGCATATTCACCCCAAGCGCAGGCTGGCGACGCTGGGTGATGTAGAACTGGGGCGGATGTATTCATCGGTGAAATCGACCCTGAGGGATATGGCGGATCGCGGCGGACGCGATACGGAGAAAGATTTGCTGGGCAAGCCCGGCGGGTACAAAACCCTGCTCTCTAAAAATACCTTCGCGGAGCCTTGTCCGGGCTGCGGCGGTGCGATTGTCAAGGAGGCATATCTGGGCGGAGCCGTCTATTACTGTCCTGTCTGTCAGCCGCTGATAAAATAGCGGGACATACAAAAAAGCCGCTCCAAAAGGGGCGGCTTTTCCGTTGCATGAGTGTGCCGATGCGAAGGCTGGCGTGCTGCGGCGGGTTTTATTCCGGACAACCGGTTTTATTCCGGAATGGTCGTTGCCGGACTTTTCGGCCGTTGAACGCGGGGTATCCGCTGCGGCTTGACGGCCTACTGCTGGTGTGCGGCTACGTAGGCGTCGGCTTTCTCTTTCATGCGCGCAGCGCGTTTTTCGCTGTCGGGATGCGAAGAGAACATTTTCTGTACCGTCGAGGACTTCGCGCCCTTGGAAAGCTCGACCAGCTTGTTCAGCGAATTGCCCATGCCGTAGGGGCTGAAACCGTTCTTTACGGAGAATTCGAATCCGTATTCGTCGGCTTCGTATTCCTGCTTCTGCGAGAACTGGGCGCCGGTGAAGGCCGTCACGACCTCGCCGAGCTGCGAGTCGCTCAACTTGGCCAGCGTGCTGCCCTCGGCGCCGTCGAGCAGCTCGGGATGGCGTTCGCAGAGGGCCAGGGCGACGTAGCCGCCCATCGAATGCCCGACCGCCGTGCAGCGGGCGATGCCCAGCGCCCGGAGTCCGTCGGCCACCGTGTCGGCCAGATACTCCATCGTGTGAACCTCTCCCGCGACGACCGAGATGCCGTGGCCCGGCAGGTCGAGCGTC
>VOFI01001118.1_pt1 | contig 12000 bp, 25 predicted proteins | sample 5384131 | NCBI WGS metagenome assembly VOFI01 (sample SAMN12384728, study PRJNA508395) | human gut metagenome | isolation source: healthy gut H | host: Homo sapiens
GTCTTCCCGCTGGCTCCCGCCGATGATTTCGCCAATACCGGGCACCAGGCAGTCCATGGCGGCCACCGTCTTGCCGTCGGGGTTCAGCTTCATATAGAAGGCCTTGATCTCCTTGGGGTAGTCGGTGACGAACACGGGACGCTGGAAAAATCTCCTCGGTGAGGTAGCGCTCGTGCTCGGTCTGCAGGTCGCTGCCCCAGTGAACGGGGTATTCAAACTTGTCGTTGTGCTTTTCCAGCAGCTCCACGGCTTCGGTATAGGTGACGTGGCCAAAATCAGAGTTCAGCACGTGATTCAGCCGGTCCAGCAGGCCCTTGTCTACAAAACTGGTTGAAGAAGGCCATTTCCTCTGGCGCGTGCTCCAGCACATAGGCGATGATATATTTGATCATATCCTCTGCCAGTCGCATGTCATCGCCCAGGTCGGCAAAGGCAATCTCCGGCTCGATCATCCAGAATTCAGCGGCATGGCGGGTGGTGTTGGAGTTTTCTCCGCCCGGAAGGTGGGGCCGAAGGTGTAGATGTTTTTAAAGGCCATGGCGTAGGTCTCGCCATTGAGCTGGCCGGAGACGGTGAGGTTGGTGGGCTTGTTGAAGAAGTCCTGGGTAAAATCCACTTTGCCGTCTTCGGTCAGGGGCAGGGTTTGGAGGTCCAGGGTGGTGACTTGGAACATCTCGCCTGCGCCCTCACAGTCGGAGCCGGTGATGAGGGGGTGTGGACATAGACGAAATCCCGCTCCTGGAAGAACCGGTGAATGGCGTAGGCAATGAGGCTCCGCACCCGGAACACGGCCTGGAAGGTGTTGGTTCGGGGGCGCAGATGGGTCATGGTCCGCAGGAATTCCAGGCTGTGCCGCTTTTTTTGCAGGGGTAGTCCGGCGCGGAAGAGCCCTCCACCACCACGGACTCCGCCTGGAGCTCAAAGGGTTGCTTGGCGTCCGGCGTCTCCACCAGAGTGCCGGTTACCACCAGGGCCGCGCCCACATTCGTTTTGGAAATTTCCTGGAAATTATCCAGATTATCGTGATACACCACCTGCAGGGGGTGAAAAATGTGCCATCGTGAAGGACAATGAAGCCGAAGGCCTTGCTGGCCCGGACGGAGCGCACCCAGCCGCCTACGGAGACGGTCTTTCCCGCGTAGAGCGCCGTGTTTCGAAACAGCTCCCGGATGCTGACAGATTCCATATGCATACAACCTCTCTTTGCTTGAACTTGTGCGGCTAATACAAGAAAGTATACGCCAAATTGTGGCAATTTACAAGTACAATTTGGGATTTTTCTGGATCGGGTGAAAAAGGGGGCTGTCCCAAAGAATCCTCTGAGACAGCCCTGTTGTTTATACGGGTTTGACCCCAATGTGGTACCAAACGGTCCCCGTCATGGCCTGCTCGACCTCGATGGAGTAGGATACGTCCAGCTCTCCGCCCAGACTGCTCAGGTCTATGTGAATTTTCCGGGCACAGACACAGACCATGAGGGCCCCCACATCCAGCTGGTACAGGGATTCATGACGGACGCCTTCCTGAAATATCATCTGAGACTGGACCGCCCCGGTGCGGGATAAGGTCACATGGCCAGGGCGAATGTCAAAGGTGGTGATTGCCCCCTGAAGACCGGTGAGGTCGCTCTCTTGGTAGCAGATGCGCCAGCCCTCTGGGGTCTGCTCCAGGAGCCTTCTGTGATCAGCTCCACAGCGTCCGCCTCCCTGACCGTGATAGTCTTTGCTCACCGCGGATGGTCAACATAACTGGTATTTGATTCATGACGGCCGCACCTCACAGGCCAGAGCAATCAGCTGGTCAATGAGCTCCGGGTAGGGGATGCCGCTGGCGGCAAACAGCTTGGGATACATGGAGATGGAGGTGAAGCCGGGCAGGGTGTTGATTTCGTTGAAGATCACATCTTCTCCTTCGTATGTGACGAAGAAATCCACCCGGGAGAACTCTTCCACCAGGATTTTCCGGTCATACTGAGCTGCCCTGTCCAGAGCGGCAGACAACTCCTCCCGGCATGTGACCTTGGACACGCCGACAGAGGATCCGGTACCGGCGGGTTTGACGAACATAGGGTAGCGAAACCGCTCTTCCAGGGAAGCCAGGGTCCGCTCTTTTTGGTGAGCTGATTCACCGGCCCACACCAAGCGCCAGGCGGCCTGCCGGACGCCGACCTGATCGGCCACCAACTTGGTCAGAGTTTTTGTCCATGGCAACGGCAGAGGCGGCCACGTGGCTCCCCCATAGGGGATGCCGGCCAACTGCAAAGCCCCTGCATGGCGCCGTCCTCGCCGTTGGCCCCATGGAGGACGGGGAAAACGACATCGATCCGCTCCCGGACCACACAGTCCCCCTCAAAGGTGAGAAGCCCCTGGCCCCGCACCGGGAGATGGCTGCCCGGCGATTGCCCGGGTTCTGCTCCCACTGGCCGGAGGGAAGGAGGCTGTAGTCCCGGCTGGTGAAGTGAATCCAGTCGCCCCCTTGGTGATACCGACGGGAAATACGTGATATTTGGTGTGATCTATGTTGTTCAGCACGGATTCTGCCGAGCGCAATGACACCTCGTGTTCCGGAGAGATGCCGCCAAACAGGACGCAAACGCTTAATTTTCGCACTGCAAACCCTCATTTCTTTTTGCGCAAATTTTTACCTATATACTATACGCTAGGACACCGCAGAAAACAAGAGTAAATTTTCCAGCGGCCCGTTTTTCCTATGGAATTCTGCCGCTGTCATGTTATAATATCGGCGGAGCGGCTTTTATGGTTGGAATCCGCCTGGTTTGCATGGGTTGTATGCAACGGAAATGCAGGAGGTACCTCACTGCCGTTTTGACCGAATCGAAATTGCGGTGCCATCGCTCTGCCGCCGAGGAAGAAACCGGACGAAGGAGGCTGTGATATGCAGAGATTGAATTGAGCAACAAGGAGTTCCGCCGGCTGTTGGACCTGGTGTATATGGGAAACTGGGTTTTGAACTCCACCCGCGGAGAGGACCGGTTCCAGGACTATGATGATTTGGAGAGCAAGCTCTTCGGTCTGTCCCGGCACAATGGTATGGGAGTCCTGGTGGAGGATTGGGAGGGAGTTCCGGTTCCGTCTCAGGCCTATACCGAGGGCGGCATTCACGAGGCCATTTCCTATTACGAGGACAATATTTTCTATGAAATTTTGGCCGAGGAGCTGAGCCGCCGGGACATGGACTATGCCGACATCACAGACGAAAATTATGACGAAATCGTCCAGCGAATGGACAGCTATATGGATGAATTCGAGGTTTCCGGCGTGGATCACCTGGTTTTGGAAGAGGAATAGAGGGCGGAAAAGGCCCTGATGGAGACCATAGAGGAGAGAGATTATGATGACTTTAAAAATTGCACTGCTTCAAATTGCGCCATGTGGCAGCCTGGAGGGAAACCTGAACAAGGGAATGGAGTATTGTAGGCGAGCCAAGGAGGCGGGGGCGGAAATTGCCCTGTTTCCGGAGATGTGGAGCAATGGATATGACATTTACAACCGCCCGGTTGAGGCATGGACAAAAGAGGCAATCCGAATCGACAGCGACTTTGTAAAAAGCCTTTGCCAGCCTGGCGAAGGAGCTTCGCATGGCCATTGGGCTGACCCTGTTGGAGGAAACTGCCGGCGGTCCCCGCAACACCCTGGTCCTGTTTGACCGGTTTGGAGAACAGAAATGGACCTATGCTAAGGTGCATACCTGTGATTTTGACGTGGAACGCAACCTGTGTCCCGGGGAGGATTTTTACGTGACCGCTCTGGATACAGCCTTGGGCCAGGTGCAGGTGGGGGGGAATGATTTGCTATGACAGAGAGTTTCCAGAGAGTGCGAGAATTCTGATGCTGAAGGGTGCGGAGCTGATCCTGGTTCCCAATGCCTGTCCCATGGAGCTCAACCGCCTTTCCCAGCTGCGTGCCAGAGCCTTCGAAAATATGGTGGCGATTGCCACCTGCAATTACCCGGAGACGGCGCCTGATTGCAACGGCGGCTCCAGCGTGTTTGACGGTGTGGCCTACCTCCCGGAGCTGGAGGGCTCCCGGGACATGTGCATCCTCCAGGCAGGCGGTGCGGAAGGCATTTACATGGCGGAGCTCAACCTCACCCAGCTTCGTCGCTACCGCCAGCAGGAAACCTTTGGAAATGCCTACCGGCACCCCAAAAATATGGGCTTCTGGTGGACACAGACATCCAAGAGCCCTTTGTAAGACCGGATTACCGGGCGTGAGGGAGCCTGCGGCCAATGACAAACGACGGAGTGTGATGAAAATGCCATATTTCGGCTGTCATCTCTCCCCCTCTGGGGGCTATGCCGCCATGGTGTGCACAGCGGTGTCCCTGGGAGCGGATACGGTGCAATTTTTTACCCGAAATCCCCGGGGCAGCCGGGCCAAAGCCCCGGATTTGGAAGATGCAGCCCAGGCTGGGGGCGCTCATGGGGAGCGGGGCTTTGGTCCCATTGTGGCCCATGGGGCTTATACCATGAACCTATGCACCCGGGACCCGGAGGCCCGGGCCTTTGCCGCCCAGGTCCTGACGGAGGATCTGGAGCGGACCACCCTGTTGCCCGGATGCCTGTACAATTTCCACCCGGGCAGTCATGTGGGCCAGGGGCTGCAGGAGGGAGTCCGCCAGATTGCGGCGGCTTTGGAGGGGCCCTGGCCACAGAGCCCACGGCTTGTGTCCTGCTGGAGACCATGGCGGGCAAAGGAACGGAAATCGGCGGCCGGTTTCAGGAGGCGCGGATGATCCTGGATGCGGTGCAGAGCCCGCAGCTCCACGTCTGCCTGGACACCTGCCATGTCTGGGACAGGGGGCTATGACATTGCCGGCTGCCTGGATGGTGTGCTGGAGGAATTTGACCAGGTATTGGGCCTGGACCATCTCCGGGCCATTCATTTAAACGACTCCAAGAACCCCTTGGGCGCTCATAAAGATCGCCACGCCTGCCTGGGGGAGGGCTGCATGGGCCTCGAAGCCTTGACGCGAGTGGCAACCCACCCGGCTCTGGGCCATCTTCCCATGATTCTGGAGACGCCCAACGATTTACCGGGCTATGCCAGGGAAATCGGGATCCTCCGGCAGGCCTGATGTTTGCTTCTATATGGATAAAACGGCGGGATGGAACCCCAAAGAGTGGTTCTGTTCCGCCGCTTTGCCCAGGCTCCCGGTTTTGTACCTTGTCCATTCATGGAATCTTAATTTGACAAATTCGCGAAAGAATAGTATTCTGTACCTAAGTCTCAACAAGAGGAGTGGATTTGGATGCAGCAAAAGCTCACCCGTTCCCAGTATGACCGGAAGCTGCTGGGAGTTTGCGGCGGATTGGCCGCGTTTTTTGGTATAGACGCCACGCTCATTCGCCTGATCTGGGCCATTGGCACGCTGTGTAGCGTTGGTCTGGGCCTGGTGGCCTATTTTGTGGCCGCAGTCATCATGCCAGAGGAAATGGCACCTTAAGAAGGACCCACCGGGAAAGGAAGTGATTTCCATTGCAGAGCTTTTTGAAGCTGTGAAAAGCCTGGGCAGCCTTCCCATGGGCAAAGACCCAATTTTCCAATTTATATTGTACGGTTGTGCGGATCCTTCTGCCGGTTTTGGCGCTGCTGATTCTCCTGCGCTGTGCCAAGAGCTTGCTCACCTTTCGGAAGGAGCCGGAGATCTGGGCTTGGCTGTGCCTGCCGGATGGGAACCAGCTGCCCATTACCCACTGGGAGAATGTGATTGGCCGGCACAAGCGCAGTGACATTATCATTGACTTGCCCACCATCTCCCGGAGTCATGCGGTCCTCACCCGGTACGACGACGGCAGCTGGACCATCAGCGACATTGGCTCCAAGGGCGGCGTTCAGGTCAATGGCCAGGATACGGCTCTGTGTGCGCTGGAGCCAGGCGATGTGATTTCCTTTGAATGGCCTGGAGATGACCCTGGAACCCATTACAGAGAATCAGGAGGCCTACCAGACCACCCTGCGGACCAAGGCCGGTAAGGATTTTCATCCCAGCGTGACCTTGGTACTGCTGAGCTTGTTTCAAATTCTCATGAATCTCCAGCTGCTCTTTGGGGCGGAGCCGGAAGATATGGGGCACATGGTCCTTGGCTTTGGGGCCATCTTTGCCGTCCAGTGGCGCTGTTTGCCTTTTACTGCGCCATCCGCCGGAAGGGCTATGAAGTGGAGACCATTGCGTTTTTTTCCTCAGTACATTGGGAATGGCCATCATTGCCACGGCGGACCCGGGGGAAGCGGGGAAGCAGATTGCGGCCATGGTTCTGGGGCTGATCCTCTTCCTGTTCATTGGCTGGTCCCTGCGGGATCTGGAGCGGGCCAAGAGGTGCGGTATCTGGCCGCAGGCTTTTGGCCTTCTTCTCCTGGCGGTGAATCTGGTATTTGGCGTGGAGAAATTTGGCGCGAAGAACTGGATTCAAATCGGGCCCATGTCCTTCCAGCCGTCGGAGCTGGTGAAAATCTGCTTCGTATTTGCCGGTGCTTCCACGATGGAGCGGATTGTGACCAAACGAAATCTGTTTCTGTTCATCGCGTATTCCGGCGTCATTTGTGCCTGTTTGGCGTTGATGAAAGATTTTGGGACGGCGCTCTTTTTCTTTGCGGCGTTTTTTGGTGATTGCCTATCTGCGTTCCGGCAACTTTGCCACCATAGCCCTGATCTGTACGGGCACCGGTTTCGGCGGGATTATGGCGCTGCGCTTCCTGAAGCCCCATGTGCTGAGCCGCTTTGCCTCCTGGCGTCACGTGTGGCAGGTTCCCCTGGAGGGGGCTATCAGCAGACCCGGGCCATGATGTGCATCGCCTCCGGAGGACTCCTGGGTTTGGGAGGCGGAAATGGGTGGCTCAAATATGTGGCCGCCAGCGATACGGACCTGGTGTTTGCCACGGTTTCTGAAGAGTGGGGACTGCTCATTGCTCTCATGATGGTATTGGCCGTGGTCTGCCTGGGGGCCTTTGTGGTTCGCTCGGCGCCGTGGGGCGCAGCAGCTTTTACACCATTGGCGCTTGCGCGGCCATCAGCATTCTCATGGTTCAGACCATTCTCAATGTGATGGGAACGGTGGATCTGCTGCCTCTGACTGGCGTGACATTCCCCTTTGTCTCCAACGGCGGCTCGAGCATGATGTCCGCCTGGGGGCGCTGGCCTTTATCAAGGCGGCCGATACCCGGCAGAACGCCAGCTTCGCCATCCGTCTGCCGTCCCGGAAGAAGGAGGCCATGAAGTATGAATAGAATTGCAGGCCGCTCCAAATTTGTGTTGATCTTGGCTGCCGTTTTGGTTCTGGGTCTCGTGGTGTTCTCGGGCGAGTATCTGTTTCAGGCCAGGGATTGGGTGGTCTTTCCCGGCAGTCCCCATGTGTACCGGGGAAGCAATCTGAACTGCGGCGTGGTCACAGACCGGACCGGTACCGTCCTTCTGGATGCCACGGACGGCCGGGTCTACAGCGCTGACCGGACTTTGCGAATGGCCACCCTCCACCTGCTGGGGGATCGGGAGGGGTACATCAGCGCCCCGGCCGTGTCCGAATACAGCAGCCAGATGGTGGGCTTTGACCTGCTGAATGGGGTTTACTCCACCTCCGGAACCGGCGGCACGGCTGTGCTCACCATCAGCGCCAAGGCCCAGGAGGCCGCGCTGGAGGCCCTGGATGGCCGCAAGGGGGTCGTGGCGGTCTATAATTACAAGACAGGGGAGATCCTCTGCGCGGTCTCCTCTCCCACCTACGATCCCGATGATGTGCCGGATCTGGAGGACGACAGCACTGGGGGAGTATGACGGCGTCTATGTGAACCGGATGACCCAGTCCGCATATGTCCCCGGCTCCATTTTCAAAGTGGTCACCACGGCGGCAGCTCTGTCAGAAATTGATGACATTGAGTCCCAGACCTTCCTCTGTGAGGGATCCTACTGGGTTGGAGGCGACGAGGTGGTGTGCGAAGGCACCCACGGGAGGTCACCATACGCCAGGCCCTGATGCACTCCTGCAACAGCGCCTTTGCGCAAATCGCCCTGGAGTTGGGGCCGGAAACTCTGATGAAATATGCGGAGCAGTTCCAGATTACGGAGCCGCTCTCCTTTGACGGCATCACCACGGCGGCGGGCCATTTGGACCTCACAGACGCAGCAGATGTGAATGTGGCCTGGGGCGGCATTGGCCAGTACACCGATACGGTGAATCCCTGCCGCTTTATGACCTTCATGGGTCAGATTGCCGGCGGCGGCACGGCGGCAGAGCCCTACCTGGTTGCTTCTGCCTCCTCGGGGATGCTCAGCCGGTACACGGCCAGGACCCGCCAGACAGACCGGGTGATGTCCACGGGTGGCGGCGACGCTCCAGGAGATGATGCACTATAACGTGGTCAATAACTACGGGGGGAGAGCTTCCCGGACCTCTACGTCTGCGCCAAGACCGGTACGGCGGAGGTGGGCGGTGGGCTGGAGCCCAATGCCACCTTTGCCGGATTTTACCATGGACGAGGACTATCCCCTGGCCTTTGTCGTCATTGTGGAGAACGGCGGCTATGGCAGAAGCGTCTGCGTGCCCATCATCTCCCAAGTGCTCTCGGCCTGCATGGAAGATGGAATCTCCGGCTGAAATCAGACACAAATTCTCTGCCCCCTGCATATGGTGAATGCAGGGGGCGTTTTTTTATGTGTAGACAGCATCATGTTTGTGCCATAGCCCTGCTGACTCTGGGGCTGGGCCTGCTCATTTGGCTGCGCCTGCGGAGCCACCATTGTGATCGTTTTGCTGGGATTTTCCTGTCTCTGCGGTGGATGCTTTTGATTCGGAAAAAATAAGGCATAACCTTGTCCACGCCTGCGTATATATCACCAGAACGTGTAAGGAGTGAACAATATGGAACTGGCCTTTGAAAAAAACGCCGTAGACCATCTCCAGAAGCTGGTCTGTCAGGTGGCGAGTCAAGAGGAGACCGCAGAAACTGTTGTGCCGGACAGCCTGCCGGATGTAGGCCGGATTGCGGGCTGTTGGGGCGTTCCGGTCATTCGCAGCAAAGAGTGGCGGCAGAATGGCATGGGGGCCTCAGGCGGCATCAGCGCCTGGGTCCTGTACGTACCGGAGGAGGGGGTCCGGCCCGGCAGGTGTCGGTGTATCTGCCCTTTACTGTGAAGTGGGAGTTTCCGCCTACAGAACAGGAGGGGCAGATGCGGGTGTCCTGCCGCCTGAGGAGCATCGATGCGCGCATGGTCAATTCCCGAAAGATTTTGGTCCGGGCGTCCCTGGCCTGCCAAGGGGAGGCATACTGCCCCGGTCAGGCGGTGTTTTACACCCCTGCCCGCCCCTCCCAGAGGAGCTGGAGGTGCTGCGGGCAGCGCCTGCCCCTGCAGCGCCCACGGAACTCACGGAAAAGAGCTTCCTGCTGGATGAGGAGCTGGAGCTGCCGGGTGGCGCTCCCGCCGTCCGGGAGATGGTCTCGTATCAGGTTCGGCCGATGGTAACGGACGCCAAGGTGCTGGGGAGAAAGCAGTCTTCAAGGGAACCTGCGGCCTGCACTTTTTTGTACATGACCCCGGAGGACCGGTTGGCGGTCTGGGATTTTGAGCTCGCCCTTTTCCCAGTACACGGAGCTGTCCCGGGTTTATGACCAGGAGGAGGAACTCCAGATTGAGCCGGTACTCACCGGTGTGGAAGTCACAGCCGATGAAGAGGGCCGGCGCCTGCGGCTGAAGTGCAGTGTGGCCGCCCAATGCCTGGTGCTGGCCAAACAGACGGTGGACCTGGTCCAGGATCTTTACAGCCTGCGCTGTGGGGTGACGCCGCAGTTGCAGAGGCTTCCCATGAAGAGCCGTCTGGACCGGCAGCAGCTCGGGAACAGGCAGAGAGCAGCTTCCCCCCTGGAGGGTGGGACGCTCATTGACAGCACCGTCTCTCCCCGGATTTGCCGAAGATCCGCCGGGAAGGGGAGGAGATGGAGATTGAGTCTCCCGTCTGGTGTAGTGTGCTGTATTACGACGAGTCCGGAGAGCTTCAGGGGCGGTCCGCCCACACGTCGGCCCTGTCCCGGATCCGTCTGGCCGATGGGTGCACCTGTGAGGCCTCCAGTCAGATCTCCGGTCCCTTGCAGTGGTCTTCCGGCGGCGGCTCTGCCACGATTCGTGCGCCCATGGAGGTAACCGTGGATAGCTTCGGCAGCGGTGACCTGGAAATGATTGCCGGTGCGGAGCTGTCGGCCCGGAAAGCCGGATCCCGACCGGCCCTCGCTCATTGTGCGTGCACCCCTTGCCGGGCAGAGCCTGTGGGAGCTGGCCAAGGCATGCGGCTCAACGGTGGAAGCCATTCGCGGTGCAAACCACCTGCCTCAGGAGGGCCCGGCGCCAGAGGGGCTCCTGTTGATTCCGGTGTTTTAATTGAATCCTGCGCCTGCCCCAAGGAAGCGGACCAGACCGCCTCTTTGCGGGCAGGCTTTTTACCGGCTTTTACAGCTTAGCCGGGAGATATCCGGCCGGAGATTCCGGAATTGCAGTTCCCGGCCAAATTTACATTCTTGTCCCTTGTTTTTCCAGGGGGCATGGTAGAATAATTAGCGTTTCTTGGAAGAAAATACAAGGGGGGAAAGGGGGCGCTGGAATGCGGACTGTGCGCGAGCTGGTTTGGTTGACCCAATTGGGGTTTTCCATCGTCTGCCCTTTGGTTCTTTGCTTGTTTGGCGCCATTTGGCTGCGGGACCGGTTCGGCCTGGGGAACTGGGTTCTTTTTAGGCATTGCCCTGGGATTGGGCGGTGCATTTTTCCTCGGCGGCGCCCTTTGCACGGATGTCAGCTTTTTAAACCGCCCCTGGCCGGGGAAGCGTACTCGTCAAAAGAAACCTCCCATATCCTTTAACGAGCATGACTAACCCTTTTGGAGGTGCGTTTGTATGTCCATTCGAAACCCGGTGTATCGGGAGACGGTCGCCATTGCCGTGGGAGAAGTCCTCTGCGTGGGTCTGATGCTAGGAGTCTATGCCTTGGCTGGGCAGCTGGACCGGGCTGCTGTGTTGGGCGGTGTGTTGGGTGGTGTGCTTGCCATCTGCAATTTCTTCTTCATGGCGGTGGGCGCCAGCCTGGCGGCAGACCGGGCAGAGCAGCAGAATGTGAAGGGCGGGACGGCCCTGGTGCGGATGTCCTTCCTGCTGCGGTATCTGGTGCTGTTCCTGATTTTGTTTGCTGCAGCGAAAAGCGGGCGATTCCAGGTGCTGGCTTTGGTTTTGCCGCTGGTGTTTGTCCGTCCCATTCTGATGCTGGGCGAGTTTTTCCGAAAGTCGGGTGAAAAGAAGTCATGAGTGTTGATGGTGCAAAAATCTACTTTGTCCTTCCCGTTTTGGGTGGGATCCCTGTGACGCAGACGATGCTGTCTTCTTTCCTGGTGATGCTCCTTCTGTGCATTGCCGGGTACCGGCTGGGCCGGAACCTGAAGAAGCGGCCGGGATCTGTCCAGGTCCTCACGGAGAAGGCAGTCTCCAGCCTGTATAACCTGGTCAGCGACACCATGGGCGCGCACAATGCCCACTGGACGCCTTTACATTGGGGCCTTGTTTCTCTCGTCTCTGTTTGGTTCCCTCATTGGTATGACTGGGTTCCTCCGGTCCACCACCGCGGATCTGAGCACCACATTGACTTGGGCGCTCATGACCAGCGCCCCTCATCTGGTATCACAGCATCAAGAATCGTGGTTTTTTAGGCTGGCTCAAGGGTTTTACGGAGCCAATTGTTGTGATGACACCCATGAACCTGGTTTCGAGATTGCTCAGCCCATATCCATGGCCTTCCGTCATTTTTGGCAATGTGGTGGGCGGCACGGTGATTACGACCATGTTGTATACGGCCCTGTCTGGCGCTTCTGCCGCCTTGCTCAATTTGCTGGCTTCCAGCGGTCTTGCGGTTTGTGTGGTCCTGATGGCGGCCGGTGTGGGTCTGACCCTCTGGGGCTTCCGGAAAGAAGCTGGTGTGGAAAATTCTGGGCATTGCTCTGACGGCGATTGC
>VOFI01001313.1_pt1 | contig 12000 bp, 15 predicted proteins | sample 5384131 | NCBI WGS metagenome assembly VOFI01 (sample SAMN12384728, study PRJNA508395) | human gut metagenome | isolation source: healthy gut H | host: Homo sapiens
ATTGATGTTGATTTTCTCCTCCGCAACGCTTCTAATTCTATGGAAAATATAAAAACACTCATCGAACAGATTCTCGAAACGCCTACTGGTAATGACTATATTCAAATGACAGCAAAAACATTTGAAGAGATATCACCACAACGTAAATACCATGGTATTAGCACTCAAATCATCGGACAAATCAAAAAATGTGCGTGTACCGTTCAATATTGATATTGGCGTAGGGGATGTTATTGTTCCTCGTGCAGAAGAACGTACCATCAGCACTCAACTCCCTGATTTTGAATCTCCTGTTATTTTGACATATTCGCTTGAAAGTACGATAGCCGAAAAATTTGATGCTATTCTCCAACGCTTTGAATTGACTAGCCGCATGAAGGATTTTTACGATATTTATTATCTTTCTAAAACATTCAACTTCGATGGAGCCAAATTGCAAACAGCTATTTTTGAAACCCTGCAATGTCGTGGTACCCCTACGAGAAAAACAGTTTCAAACGCATTGTTGCACTTGCAGACGATGAAGATATGCAGAAACGATGGCGATTTTTTTACGAACTATTAAAGATGCAACACTTGCTTTTTCTATGGTTATCAATGAAATCCAAATTTTCTCGAACCTGTATTTGATGCCATTGTAAATGAAACTGAATGGCAAGAAAATTGGAAACCCACCGATAGATGGAGCAACAATCACAATTAAAGTTACCTCCAGCCTAAACCATGGCGCATAACCTTATCAATAACTATTTCTATTTTTGATAATACATCCTTACAGCAAATTAAATACGCAGAAGTATTTTATCGCTTTCAGAAGATTCATTACCGATACAAATAAAGGTGGAATTCATATGTTATCTTCAACAGACGAAGAACGGATTATAGAGAACAATAAGCAGATTCAGCGGTTATTAGAAGAAAACGAAAGAATTTTACAGAAATCCGGCTATACTCCGCCCGTAAACAATCTAGTTTTTAGACCCTCAACAACGTTTCCTCGCGGGTATTTACGGACTTCTGAAAATTCTATTTTGATTATCATTTAAACGAAATCTCTGACAAAAAAGTTGTCAAAGATAATATTTCTTATGCTCTTCAGCTAAGCGATTGCTATAATTACTTTTATCACACGTTTTAATATCTGGGGTTCTGTAGGTGCTCTATTTCAAAAACAAGCTTTCATTAATATTATTTCCATTATAGAAGCATTAATATTCGAAAGTACACATAATTTAAATAAAAAGTGTGATTCTTGCATATACATCCCCTCTTGCACTCAAAGGTTAAATCGAAATGACCGTCATAACGCTAAGAATGCCATTCAAAAAATTAGTTTCTTTGAACCTATTACATTTAAGTCCTCAAGATGTATCTAAGCTACTCTATTTTATTGACTTGCGCAATCGCATACACATCCGCTTAGCTGATGGCAACGAGTTTCTTGATGCTAAGTTTAGCATCGCATCATTAAATGACGCCTTACGCTTATTAAAACTAGTACGTGATGATATTTGTAAAAAGCATCGTGCCACAATATAATGTATGCAGTCGAGCTAAATACTGATTTTTACCATTTTTCAGTTCTCCACAATTTATTAATTATCTATCAAGAAAATTCTATCATACTCATACCCATCAGGACCTGATACACTTCGCTTCTTGTCTTTACAAAATTCTCCTATTGATTCTTGTATGATACCCCTATCGCTAATCTGTACATCTCCATCCGCAAATTTTCAGCGATATTCTTTCAAATCACACTTGCATTTCTCCCAAAAAGGGATACACTTAACCCAATAAACCATAGCACACTAACCCAATAAACTTTTTATTTTACAATTTATTACTGCTAACTTTTTGTTGCAAAATCGCTCATTTTGACCGCGGTGACATCGAAACCCCTGCAGAATTACTTCGGCTACACGGTCTCGGGCGTCAAAGGCAAACCGACCAACAGCGAATTTATCTCGATGATTGCCGACAGACTGCGGCTGCAGATGCGGTTTGGGGCGTAAAGCAAATTCACAACGCAAGAAGCAGTAATATCATTTAGGAAACGATTTATCGGTATCGTATGCGTACGATTTACGCTGTTATGTGAATCGCAGTAAATCACTTGCAAGCCTGCCAACATAACGAAAGTGTGAGTGAAACGCAGGTTCAAGCCTATAAACTTTTTCTGATATTGTGAATAAATGAAATAATTTATCTGTATCCTTTCCAATGAAAAACCGCAGCGCCCTCTCGGGCGCTGCGGTTTTCAGGTGATATGCATTTTCCTTATGTCAAATCAATGAGCCAATCTCGGGCGGTTCCGGCTTTTCGGCTCGTTACGGTTTTCCACGCCGAGAACCTCTGCGCGGATGTCCTCCTCGATCTCCTTCTTGCTGCGGCGGCGGTCCAGACGCGAAATATACAGATACTTCCGGATCACGAACAGAATGCCGATCGACAGCACGGCGATCAGGTTCTCGATCGGCGAGGTATGCTCGCATGCGCGCCTGCAGATACGCCGGATCACCGAACAGCTTGTTCATATCGGTCATGGCGACCATGCCGATGCCGGACACAATGCACGCGATCAGGATCACCATGCCAAGGGTGATCTCAACCACTGTTGCGGCGTTGGAGAGCTTGTCTCGAAAATCAGAATTCATGGCATTCTCCCTTTCTCTACTCCTCATTTTTACATTCCCTTTTCTGCAGTTTTGTATATTTTTTATCAGTCTGTGTCTCATTCCTTGATATAAATTTAACATGGTTTTTACGCCTTGTCAATTATTTTAACAAGTTTTGTATGGTTTACTGGTTTTTCACAAGTTTTTTATGCACTTTATCCTCATTTTAGTTATTTTGCATAATAACTTTTTATTTTTGTTGTGAGAAATTATTTGCGTTTAATTTTTGACAAACTTATCATTGTTAAGCTATAATAATATTAGAGTAAACCAATAAAAAGGCAATGCCATGCAATCAAAGGCACTGCAAAGAAAATTCTTTGAAACAGGGGTGGGCAAATGGCTAATCCGCTGTTGCAGCACTACATCAAGCTGACAGAATTTCTCGGACAGGCACTTGGACCGGATTATGAGGTTGCTCTGCATGATATGACCGACAAAAATCGCTCCATAGTAGCCATCGCCAACAATCACATCAGCGGCCGTGAGATCGGCGCACCGCTTACCAATGTGGCGCTCAAAATCCTGATGGACAAAAAGCTACGAAACGCAGGACTACCGCCTGCACTACTGCGGCCTCTGCCGAGGGCAAGACGCTGCGCTCGAGCACAATGTTCATCAAGCACAACGGCAAGCTGGTCGGCATGCTGTGCATCAACTTTGACGACAGCCGGTATCTGGCCGCCAGCGAAAACGTGCTGCGACTGTGTCATCCGGATATTTTTATCGACGACCATATCGCACCGCAGCAGGCCGAACCCGGTGATCCGTTCCCGCGAGCGGTTCCGGCAACGACCGAGAGCTTCCACAACTCGATCGACGCGGTGGCAGGCGATGCGGTCGGCCGCGAGCTCATCCGCCTCGGCGTGACCGCCGACCGTCTCACGCCAGACGAGCGCATGCAGATCATTGCTTCGCTTGAAAACGGCGGTATCTTCCTGCTGAAGGGCGCGGTCAAGGATGTGGCCGACGCGCTGCACTGCTCGCAGGCCAGTGTGTATCGCTATCTTTCCCAGATTAAAAAGGACGACAGCAATTCCGCTTCGAATAATAAGATCAAAACTCAAACGGCAAAACCGGAGCGAAATTCTTCCGATTTTGCCGTTTTACTTTACTTCGCTTTAGTCTGATAGCAGGAGGATGCTCTCATGTTTCAAAATTACATGCGCCGGTTGTTCTGGCTGATCCTGGGTGTTGCGGTCAGTTCGATCGGCATTGCGATGATGCTGCAGGCGAATGTCGGACTCGAGCCGTGGAGCGTGCTGCAGCAGGGCATGTCGCTGCGAACCGGCATGACCTACGGCACAGCGTCCGCTATCGCAGGCGCGGCAGCCATCCTCACGGCCGTGCTCTTCGGTGAGAGCTTCGGCTTCGGCACGATCATCAACATTGCGGGCTGCGCGGTCATAATCGACGCGATTCAGGCGGCGCACCTCATCCCGCAGATGCACGGATTGGTGAGCGGCATTGCCATGCTCATCGGCGGTCTGGAGCTGCTTGCGCTCGGCACCTGGCTGTACATGAAAAGCGCGCTCGGCAGCGGCCCCCGTGACGCGCTGATGGTCGCGCTCGCGCGTAAGTTCGGGCGGTCTGCCGGTGCGTGCCGCGCAGTCGTGGATGTGCTCGTAACGGTCATCGGCTTCTTTCTCGGCGGTCCGGTCGGTGTCGGCACCATTATTTCCGCCGTCGGACTGGGACCGCTGATCAACCTCAATTTTGCAGCCGTGCGCTTCAATCCCGCCGAGGTGCATCAGGAGAATGCGGCGGAAACCATTGCGAAAATTGCCGGAAAGCGGTAATTCTCAGGCAGAAGGGTGTAAAGTCATTTTTATTTGCGAAGCTGCACAGCTGCATCGGCACGCCGCCCTCCATGATTTTGAACCCAAACGCTGGTAAAACGCAGCGTTTTTGCTCTTCTCGGGCACGATTTCGATCTATTCGCTGTCATCGAGCAGGCGCACGATACCGACCAGCCGGTCGCCGTCCCATGCGGCGTTCCCCGCCTCTGCCCTATCATTATACCGAATGCGCTTGCGCGTCACAAGTTACTATTCAAATTTATGAGTGACTTTTCTTTTGCATATGCACAAAATTCTCCCGTAAAAACACAAAAACCGCCCATAAGGACGGTTGATTGACAGGATATTGTCCGCATGCTATAATCAAATCAGCAAACGGTGAAAAAAGGTTGTTCCTCCCTCGATGAGGAGGGAGGTGATCGTGATGTCGCTGTCCGAAGCACTGCTTCTGTTTCAGTTGATCGCCATGATCGTCTTTGGTATCCTCGGATACATGAAGAAATAAACGAACCGCACCCGTTGTAAAGAGCGGCTTTCTTCTCGAAATAAAATCGATCTGAGGAACGACCGCTCGGTGCGAACGAGCCGCCGTTTGTAGCTATATTATAGCGCGGCGCCCCGGTTTTGTCAAGTGACAGAACCGGGGCTGCTGTTTTTCACGCTTTTTTACAAAATCACATATTCTGTGCCCGATAATACGGAACCGGGTCTGTCTGCCGAACAAGCCAATCCCGTCCATATCCTCCACGACAACCTCATCCGGTGGTGCGGCTTTGGAACACATTCAGCAAAATACTGTCCACCGTGCTCCGCATCATAGAATCGCACCAGTCACCTGCGGACCGTTGGTCTCCTGATGCCCGGATACAGGTAAACGCTGTACATAATGTACTCGTCGGACGGGTACTCATCCCGGATAATAATAGTCCTCATCGTCGTCGCGGTAGACACCACGCGTCGTGCCTGTGCTGCGGAATGTTCTGTTGCCGTTCTCAACTCATAGCTGCTGCCATCGCCGGAAGCCTGAAACGTATAGACGTTGTCAAACGCCGACACGTAATGCCGTTGTCACCAAATACATCGTAGAGCGTGTCGTAAGCATAGTCGGAATCGTCGTCCGTATCATAATCATCGCTGTAATCCGAATCATACTCCGGTGCAGGGGCATTTCCGAAGCTGCTCTCAATCTCCGGCACCAGATCATCCGCCACAAACGCGAAGATAGCCGGTACGATCTGCAGCAGAGCGATAACAATTATCGCAATCACCACACCCTTTGCGCTGTTTTTTCTTCGGCTTATCCTTGATGGGACGCGCCTTGCTCTTCGCCGTTTTCGCCTGAGCTGCTGTTCTCTATCGTCGGATGATATTCGGTGTAGGTCTCGCGCGGCTTGCCGTGCCATTTGGGCGCGGGTCTCGTCATGCGGCCCTTGCTGCCCGCGCGTGCGCCGCACATCGGACATACGCGTTCCTCATCGTCAAAATGGATACCACAGTGCTGACATTTCACAGGACACACCTCCCTTTTACTATTTTAATCATACCAGAGATACGCCCTGATAGCAAGCAAAAAGAGCACACTGTTTGGTGTGCTCCTAGCTTGTCGAAAAAGCAATATTCGATTTTTATGCTTCGTGCGGCAGCACGCATTCAATCGAATGTGCTTTGCAAATTCATAAATTCCGGGAGCATGGCCCAGGCCACCCTCTCTTGCCGCTATTAATTCATTTTTTGTGTATCTCGGAATTTATACAAGGGAAGAAAAAAGTGTCCGCAGGACGCGGTTTTTCTTCGAGATTCGCTCGAAAGCGTGGTTTCGAGAGGCTGTTCGGAAAACGAAGTTTTTCGACAGCCTCAGAGCACACCGTTTGGTGTGCTCCTGCTGTTTATTCAAGATTTAATTTATGCACCAGAATCCACCGCGTAACGAGGAAATACACCGCGTCACTGAGCAGCGTGAATACGCAGCAGAACCGCAGCATGAGATGCGCTGCGCCCATCGGCGTAATGCCGCTCCACCAGACTTTCATCAGGTCTACGAACGGCTGCGGCACGGCATTGCCCGCACCCATCATCACCATAAGCAGGAGAACCTGCAGTGCGGTAGAAAGAACAACGTACCCACACGATCGACATGAGCAGGCGGTGACGGCTTGCCAGATGACCGAGCGCAATGCACATATAGAGGAACAGCGCCATGCCCGCAATGCCGAGGACAGCCAGCACGAGCAGCTCCAGTTCAAACAGGAACTCCTGACCGCTGTGCGGCAGCAGAGTGCTCAGACCGGTAAAAGCCTGCCACACCTCATCCATCGACAGAATCATCCTATCCGCAAAAATGAAGATGCTGATGAGCGCCGACAGACCGCTCAAACCAATCATCACGACCGCGATAATGGTCTTGCTGAGCAGGTGCTGCGTCACCGTGACCGGCAGCGTGAACATGAGGTATCCCTCACTGCCGAGCAGGTTTTTGTAAAAACGCTGGATGAGAATGACCGCCGTTACCACAAATGCGGCCATCATCACGCCCATATACAGCATGGAGCTGATAGCGGGCAGCATGAAATCCAGTGATGCATTCTTCGGAATGACATACAGTATACGGCTGATAAGCGACATGAGAATCAGCACGCCGTACAGCGGCAGACAGGTCCGCGCACAGGCTTTCCACTCGTATTTCAGTAATTTCAGCATACGAACACCTCCCTAAACAGGGCATCGACCGATTTTCCGTGCTCCTCGCGGATATGGTCAACCGTGTCGTGCAGCACCATCGCGCCTTCCTTTGAGGAAAATGACCTCGTCCAGCACACGCTCAATATCCGCGATCAGATGGGTGGAGAGCAGAACGGAGGCGTCCTCGCTGTAATTCGAGAGAATGGTGCTCAGAATGTAGTCGCGTGCCGCCGGATCAACGCCCGCGATTGGCTCATCGAGCACATACAGCTGCGCCTTTCGACTCATGGTGAGGATGAGCTGCACCTTCTCCTGATTGCCCTTGCTGAGTGTTTTCAGGCGGTTCAGCGGGTCGATCCCCAGCGAATCCAGCATATCGGTTGCCTTTACGCGGTCAAAATCCGTGTAAAAGTCCGCAAAGAACGAAATCAGGTCGTTGACCTTCATTGCGTCGTTGAGATAGTTTTTGTCGGGCAGATAGCTGATGATGCTGTGCGTGTAGGTGCCCGGCGCCTGGCCGTCAATGAGCACCGAGCCGCTTGTCGGCTGCAGCAGACCGTTCAGCAGCTTGATGGTCGTTGTTTTGCCCGAGCCGTTCGGGCCGAGCAGACCGATAAACTGTCCGCGGCCGAGCGTCAGATTCAGATTATTGAGCGCGGTCTTTTTACCGTAGTTTTTGTCAATCCCTGACAGATAACCAGTTCGTTGTTATCCATTGTTCTTCTCCTCCCCACTGCGTTTCTCCAGAAGCGCCACAATGTCCTGCTCGGTGAAGCCAAGCTGGCTCATGCCGGACAGAAATTCCGTGATGCGCTCTCCCGCGATTTGCTCTCTTACCTTACCAATCATTTCTCTGTCCTCCGTTACATAGCGTCCGCTCGTGCGGTTGGTGAACATCAGGCCTTCGCGCTCCATTTCCGCAAGCGCACGCTGCATGGTGTTCGGGTTGACACCCGCCTGAGCCGCCAGCTCGCGCACCGGCGGTACCTTTTCACCCGCCGAAAGCTGTCCGCTGACGATCTGCTCGGTCAGCTTTTCCACAAGCTGTTGATAGATCGGACGATCCCCCCGCAATTCCCATTGCATAAGCTCTCTCCTTTCGTTTTATTGTATTATGATAATAATACAAACATACAGATTTGTCAATAGCCTTTGCTGAAATTTTTCTGCACCGCCCTACGGAGTGCGCGAACTGCGCAGGCGGGTTCGCCCTATCCGGGCGGCTCCTTTTCCCGCACCGGCTGACCGGGGTGCGCGAACTGCCGCAGGCGGGTTCGCCCCTAACGGGCGGCTCCTTTTCCTGCACTGGCTGACCGGGGCACACGAACTGCCGCAGGCGGGTTCGACCCCTAACGGGCGGGGTTGTTTTTCGCTGAGATTCAGCGGGGGGGATTCGCCGTCTGCGGACGGCCGGAGCGTCGCGGCGCCCGCCGCGGGGGCAAAAAGGAAGGACAACCTGCGGTTTTCCTTCCTCTTTGAACTCCTACCTTTCCCTTTATTAGATAGTCTGGCGGCAATCGGAGAGCGGCGACCGCTTCGAAAAAGGAGAGCGGCAGTCGGGTTACCGTTGCGTGTCTTTCGTGAAATATTCGCAGTTCACAGATACCTTACTGCTACGCATACGGTTTATTTCTACGCAGGCGCGACATGTCTGTGTCGCGCAAATCGTTTTCACGTTATTACGCCCAGCACCTGCGAATTATAATTGATGTTAGACTTCACCTTGGCGCATCCTACGGCATAAATCGTGCAAATGATATAAATATATGCCATAAAATAACACCCGATAAACAAAAAGGAGAACGGAAAACCTTACGGTAATTCTCCATTCTCCATTTTCCATTCTCAATTTTTCTCGATGTCTCGAAACACGTTCGGCAAATAAAGCTCATGCTTCGGAATCTTCTCCCACGAAAAACGCTTTCACGAGTTCCTTCGCGGAGACCGGCTCTGCGGTGTCGGTCAGTCCTGCGGCGCAGGCAAGTGCGCCGATGACCTGCTCAGGTGTGAATTTCTCCCGCAGAAGGCCGAGGTCGAGGTCCTCATCGCGCTTGGACAGGCGGCGCCCGTCATGGTCGCACAGCAGCGGGATATGGATGAAGTTCGGCGGTGTGAAGCCGAACAGCTCATACAGCCAGATCTGGCGCGGCGTACTGCCAATGAGATCGTGCCCGCGCACGACCTCGGTCACGCCGGACAGGCCGTCATCCACCACGACCGCCAGCTGATACGCGAACACGCCGTCCGACCGCCGGATGATGAAGTCGCCGCACTCCTCGGTGAGCGTTTCGGTATACTCGCCGTACACGCCGTCCGTGAATGTGATGGTGCGCTCGGGCACGCGCACGCGCGTTGCAGGCGCACGCTTTCTGCGCTTTTCGGCCACTTGCTCGGGTGTTAAATCGCGGCAGGTTCCGGCGTAGACCACCCTGCCGTCCGACAGGTGCGGCGCGCTTGCGGCGTGCAGGGCCGCTCTCGAGCAGAAGCACGGGTACAGCAGACCTTTTTCGCGCAGAATCGCCTCGTATTTCTCGTAAACAGCCGTGCGCTCGGACTGATACGGGATTTTGCCGTCCCAGTCTAACCCTAACCACCGCAGGTCGTCGATAATTAAATCCGCGAAGCTGCGCGGACAGCGCATTTCGTCCAAATCCTCAATCCGCAGCAGAAATTCGCCGTTCTGCTGCCGCGCACTCAGCCATGCCAGCAGCGCGCACAGCACGTTGCCGAGGTGCATGCGCCCGCTCGGGACTGGGTGCAAAACGTCCGATGGTGTGCATGTTTTTCACTCCTTATTGCTTTTTCTTCTGCCGGAAGTTCGTCATACATGGCACGCAGCAGCTTCTGCAGGAGGGCGGCATCGTCGGTTTTCGTCACCCGCAGCATGGGTTTTGCGCCGTCGTACGGAAATTCATAAGGCGCATCCGGAAGGCAGCTTATCACAGCTTTGACCGGCTTGACCAGCAGGCGGTTATCATAAATTCCGCCGACGATTTTGCCGTTGTAGTAGAGTATGTACTCCCCCATCATGGCTCGATGCGTTACGCCGTCCAGTCCGGACAGGCGGTCTAATATTTCCGCAAGAAATTCCTTTGTAGTTGCCATTATCGTCCTCTTTTCCACGGTTTACCGCTTACATACCCTTTTCGTACCAATACTCGTCGTCAACGGGATTCATTTTGCGCTTTTTATGGAACAGGCGGTACATATAAAACAATCCCTTGACCTTCGCGCACGGCGTGACATTTCCGGCATTTTTCTGAATGGCAGACACCGTTTTCTCCACCTTTTGCTGAATTTTGTGCATGAAATTCTCGGGCATGCTGCTCCAGTCATATCCCCCAGACGGCCTGCGTGATAACGTGCGTGCGGCCAACGCCCCAGTAATTCATGCTGTCGCGCAAATCCCGACGGTGGATTTCATGCCGCCGCCCGCTGCGGTCGTGATGATGAGCGCCTGCTTGCACATCAGCGACAGGTCGGGACGGTGCACCAGCCAGCGGTACGCAAAGTGGTCGAGCAGGGTCTTGACCTGCCCCGGAATGTGGTAAACATAGGTCGGCGCACAGAAAACGATCAGCTCGGAGTCGTCAATCGCGGCGATGAGCTTCTGCATGTATTCGTGCCCGCCGCACTTGTCCTCGCTGCCGGTCATGCATGCATAGCAGCCCGCGCAGACATGCGGCATGTCCTGCGGCAGATAAAATTCGTGCAGCGTGCCGCCCGAAAGCAGGCGGTCGAGTACCATCTGTGCAATGCCGTAGGTGGACGATTTGGTTTTCCGTTTGTGCGGATAGATTATGGTTATGTTCATAGTGAACATCCTTTCTTGTGTGGAACAAGTGACAGGATTAGGGATTTCCGTTTTGTGAGCGAACACTGTTCGCCCCTGCGGCTGCACCTGTGCAGATAATTGACGAGTGACACGCTCTCCGCTCTCACGCATCCTCCTGCCTTAAACTCCTGCCTTGTAATATTACCACATTCACCCTATGCTTTACAACTCCCCTGCTCTCTTGTATAATGTAGGCAAACGAGGTGACACACATGAAAAAACGAATGCTTGCACTGCTGCTGGGTCTGCTCTGTGCCGGACTGACGGCCTGCGGCAGCACGGACACCGCCGCAAAAGGACGAAACGCCGTCCGCGCCGACCGTCGAGCAGCCCGAGCCGGAACCCACGCCGGAGGAGGTCCGCCGGACGGCGGCGGAGCAGTATGCGGACGGCTTGACGCTCGAGGAGCAGGTCGCGCAGATGTTCTTCGTGCGCTGTCCGGAGACCGACGCGGCGGCGCTGACGGCGCAGTACGACATCGCCGGCTATCTGCTGTTTGCGCGCGATTTTGACGGCCAGACCAAAGAATCCGTCGCAAATACCATCGCAGCCTACCAGAATGCCGCGAAAACGCCCATGCTCATCGGCGTGGACGAGGAGGGCGGCACGGTGGTGCGGGTCAGCTCCAACCCGAATCTGCGCGGCACGAAATTCCAGTCACCGCAGGCGCTGTATAGCGAGGGCGGCTTTGACCGCATCACGAGCGACACCGCCGAGAAAGACGCGCTGCTGCGCGATTTGGGTATCAACGTCAATTTTGCGCCCGTGTGCGATGTTTCGACCGACCCGAGCGATTTCATTTACGCGCGCAGCTTCGGCATGGACGCCGAGCAGACCGGCGAATACGTCCGCACGGTGGTCACGCAGATGATCAGCGACAAGACCGGCATGGTGCTCAAGCACTTCCCCGGCTACGGCAATAACGCGGACACGCACACCGGCATCGCCATTGACGAGCGGCCGATGGACACCTTCCGGCAGTCGGATTTCCTGCCGTTTGAGGCGGGCA
>VOFI01001333.1_pt1 | contig 12000 bp, 8 predicted proteins | sample 5384131 | NCBI WGS metagenome assembly VOFI01 (sample SAMN12384728, study PRJNA508395) | human gut metagenome | isolation source: healthy gut H | host: Homo sapiens
GTTGCAGATAACGTAAATTTGGAAATATCCTATATTGGTTATGAGACACGTAAAGTAAGGGCTCAACAGGGTAAGAAGCTGGATATAATTATGCGTGAGGATGCAAATGTATTGGATGAAATTGTTGTATTGGGTTATGGTAACATACGTCGTAGTGATGTAACGGGGTCCATTGCATCTGTTTCATCCGAGTCTATATCCAAAGTTGCTTCGGCTTCTGTGGCTGATGCTTTAGCCGGAAAGATGGCCGGTGTACAGATTACTACTGCCGATGGTGCGCTGGATGCTGAAATCAGTGTTCGCGTGCGTGGCGGTGGTTCCATAACCCAAGATAATTCACCATTATTTTTGGTAGATGGTTTTCCGGTAGATGATTTAAGCGGTATTCCGCCAACGGATATTGAATCTATTGATGTTTTGAAAGAGGCGTCAATGACAGCTATCTACGGTGCAAGAGGTGCAAACGGTGTTGTTATCGTGACTACCAAAAACCCTAAAATGGGTAAAACAACCGTACAGTTTAATAGCTATTTGCAGATGCGTACATTGGCGCGTAAAATACCGGTAATGAACAACTATGAGTTTGTAATGGCCGAATATGAATATCAGATGATTCGTAAAGGTTCGGATGAGGGTTTTATCAAAAATTTCGGTTACTATGATGATATTGATTTATACAAATACACGAACACTACTGATTGGCAGGATGAAATTCTAGGCGGTAATCCTATTTCGCAGTATTATAATATAACCGTTAATGGCGGTAATGAAAAAACCAAATTCAATTTGAGTTATACCCGCAATAAAGACGAGGGACAGTTGATTGGTTCGGGACTGACACGTAATAACATTAATCTGAAATTGAATCATCAGTTGTTCAAGAATCTGAAATTGGAAACAAATGCAACTTATCGTACGCGTGCTATCGATGGTGCCGGAACTTCGGGGACAAATATTGTTACTGCGCTTCGTTTTCGTCCTACCAATGGGTTGTCGGCAGGAGTTGCCGTCGACCCTGATGATGACGAGGAAAACCTGGATGGAGATGGAAATTCCCTGAACCAGAAATATACTCCGGTGGAAGAGAATAAACAGAATTACAGAAAACGTGACGAACAGGCTCTCAGCCTGAAAGCAGCTTTGGTATGGGATGTGATAAAAGGATTGCAATTTCGTTCCGAGTATGGAATAAGCACGACTCATGCAAATGACAATCAGTTTTACGGTCCATTGTCCAGTACGGCTTCTGCGGCCGGTATGAATAATATGCCTTCTGCTAAACGTACCAAAACCCATAAGGAATCATATCGTTTGGCAAATACGCTGACCTATCGTAACTCGTTTAATAAGTCTCACAATGTCAATGTAATGCTGGGACAGGAAATTAACCATGCGCAGAACGATAATACGTTTATGAGTGCAAAGCTCTTTCCGGTTTCTGTAACGGCAGAGGCAGCGTTGGAGAATTTTGCTTTGGGAACTCCCAATCAGAGTACCAGTTATAAAAGTGCTCCCGACAGAACCGCTTCTTTCTTCGGACGTGCATTGTATGATTACAAAAATCGTTATTATGCTACTCTGACGGTTCGTGCCGACGGGTCTACCAAGTTTGCTCCCGGTAAGCAGTGGGGATATTTTCCGGCAGGTTCCATCGCCTGGAGAATTTCCAATGAAAAGTGGATGAAGCCTATAAAGTTCATCTCTGATTTGAAGTTGAGAGCCAGCTACGGTTTGGCTGGTAATAACCGTATTGGTAATGATTTGTGGCATAATATCTATCGTGTATACAGTGGAACAAGTGCTCCCGCTTTCGGTAATGAGGAATATAATTATTATCAGTTTGCAGACCAGACTTATCTTTACGATCCAGACTTGAAGTGGGAGACGACAATAACCCGTAATATCGGTTTGGATTTCGGATTCTTTAGAAACCGTCTGAGCGGTACGGTTGATGTGTATTGGAATACAACCAAGGACTTGTTGGTTCCTTCCATCATTCCTAATTCATCTGGTTATTCCCGTCAGATGACAAATGTGGGACAGACTTCAAACAAGGGAGTTGAAATCTCTTTGGATGCAAAAATCATTCAGACAAAGGATTTCCAGCTATCGGCAAACTTCAACGTTGCGTTCAACAAGAATAAGGTAGACAAATTGGCTACCGGTGAAACCGAATGGAAAACCAAAGCCTCATTATCCAACTGGTATGGAACGTATAACTATAAAATGGAAGTAGGCAAAAGTATGGGATTGATTTACGGATTCGTCAACGACGGGTTCTATAAGGTAGATGATTTTGATTTCGATGCAACTACTAAAAAATGGACTTTGAAGCCGGGTATACCCGATAATTCATCGTTCAGTTCCGGTAACTTTGCTTTTAAACCCGGAGCTATGAAATTTAAGAAACTGTCCGATTCCGAATCAAACTTGATTACTGAAGATGATATGACGGTTATCGGTGATACCAATCCTAAAGTGACCGGCGGTTTCGGACTTTCCGGCAACTGGAAGAATCTGGACTTCACGGCATTCTTCAATTACATGTGTGATTTTGATGTGCTCAATGTGAATAAACTCTACCTGCACTCGGCTGTCCGTCGTAATTATTCCAACTTATCTACGGATATGAACCTTGCCAATCGTTTCCGTTATGTGGACGATGCCGGTGTGAATGTTTCCAGTGACCCTGTTGCCTTAGCGGCATTAAATGAGAACGCCAAAACCTATTCTTGGATGTCCGTAACTCAGGGTATAACAATGATCGATTTGGTTGAAGACGGTTCTTTCCTTCGTTTGAGTACTTTGACGGTTGGTTATACGCTTCCTAAGCATTGGTTGAGATCTTTAGGAGTTAAGAGCCTGCGTTTATATTTTTCCGGAAGCAACTTGTTTACAATAACAGGATATAGCGGTTATGATCCGGAAGTGAATATCCAAAAAGGTTTGACGCCAGGCATTGATAATAATGTAACTCCGCGTAGCCGTGTTTATACAGTCGGTGTTAATTTGAATTTTTAAATTATATAGGATATGAAAAAAATATATATATCGGTAATGGCGAGCTTATTATTGTTCGCATCCTGTTCAGACTATCTGGATGTAAATTCTCCGTCTACGTTTGATAAGGAGTATGTATTTGGCAGTGAATCCGAAATAGCTACTGCTGTCAATGGCATGTATGTGCCTATGGTCAGCGGTAAGGGTTGGGTAGGAGTTCTGCTTAAGAAGATGCTGTTTAATACGGATGTGGAGTTCAGTGGATTATCTACAGCATCCAATCTCAATGAGCGTGCATTTGTTCCGAGTACAGGCGATATAAAGTCGTATGGTGATATTTGGACGGGTATGTATGACGGGGTAAACCGTACGAACGATGTCATAGAGGGTATTGAACAGAGTCCTCTGTTTGCCGCTGCCGACAAAACTAAACCGTCGCGTCTGATGCATTATTACGGAGAAGCGAAAGTCCTGCGTGCCATGTATTATTTGGAGCTTGTCAGAAACTGGGGTGATGTGCCTTACAGAAGAAAACCTGCCGGAAATAAGGATGAATTGTTTATCGGAGCGACCGACCGCAATACAATATTGACCGATATGATTAATGATTTGATAGAGGTAGAACCTTTGATGTTGTATGCAGAAGAATCCGACAGAGGAGTAGAGGCTGCTTCAAGAGAATTCTGTCAGGCATTGATAGCTCGCATTGCTTTGCAAAGAGGTGGTTGGAGCCTCAGGCCGGATTATGATAATCCTTCTGCTGTGGGTACGATGGAGCGGAGCGACGATTGGAAAGAATATTATAAAATAGCTGAGGAATATGCCGGAAAGGTTATCTCTGAGGGTAAACATTCCTTGACTCGTTCTTTCCGTCAGGTTTGGGTAGATGAATGTAGTTGGATAGTACCGGTTGGTGATGATAATATTTTTGATGTACCGGCTAAAGTAGGTGGTTCCGGAGAATTGGCTTATTCTTGGGGAACATATATTGTATCGTCAAAGAACTCAGAGGGCGTGAATGCATCCAATGCTCCTCACGGATATTCATCCGGTGGCGCCAGATTGGCTCTTACCTATTTGTTGTCTTTTGATAGAGAGGATTTACGTAGGGATATTACTTGTGAGATATTCCGTTATGAAAATTCAGGAATGAGTTCTATTATTCAGAAGCCATTTTCCGAACTTAATGTTGGTTGTGGTAAATGGAACCGTCTATTTATGGAATCACCGTTGGGCAGTACATCCAATAAAGGTACAGGGATCAATTATACGTATATGCGCTATGCCGATGTGTTGCTGATGTATGCGGAAGCTGCCAATGAAAACCATGGCGGGCCGACGACCGAAGCTAAGGATGCCTTGAAGCAGGTGCGTAAAAAGGGCTTTTGCAGAAAAAGACCATGCTGAAAAGGTAGAGGCTTATGTGGATGCTTTGGGGACAAAAGAAGATTTCTTCAATGCTATTGTTCAGGAACGTGCCTGGGAATTTGGTGGAGAAAAGCATAGGCGTTACGATTTGGCACGTTGGAATCTGTATGGAAAAACATTATATAATTTGTATTTCGATTGGATTGAATTGGGTAAAGTAGCCCGTACTAAGCAGTATGAAAATACGGAAACTCCTTTTGAAAATCCTACTTATGATGCACGTTTTGATTCTTACCCGGCTGTAGCCTATTATAAGATGGTACCGGCGGATAAAACGCTGTTCCCGGTATGTGTAGCCGAAACAATGGATTGGTACAAAGAAGGTGACATCAATTCTTATGATGAGGCACTACCTGCATATCCTTCCCAAAATCCTTCCGGTTACTCGCGTGTAGATATGTGTGTTCAATATTGTACGCAAGTTAAAAACGCCAGTCCTCGCCGGTGGGAACCGTCTGCCCGTATTCTGCATTCTTTCTATGGCTATATTAATGCATCGAATGCCGGGGCTGTGAATCCCGAAACGGATCCGGTACGCTATTTGGTTCCTATACCGCCGGACGCATTGTCAAGCCATCAGGGATTATTGAAAAATTATTATGGATATTAAAACTAACAGTAGGATGAAAACAAAATATATAGTGCCGCTTTTACTTTTCTGTCTGTTTGCTTGTATAGCATGTGAAGACGAGACGACAGAGATGCCCCGTTTATTCAGACCTTCCTTTATTGCTTCGTCCTGTTTTGCAGAAAGCAATACTATAACGCTGGCTTGGAGAACATCCGGCGAAGCAACTTCATATACGGTAGAGCTATCTCAGGATGCCACGTTTCAGCCGGAAAATCTTGAAACACAGACAGTGGAGAAGGGCAAATGTACGTTTGCGAATTTACGTTATGAGACTAAATTTTATGCCCGTGTCAGAGCTAATAATGAGTCTCTTGCTATAACATCGAATTGGACGGAAATGGGTTCTTCCATTTCAACTTTGTCCCGTACTATTCCGAAAATACTGTATGCTGTGGAAGGTTCGCAGATTAATGAGACTTCCGTGGAAATTAAATGGGTGGTATCGGAAAAAAATCCGGTTGACGGATTGGCGATATGGGAAGAAGGAACTACAGAGGAAAAACAAATTAGTTTGGAAGATGCTTCTGCCGGACAATATACGATTACAGGATTAACTCCTCGTACTACTTATTATGTGGCTTTGACAAACAGTGCTGCACCGGAAGGAGCAGAAAAATATAATCAACAGAGATTTACCACTGCAGGAATGCCTGCCGATGCTGTTGTGGTGGAAGATGGAGTTGATTTGATGGATAAGATTAAGGCCGGTATGGATGATACAAGTAAGCAGGCTCTTGTTTTCCAATTGAAGAATGGCGTTGATTATTACCTGACAACAGGCGGGGAAGTCGCTGCGAAAACCAGCGATATTAAATTGACCAAAAGCATTGCTCTTCTTGCTAACCCGGGAGAACGTCCTACCTTGTACATTCGCGAGGGGGGCTTCATTGTGAAACCGGAAGTTGGCAATATGCCGAATATTGAATATTTTATTGTTGATAATGTGAATATTAAGGAAACATGGACTGAGAGTAAGCCCAGTAAAGGTAGTAAAACACGTTTGTTGAATATAGGGAAACACAATACCGGTACTGATTTTACAATAGACAGATTTGAAATTACAAACTCGGATATAGTTTTACCATCTACCGTTTTAATGATGAGTGATGCCAGTGAAGGAGTAACCACAATCAACCATATCCGTATAGATAATTGTTTGGTTTCCGGTATTAATGATACAAAAAATGTAACAAAACAATTCGGTTTTATTCATGCTATAAATAAAGGCTCTAATGTATGGAATGATGTCTCCGTCACTAATTCCACATTCTATGAGTTCTATATTTCACCGGGTGTGTTTGGAGCACCTACTGCTGATATCCCTATTGCGGCCGGTAACAAAGTTGTTATTTCTAATTGTACTTTCTATAATTGGGGCTCAAATAAGGATGGCAAAAACACTTATAGGGCTGTTGGGAATTTCTCCAAATTGACTGCGCCGCTGAACTTGTCGGTAAGTAATTGTGTCTTTGGCAGCAGTAAAAGTAAAGTGCTTGATGCAGGCAGTATTAATTTAAATTCGAAAGTCAACTATTGTACATCGGATTTTGAAAAGATGTCTGATGCCGGTTTGACACTGATTTCATTGGATACGGATGATGCTTCGTTATTCCGTAATGTTGAGGAAAATGATTTTACTGTAGTTGATGCAGAGTCAGTCATTTATAAATCAGAATACGGTGATCCCCGTTGGATTAAAGTTTTGGATTAATTATTTGTAAATTTAATACTCTAATTAATGAGATATAATATGAATTTGATAGGATTCTTTTGCCTTGCATGGGCTTTGTTGGCTTGCGACCAAGATGAAGGGAAAGATAACCCAGGTGTTTCTTTCCCGGATTATGGTGAGGTACTGGCCTTTCCCGGTGCGGAAGGATATGGGCGGCATGCTACAGGTGGCAGAACGGGTGAAGTATATCAAGTAACGACTTTGGCAGATTCGGGCAGAGGTTCTTTACGTGATGCCGTCAGTAAGCCCAACCGTATTATTGTATTTAAGGTTGCAGGGGTAATCAAATTAGAGTCTCCTCTCGACTTCTCAAAGAACTTGACAATTGCAGCACAGACAGCTCCGGGTGACGGAGTTGTCGTGTATGGCAACCGGGTTTCCTTTTCGGGAGCGGACAATTTGATATGCCGTTATTTACGTGTACGAATGGGTATCAACGGCCGTGAAGGTAAAGATGCAGCCGGTATCGCCTATGGTTCGGATATGATTTTCGACCATATGTCTGTAACTTGGGGACGCGATGAATGTTTCTCCATCAATGGAGATCCTAAAAAGCCCGCAGATCAGCCTCGGAATATCACGATACAGAACTCGTTCATAGGGCAGGGATTGCAACCTCATTCTTGTGGTGGGCTTATCCAGACCACGATAAACGATGGAGTTACTTTGTACCGGAATCTGTATATAGACAATAAAACCCGTAATCCGAAAGTGAAAGGACTGAATCAGTTTGTAAACAATGTCCTTTATAATTGGGGAAACGGCGGTGCTTATATTATGGGAGATACTCAGCAGAAATCGGATGCCGATATTCGGAATAATTATTTTATAGTAGGAACTACAGATAATTACGATGGCAAGAAGTTAGGCGCAACGGCTCCCTTTACCCGATATAACGAGCATTTCAGCGCTTATTTGTCCGGTAACTTTTATGATGATAATAAGGATGGCTTATTGAATGGCCGTGAACTGGGACGTGCAGACTGCATGAAGAAGTCGGTTGTAGCAGGAGAGGAGATTATAACTTCTCCTACGTTCCTCGAACGTCCGTCCGATGTACATCCCGAAATAAAAGAACTGATGACTGCTCAGGAAGCCTACGAATGGATTGTTGCCAATGGCGGATCTTCCTTGCCCGTACGGGATGAGGTGGATGCCTATCTTATCGATGAACTGACTTCATTGGGGAAAAAGGGGCTGATTATCCATTCGGAGGAAGATATACCGACAAAGGGACCGGGTAATATAAAGTCGGCGGAAGCTCCTGCAGATACCGACAATGATGGTATGCCGGACGAGTTTGAAGACAAATACGGCCTTGATAAGAATGATCCGGCAGATGCCATGAAAGTAGCGTCTAATGGATATACGAATATAGAGAATTATATATTTCTGATTAAATAGAATACCGAATGATGATGAAAAAGTTATGTCTTGTTTTTATAAGCGTATTGCAACTGTGTAACATGTCGGCAGGGGCGCAAACGAATGAAAAAGTCAAGGAGATGGCAATGAAGATAGCCGATCGTATTTTGTCGTCCACCACTTATGAATTTGTGGATAAGAAAAGCGGGAAGACCTATATATCCTTAAAGAATATGCCTTTGAATAAAGCATTGAAAGTCAGGAGTAAATATCTTGATTGGCACTACACGAACGGAGTTACTAATATTGCTTTAATGGAATTGGGTAATAAGCTGGATAACTCCAAATACGAAAACTACGTATTGAAGAATATGAATTTCGTATTTGATGAGGACAATCAATCTTATTTCCGTAGATTGTATGAGGAAACGTTGAAGAATGAAGGATGGAAAGTGGTGAATGCCTTGAATTGGCACATGATTTATCGTAATAAACGTCTGGACGATAACGGGCCGATGGGAGCAAGTTTGATTGATTTGAGCCGGAAATATCCTAACGCAGCATTCCGGAAATATATCGAAAGTACCAATCATCATTTAATGTTCTCCGAACCCCGGCTTGCCGATGGCACTATTGCCCGATTATGGCCGCACGTGAATACGGTGTGGGCCGATGATGCTTTTATGGCTCTTTCCTTTTTGGTAAGAATGGGAGAGATGACAGGAGATAATAAGTATTTCGATGATGCTGCCAATCAGATACTGAATTACACCCGCTATCTATGGTGTCCCGAGAAGGAAGTCTATTATCACTGTTATCATACTGACACGAAGATACACGGAGTAGCTCATTGGTCAAGAGCCAACGGATGGGTATTTATGGCAACGGCAGATTTACTGTCGAGAATGCCCGAAAATCATCCTATGCGCGAAGATGTCATTAAGAACTTCCGGATGCAGACGGATGGGGCAATCCGTTATCAAGGCGCTAACGGATTATGGCATCAGTTGCTCGACAAACCAGATTCTTATGAAGAGATAACGGGAACGGCCATGTTTGTTTTCGGCATTGCCAAGGGGGTTAAAGAAGGATGGTTACATCCCGATTATATTTATGTGGCATGGGAAGGCTTGAAAGGTATGCTGACAAAAATCACCCCTGAAGGTAATGTTACCGCTATTTGTGCCGGTACGGGAATTATGCCTTCTTTATCATTTTATTATAATCGCCCTCAATGGAAAAACGACCCTATGGGTGAAAGACCTGTTTTAAGAGCATTGGTCGAGATGATTGATGCACCTGCTTATACGGAAATTAAAGCGGAACAGCAATATGACAAGATAAAATAGAGGTTGTATCTCTTGGCTACAGCAACTAACGTTTTTTATTCTCGTAGATTATATTTGGTTGAAACCTTAGAATTCAAAAAGCAGGAAAAGCTCATCCTATCTTTCTCTGATTATTGATTCTAAGGTTTTCTTTTGGTTGAGGCCAAATATCCTCTATGCTTTTCGTAAAACTGTATACCGAAACAGTTCCGAGCCTTTTTTAATATCTCTACAAGGTTATTACAGCGATGCGCTATACTTTATCAGCGCATAGCCGCCTACTACCTGCATTGCCATTCCCGGCAGCCCGATACGGAAATCCTGTACGGCTTGGAAGAAGCTGCCCACCATAGCCCATTCGCCCAGAGTACCTGCTACCTGATAGAACAGTACAACGGCCAATAGGATAGGCAGAGAGATACGGTTGAAACGATGTGCTGCCCAGCCGGCTGCTGCTGCCAGTAATACGGACTTCAACAGAATGGCGGGAAGCACTGCCGGAAGAGGCATCCCGAACAGCAGTGAATTGATTATCGGAGAAAGGATCGCAGTCAGCAATCCTACCTTCCAGCCGAATTTGTATGCACCGATTAAGGTGAAGAAATAGATGGGCAACCATGTGATACCGCCTTGCGGTATAAGGTGGAAAAGTTGGGGCAGTGCCATATTGCCTGCAATGAACAATGCGGCCATTAAGTAAGTTCTTGCATTGCTGTAATCCAGCGAATAGAGTTTTACAGTTTTTGTTTCCATGTTCTTATCGTTTATAAAATAATCTTATTCATTTATCGGGTAAATTGTATTGGTCTGTCGGATAATCTTTATCGGCTAATCAAACAATCTGTTTTATACTCACAAAGTTATAACTATTATTTCAAACCAATACGGTCTTGACAACAGTAATGCCTGATTTTGTCAGAAATTGATATTCACTCCGCCCATAACGGTTGCCTTAGGCATCGGAAAGCCGTCGTTTGCGCCAGCAGGTTTTTCCCAGCGTTGGTTGACACTTCCCAGCGGCCTCGCGTAAAGTCAACGCCTGCATAGAGTTTATGTCCGGGAGCGGCAATCACCGGATTCTCCATGTGCAGCCAACTGTAATTGGCATTTGCCTGCCAGTGCGGGGTAATGCGGTAACCGATATTGGCTTCAATGCCCCGGTTTTCAATCTTGCCGGTATTTACGTTCTTGGGCTTGCCGTCCGTAGGAACGGTCATAATCATATTGTCGCCGTCAATGTAGTAGAGGTTTATGCCGTAAGACAAAGTGCCGTCCAACACCCGTTGCGAGAAAGACAACTCGTAGCTCATCAGGCTTTCCGCCATTAAATCCGGGTTCTGTGGCGGAAACATGTACATCTCACGGATGGTGGGGTTACGGAATCCCTTGCTCACCATTGCTTTCACTTCCATCTGTCGGGGCAAGTGGAACGAAAGGCCGCCCTGCGGAATCCATTCCGTGCCTACGTGCGAATGGTGGTCTACACGGATGCCCGCTCTGATACCACGATACGCCCAGCATCCTGTCGCGGGAGTTGAAACGGTAGTTCAGCGGCTCTTCGCCGGGCGAGTAGCCGTCATTGATTATGGCGTCCCCAGTTGTAGAAGAAACTCAGGGCGCCGGAGCTCTTTTCGTAATCGTTGCGCAGTGCGAACGACGTCATGCCGCGGGTAATACGCTGCCTGTTGTCCAGAATGGGCTCCGAAACGGAGCCCGGATTCCGGGCGTTGAAATGCGTGAGGTTCACGTCGGCGTAGAGATCCCACGCTTGGGCAATCCGGTAACCCAGCTTGGCGTAACCGCCGTACTGCTCGAAGTCCATGTTCCTGCGATGCCCGTCGGTGCGGTTGTAAGAGCCGGTCACCGTACTCGTAAAACGTCCTGCCCGAACCTGATTCGCAACCTCGGTTTCGAGCGTATTGTAGGACCCGTAACCGGCATGGAGATCGGTTTTCACCCCGTCCTCGTGCATCCTGCGCGTCACGATATTGATGACGCCACCCATGGCGTTCGAGCCATACAGCACCGAAGCGGGGCCGCGCACGACTTCGACCCGGTCGGCCAGCATCGACTGGTAGGCATCGGCAATGGGATGCCCCATCAACCCCATGTACTGGGGATGGCCGTCGATCAGCACCAGCAGACCCGTTGTGGGACCTCCGCCGACACCGCGCAGCGTCATCTGCCCGGCAGCCCCGCCCGAAACGCCGTACCCCATGATGCCGCGTCCCGGCGAACAGTCCCGGAATCTGCTCGGTCAGCGTCGGCAGCAGCGACGGCTGGAATCCCTCGACGATCTTCTGCCGTCCGACGACGGAAATGGTCATCGGCAGATGCCGATGGCGGGAATGTCCAGTCCGTAGGGACAAGGCATGCAATACTTGCAGTCGTTGCACGGGATGATAGGATAGGTAAGCATTACCTGCGCCGTATCTTCCAGCAGAGCCAGTTCTTCTTCCGTGCAAGGGTCGAGGGGGAGAATAGGTGCGGAGATTGTCCTGCAGATGTTCCATATA
>VOFI01001528.1_pt1 | contig 12000 bp, 10 predicted proteins | sample 5384131 | NCBI WGS metagenome assembly VOFI01 (sample SAMN12384728, study PRJNA508395) | human gut metagenome | isolation source: healthy gut H | host: Homo sapiens
GCACATGGTCAGCTCCTGCATCCCCTCCAGCGGCAGCGGCTCCGACACACGGGCGGCAATGTACAAAATGAGAAACTTGATCTCCAGCTTGTCACGGATAAATCCGACTCCCATTGGATCACGTCCTTTCGGCTTTTCTATACACCCCTATTATAATGAAAAATTTCCGATTTGTACAGAGGTTTTTCCCCGCCCCACCTGCATTTCCCGCACCCCGCCGGGCCGGACGCATAGACTGGATTGAAAGGGCGATGCCCTTGAGTACTTAAATAGGAGGTTTTTCTATGCCTGAAAACGGTATGCCCGGCCCGGTCTGCGATCTGAGCAGCGTGCGTGAGGCCGTCTGTATCCATACCCATAAGATCTTCGACTCCTGCCGTGACAAGGACTGCGTGGAGGATCTGCGCTTTTACCCCACGGCATCGGCTCAGGAGGTGCTGTCGGCCTGCCAGATGGTGCGAGGCGGCACGGCGGAGCTGCTCTACGTCTATACCGACGTGGAGCCCGTCACCTTCAACCGGGGGTTCTACTCCATCGATATGCGGTTTTTCTACCGGGTCACTCTCCAGGTCGGCACCGGCACTCCCCGCTGTACCGAGGCGGAGGGCCTGTGCGTCTTTGACAAGCGGGTCATTCTCTTCGGCAGCGAGGGCAGCGCCAAGATTTTCTCCTCCGACACGGTGCTGGACGATCTGGATATCCCCGGCTGCCGCCGCAGCAACCTGCCCACGGCGGTGGTGGAGGCGGTGGACCCCATCGTGCTGGACGCCCGTGCCGAGGACCGCTGCAAGCCCTGCCGCTGCGACTGCGGCCTGACGGAGATCCCCGCCTTCATCGCCCAGAGCTTCGACCAACCCCTGCTCTTTGACGACAACGGCGGCCGTCGGTATTATGTCACCTTAGGACAGTTCTCTCTGGTGCGGCTGGAGCGGGACACCCAGCTGCTGATCCCGGTGTATGACTACTGCATCCCCCAGACGGAGTGCAGCGGCGGCGATCAGGAGGACCCCTGCGGCCTGTTCCGCAGCGTGGCCTTCCCGGTCAACGAGTTCTTCCCGCCCAACACCGTGGAGATGCCCAAGGACTACGCCAGCACCCGCAGCTACTGCGCCTGCCACTGATCCTTCCCCCTTTCCGTTGCCCCATTTTCCGTAAGCGCACTGCTCCATCCCAACGGCAAGACCCATCCGGCATAAAAGGCCCCGGACACCCATGGGTGTCCGGGGCCTTATCTCACGCTTTGCGGCATCTGCTGCCCGCAGGCGGCAAGAGCCTCATTTTCCAGTGAAGGCGGTTTTCACCACCACGTTCTCCGGACCCAGCCACTCCCGGCACTCCTGCACGAAGGCCGGGTGGTTCAGGCACTTGGCCCCCAACAGCTTGCCGCTGTCCGCCAGCCGGATCTTCAGTGGCGTGTCCCCCTCGAACATGGTCATCACCAGCTTGACATGCTGGAACGCCGGGCTGTCCATGCCGGGGACCCGCAGATAAATGGTGGCGTTCTCCTGTGCCGGACGGCGGTTCTCCCGCCGGGGCGGCAGCCCCTCCTTCAGGGGATAAACGCTGTCGCACATGATCTGCGGCGGCTTCTCGTCCCGGACGGAGAGCTTCCCCTGCACCAGCACCGGGCTGTTCACCTGCATATAGCTGCCGCAGCGCTCAATGGTGCGGCTGAAGCACAGCAGCTCGATGGATGCCGCCTCGTCCTCCACCGTCACGTAGGCCATGAGGGCGTTGTTGCGGGTGGTGCGGGTGCGGCTGGCAGTGACGATGCCCGCAATGGTGATGCTCTGGCCGTCGGCGAACCGGACAGGCCCGTCCTCGGCGGAAAAGTCCTCCAAAATGGTGTGGATAGGCACCGCTCCCGCCTGCCGGGCCAGCGCCCGGTAATCCGCCATGGGGTGGCCGCTAAGATAAAGGCCCGTAGTCTCCTTCTCCATGAACATCCGCTCGGCGGCGGTGAACTCCGGAATGTCCGGCAGGGGCGTCTCCGCCGGCGGGGCGTCCTCCCCCGCCGCCATACCGAACAGATCCAGCTGGCCCTCCACGTTCTTACGGCGGGACTCTGCAATGCTGTCCAGCACCTTTTCAAAGACCTGGATCAGCTGGGAGCGCCGCACCTTCATGGAGTCGAAGGCACCGCTGCGGATCAGGTTCTCCACTGCCCGCTTGTTCATGTCCGTGCAGTCGAACATCCGCTGGCAGAAGTCCTGAAACGACCGGAAGGGGCCGTCCTGCTCCCGCCGCCGCATCATGGTCTGGATGAAGCCCCGGCCGATGTTCTTGATGGCCACCAGCCCGAAGCGGATGCCTCCATCCTCCACGGTGAAGCCGTCGCTGGAGCGGTTCACGTCCGGGGGCAGCAGCTCAATGCCGCAGTCCCGGCACTCAGCGATGTACTCAGCCACCTTGTCGGAGTTATCCAGCACCGACGTCAGCAGCGCCGCCATGTACTCCCGTGTGAAGTAGTGCTTGAAATACGCCGTCTGATAGGCCACCACCGCATAGCTGACGGCGTGGGCCTTATTGAAGGCGTAGTTGGCGAAGTCGTAGATCTCGTCGTAGATGGCCTGAGCCGTTGCCTCCGGGATGCCGTTGGCCACACAGCCCCGGATGTTCCGGGTGGGGTCGCCGTGGAGGAATGCCTCCCGCTCCCGCTCCACATCCTTGGCCTTCTTCTTGGACATGGCCCGGCGCACCATGTCCGCCTGCCCCAGCGAATAGCCCGCCAGCTGCTGGAAGATCTGAATGACCTGCTCCTGATAGACGATGCACCCATAGGTACCGGACAGGATGGGCTGGAGGGAGGGGTGCTTGTACACCACCAGCTTGGGGTCGTGCTTGCAGGCGATGAACCGGGGGATGGACTCCATGGGGCCGGGGCGGTACAGGGCGATGATGGCGGTGATGTCCTCGATGCTCTGGGGCTTCAGCCCCACGCACACCCCGGTCATGCCGGCGGACTCCATCTGAAATACGCCGCCGGTCTTGCCCTGCGACAGCATCTCAAACACCGCTGCATCGTCCATGGGGATATCCGCCAGCCGGAAGTCCGGTCGGTACTTCTGCACCATCTTCACGGCGTCGTCCAAAACCGTCAGGTTCCGCAGGCCCAGAAAATCCATTTTCAGCAGCCCCAGCTCCTCCAGCGTCACCATGGTGTACTGGCAGACGATGGACTCGTCGTTCCGGGCCAGCGGTACATATTCATATACCGGCCGCTTGGTGATGACCACACCGGCTGCGTGGGTGGAGGCGTGGCGGGGCATCCCCTCCAGCGCCTGCGCCATGTCGATGAGCCGGCGAACCCGTTCATCCGTCTCATAGAGGTCGGAGAGCTGCTTGGACAGCTTCAGCGCATCCTTCAGGGTAATGTGCAGGGCCGTTGGCACCAGCTTAGCCACCACATCCACCTCGGCATAGGTCATGTTCAGCGCCCGGCCCACATCCCGAATGGCGGCCCGTGCCGCCATGGTGCCGAAGGTGACGATCTGGGCCACATGGTCGTCGCCGTACTTGCGGCGAACGTAGTCCACCACCTCGCCCCGGCGGGTGTCTCCGAAGTCCATATCGATATCCGGCATGGATACCCGCTCCGGATTCAGGAAGCGCTCAAAATACAAATGGTACTGCATGGGGTCGATGTCCGTGATGCGCAGACAGTAGGAGACCATGCTCCCCGCCGCCGAGCCTCGGCCCGGTCCCACGGGGATACCGGCATCCTTGGCGTATCGGACGAAATCCGACACGATGAGGAAATAATCCGTAAAGCCCATGCGTCCGATCATGTCCAGCTCGTAGTCCAGCTGGCGGCGGTAGTCCTCGTGCTCCGTGCCGTAGCGCTCGGTGAACCCCTTTTCGCACAGCTGCCGCAGATAGGTGGGAGAATCTACCCCCGGCGGCAGCCGGAACTCCGGCAGATGATACTTGCCAAAGGTGAACTCCATTTGGCAGCGGTCGGCGATGCGCTGGGTGTTGGCTACGGCGTCGGGATAGGCGCCGAACAGCTCCTCCATCTCCTCCGTGGAGCGGAGGTAGAAGTTTCTCGGCTCATAGCGCATCCGGTTCTCGTCGTCTACGGTCTTGCCCGTCTGGATGCACAGCAGTACATCGTGGCTCTCGGCGTCCTCCGGCCGCAGGTAGTGGGCGTCGTTGGTGCAGACCAGTGGGATGCCCGTCTCCTGATGGATGCGGAGCAGATCCCGGTTCACCAGCGTCTGCTGGGGGATGCCGTGGTCCTGCAGTTCCAGATAGAAGTTATCCTCCCCGAAGATCTCCTGCATGGTCAGGGCGTACTCCTTGGCCCCGTCGTAGTCGCCGTTGACCAGCCGCTTGGGGATCTCCCCGGCCAGACAGGCCGACAGGGCGATGAGTCCCTCGCTGTGCTGGCGCAGCAGGTCCAGATCGATGCGGGGCTTGATGTAAAAGCCCTCCACAAATGCCTGACTCACCATGTACGACAGGTTCCGGTAGCCCGTCTCGTTTTTACACAGCAGCACCAGATGCCTGGACTCGGCGTCATATTCATGAACTTTATCGAACCGGGTGCGGCGGGCCACATACACCTCGCACCCGATGATCGGATGGATGCCTTCCGCCTTGCAGGCCCGGTAGAAGTCGATGGCACCATACATGACCCCGTGGTCGGTGATGGCCACCGCCGTCTGGCCCATTCCCTTGATGCGGGCCGGAAGGTCCCGGATGCGGCAGGCCCCGTCCAGCAGGCTGTATTCCGTATGCACATGAAGATGCACAAATCCCATAGCTACTCTTTCCTCCGTCGCAGGTCCATCCTTGGCTGCTTCTCCTGTCGCTTTGTTCTCAGTCACTTATTTCGGCTGCTTATTTTTGGCCGTCCAGCTCCGCCAGATAGTCACACAGCAGCTCCACCGCCGAGACGATGAGTGTTCCGCAGTGGTCGTCGGCCCCTACCGCCTGCGCCGTAGGCGTAGGATGCAGGCCACGCTCCGCCAGCAGTTCCCGGCAGTTCAGCAGGTGAAACTGCTGGGTGAAGCGGCGCTGGAACTCTTTGACCTGCTCCACGGAGCGCCGCCGGCCCTCCGGCCCCTCCTGTGCCGTGTAGGGATGCAGCAGACCCAGCACCAGCACGCCACCGGACACGGCGCCGCAGATGCCGCCGCAGCGCATCCCGCTGCCGAGACCGCTGCCAAGGCCCCAGCACTGCTCCTCCGTCAGACCCGTCAGGTCCCGGAAGGCCCCCAGCACGCTCTGGCCGCAGTTATAGTGCTGCCGGTGATAGCCAAGGGCCAGACGGCACCGCTCTTCCTTCGTCATCATAGCTTCTTCGCCTCCTCCAATAGCTTCCGCATCCGATGGTTCATGCAGGATTTCGTCACCGGCGGGTCGCATTTCTCCGCCAGCTGGGACAGGGACATCTCCGGGTATTGCAGGCGCAGCAGCGCTGTCTGCCGCAGCTTTTCCGGCAGGCGCTCCAGCCGTCCGTTCTCCTGCAGGCGCTGGATGGCATTTTTCTGCTCCAGCGCAGCGTCAATGGTCTTATTCACATTGGCCATGTCGCAGTTCATGGCCCGGTTGGCCCCGTTGCGGATCTCCTTATCCACCTTGGCGGTCATGATATCCATAGCCGCCGCCGGAGCCCCGATGGTGGTCAGCAGATCCTCGATATGCTCGGACTGCTTGAAGTAAATAACGGAGCTGCCACCCCGGCGGACGCTGTGGGGCAGAAAGCCCATCTCCGTCAGCAGGGCCGCCACCTCCCGGCTGGCCTGCGCATGGCCGGTATCCAGCTCCAGATGGTAGCGCTTTTCCGGGTCGGTGACGCTGCCCCCCGCCAGAAAGGCCCCCCGCAGGAAGGCCGTCCGGCAGCACTCATCCTCCAGCAGGCCGAAGTTCACATGGAGCACCAGATTCTGCCGGGGATCGTAGCCCAGCTGGTTGATGATGCGGTCCAGCTTGCTCCGGTCGGTGATGCCGAAGATCAGCTTCCCCCGCTCCTCCTCCGGCAGACGGTCGAATTTCAGACCGAAGGCCCGCTGGGGATATCCCCGGCGGAAGCATCCCCAGGTCCTGCCGCAGCCGCCCGGAGCCGCCGCCGTCATCGGCCACCGTGACCGCTTGAAGGTGCTGCCGGCGCTGGGATACTCCAGCGGCTGAGACTGGCGGCGACGGGCCATGAGATCGTCCATCCGCCGCCGGATGGCAGCGGGGTCATCGGGGGTCAGGCGCAGTTTGGCACCCAGCACCACCGCCTCCGTATCCAGAAAGGCGCTGCGTCGATAGCCGAAGGCCGCCTCCTCCGCCGTGAAGCGCCGCACGCCCTCCGGCAGCAGCGCCGTCACCTCCGTCACCACCTGACGCATTTCTCCGCCGTAAGCGCCGGCATTCATGCATATGGCACCGCCCAGCGTTCCGGGGATGCCGTGGGCAAATTCCAGACCCGACAGGCCGTGCTGCTGGGCATACACCGCCAGATGGTTCAGCAGGATGCCGGCATCCGCCTCCAGCGTCACCTCGTCCAGCTGCCGCACCGCCGTCATATGCTCCGCCGTCTTGATGACCAGCGTATCCAGCCCCCGGTCGTCCACCAGCAGATTGGTGCCACGGCCCAGCAGGAACGGCTTCACGCCGCAACTCTCCGCCAGTCCCATGAGGATCACCAGCTGCTCCCGGTTGGCGGGAAAGGCCAGCCGCCGGGCGGGGCCGCCGATGCGGAAGGAGGTGTGCCTGCTGAGGGGGACCTCCCGCTCCATGGTCATATCCGGCAGGTACTCCCGCACTTTTTCATCCAGCTGCTCATACCAGCACATAGGCCAGCCTCCTATTTCCGTAATTTTCGTTTTCCCAGCAGGGCGGCGCCGATGATCCCGGCGTTGTTGCCCAACTGGGCCTTGACGATCCGGGTGCGTTTGTCCCGGTTGCAGGGGATGCTCTCCTGCTCCACCAGCCGCCGCAGGGGCAGCAGCAGCTGCTCGTCGCTCTCGTTGCTGACGCCGCCGCCAATGGCCAGCGTATCCGGCTGGAAGATGTTCACCACGTTGGTGACTCCCGCTGCCAGATAGCCGATGTACTCGTCGCAGACGCTTTGGCCCACGGGGTCGCCCTCCCGTGCGGCGATAAAGGCCGACTGGCCCGATACCTTGCCGTTGTTCTCGGCCACCACCCGGCACAGGATGCTGCCGGGGTGCTCCTCCATAGCCCGTGCCGTCAGGCGCTTCAGGGCGCTGGCGGAGGCGTAGCGCTCCCAGCAGCCTCTGCGTCCGCAGGGACAGGGCTCCCCGTGGTAGACGATGCTCATGTGGCCCACCTCGCCGGCCATGCCGTTGGCGCCGTGGTAGATCTGTCCGTTGTGGAGGATGCCTGCTCCCACGCCGGTCCCCAGCGTGATGGTGACAAAGCGCTTGCTGCCCTTGCCGGCTCCGGCGTAGTATTCCGCCAGCGCCGCACAGTTGGCGTCGTTCTCCACATACAGGGGGTAGGGCAGATACCGGTGGAAGAGCTTGCGGAGGGGACGTTCCGCAGGGGCAGATTGCAGGTGTACAGCACCGCACCGGAGTGGATCTCCACCGCTCCCGGCACACCCACGCCCACGGAGCGTATCTGCTCCGGCGTCAGGCCGCCCCGCTCCGTCAGGCTCTGAGTCAGCGCCACCAGTGCCTCCACCAGTGCTTTCTGGTCGGAGACCTCGGCAATTTTGCGTTTTTCCATGGCGAGGATGCTGCCCTCGTCGTTCACCAGCCCCGCCTTCAGGTTGGTGCCGCCGATGTCAATGCCGATGTAGTTCATTTCTGCTCCTCACTCTGCCGGGTCAGGGCATCGATCTGGCGGTCTACCCGATCCACGAAATCCCGGGCCGGGTTATAGCCGAATTTCATCTGCCGGTTCTTCATGGTGGCGATCTCCACGATGCCGGCCAGATTTCGGCCCGGCCGGACGGGGATAATCATATACGGCAGCTTGACGCCCAGAATGGAATACATCTCCTCTCCCAGACCCAGGCGGTCATAGAACTTGCCGTCCACCCACTTCTCCAGCTGCACCACAAGGTCCAGCTCCGTATCAAACTGCACGGAGCCCATGCCGAACAGCTGCTGCACGTCGATGACACCGATGCCACGGATCTCGATGTAGTGGCGGATCAGCTCCGGGGCCGTGCCGTAGAGGGAGTCGGACACCCGCCGGATCTCCACGGCGTCGTCCGCCACCAGCCGGTGGCCGCGCTTCAGCAGCTCGATGGCCGTTTCGCTCTTGCCGATGCCGGACTCGCCCAGCAGCAGCACGCCCTGCCCGTTGATGTTCATCAGCACGCCGTGGCGGGTGATCTGGGGGGCCAGCGCCCGGTTCAGGTAGTCGATGATCTGGCTGGTCAGCTCCACGGTGTTCAGCTCGGAACGCAGCAGCGTGCGACCGTGCTTCCGGGCAATCTCCAGCAGCTCGGGGAAGATCTCCATGTTCCGGGCGATGATGAGGGCCGGTATCTCGCAGCGCAGCAGGTTGTCGAACACCCGGCGGCGGTCCTCCAGCTTCATGGCCTTGAGGAAGGTCATCTCGGACTTGCCGAACACCTGCAGGCGCTTGGGCTCAAAGTAGTCGTAAAAGCCCACCAGCTGCAGGGCCGGGCGATTCATATCGGAAATGCTCACCGTGCGCTGGTCATAGTCGCTGCCCCGGCACACGATCTCCATATCAAAATCCTCCACCAGCTTGCTGAGCTTGGCGGGGGTGCGCTTCACCTTATCTGCCATATGGAAGCCCCCTGTTCCTCGGTTTATATTTATAGTATTATATCGTACAGGGGCCGTTTTTACAATACCAAAAACGCATCCCACCTCCCCTTACGTCTCCTCTGCGGTACCCGCCTTCCCGCTCCCTGAGCGGTTTCCTGCGGCGGAGGGTCTGCCGCTTCCGTCCTCGGCCGAATTTTTTTGTTTTTTTGTCAAATAGTGCTTGCATTTTCCGGTTTTATCTGCTACTATATTAAATGCTTGTGAATCAAGCGGAAGTTAGTCACAGCAAGGAGGTGCAACGGATGGCTAAGTGCGAATTTTGCGACAAGGGCGTGACCTTCGGCATCAAGGTCTCTCACTCCCACCGGCGTTCCAATCGTCCCTGGAAGCCCAATGTCAAGCGTGTTAAGGCGGTTATCAATGGCACGCCTCGCCATGTGTATGTTTGTACCCGGTGCCTGCGTTCCGGCAAGGTTACCCGTGCGATCTGATGATTAAAAGCTCTGTGAAGCCTCACAGAGCTTTTTTCATTTTGTTTTTTCGGCTGTGGAGCGGTTCCACAGCTTTTTCTTTTGCCTCCGGCGGCCCATCATCCTTTTTGTCTCCGACGGCATACTTTTTGCCAACAGCTGGAAAAGTGGGCCGCCCTTTGGATCGTTATCATAGCCAGCATCTCCTGATATCCGTATGATACTTTACCATGGTCTGAAAGCAAATAGGAAAGCACAGGGCGCTCCCTTACGGAAAGCGCCCTGTGCTTTTATCTTACGGTGTATGATCTCTTTTGCTATAAGGAGACTTACTTGCCCTGATTCATCTGGGCAGCCACCTCGGCGGCGAAGTTCTCTTCCTTCTTCTCGATGCCCTCGCCGGTCTGATAGCGGACGGCAGTCAGGAACTTCACGCTGCCGCCCAGCTTCTTGCCGGCGTCGGCGATATACTGCTCCACGGTGCCGGAGAACAGATCGCCACGGACGAACTCCATCTGCAGCAGGCAGTTCTCCTCGTAGAACTTGTTCATCTTGCCCATGACGATCTTCTCCTTCACCTGAGCGGGCTTGGAGGCCATCTTGGGGTCGGAATCCATCAGGGCCAGAGCCACCTTCTTCTCCTCGGCCAGCACATCCTCGGTGACCTGAGACTTGTCCCAGAAGCGGGGATTCAGAGCGGCGATCTGCATGGCAACGTTCTTGCCGATCTCGGTGGCATCCACGCCGCCCTCCACGGCCAGATTCACCAGCACGCCGATCTTGCCACCGGCATGGACATAGCCCACACTGGTGTTCTCGGCAAAGCGGACAAAGCGGCGGATCTGCAGGTTCTCACCGATGGACATGACCTTTTCGGGCATGGTCTCGGACACGGTCAGCTCAGTGCCGGGATACTTGCAGTTCATCAGGGTATCCACGTCGGCGGGATCGTTGTCGGCCACCACCTTGGCGATGTCCTTGACGAAGGCCACGAAGGGAGTGCTCTTGGCGCAGAAGTCGGTCTCGCAGTTGACCTCCACCAGTGCGCCCACGCCGTTCTCCACCAGAGCGTAGGACACGCCCTCGGCAGCGATGCGGCCGGCCTTCTTGGCGGCCTTGGCCAGACCCTTCTCACGCAGATACTCCACGGCCTTGTCCATATCGCCGTCGGTCTCGGTCAGTGCCTTCTTGCAGTCCATCATACCCACGCCGGTCATCTCACGCAGGTTCTTAACATCAGCAGCAGTAAAAGCCATTTTCTTTTCCTCCAGTTCGTATTTTCAAAGGTAAACGGGGCAGGGCAACGACCCTGCCCCGTTGGTTAAGCGGTGATCCTCGGATTATTCAGCGGTCTCGGCGGCGGCTTCCTCATCCTGCTCGCCCTGACGGCCCTCGATCATGGCGTTGGCCATAATGGAGGAGATCAGCTTGATGGCACGGATGGCGTCGTCGTTGCCGGGGATGGGATAATCGATCTCGTCGGGATCGCAGTTGGTATCAGCGATGGCCACAACGGGGATGCCCAGACGATGGGCCTCAGCGATGGCGTTGCGCTCCTTACGGGTGTCCACGATGAACAGAGCGCCGGGCAGCTTCTTCATTTCCTTCACGCCGCCCAGATACTTCTCCAGCTTCTCGATCTCGCCCAGATGCTTGATGACTTCCTTCTTGGGCAGCATATCGAAGGTGCCGTCGGCCTGCATGGCCTTGAGCTGGTTCAGACGGTCGATACGGGTGCGCATGGTCTTGAAGTTGGTCATCATGCCGCCCAGCCAGCGGGCGTTGACATAGTACATATTGCAGCGCAGGGCCTCGTCCTTGATGGCCTCCTGCGCCTGCTTCTTGGTACCCACGAACAGCAGGGACTGGCCGTTCTCGGACAGCTGGCGCACGAAGTTATAGGCCTCCTCCAGCTTCTTTACGGTCTTCTGCAGGTCGATGATATAGATGCCGTTGCGCTCCGTGTAAATGTAGGGAGCCATCTTGGGGTTCCAGCGGCGGGTCTGGTGACCGAAGTGGACACCGGCCTCCAGCAGGGCCTTCATGGATACGATGTTCTGGTTTGCCATGTTTGTTCATTTCTCCTTTGAATTTAGTTTCTTACCTCCAGAGGCTTCCTCCCCCCGGCCAACCTTGCGGCACCGACCGGGAGTCCGCCCCTGTGCGGAATGCTGAAATATCATACCACAGTCTATGGCTGTTTGCAAGAGATTTTTTGCGTTTCTCCGGGAAAATCAGTGGTTTTTTCGCCGTCTGCACGCAGAGCCTCGTGAGCCAGCCTCGTGAGCCACAGATAGCCGTTTTCCAAGCTCCGCTGCACCAGCTTCTGGGCCGACATATACACCACGTCGTACTTGCCAAGAATACTGCCCAGCTCCACATTCAGGCGGTCCACGATCAGCTGGGGCGGCTGGTCGCCGTACAGTTCGTGGCACTTGTCCCACACCAGACGGTTCAGATCCTCCTCGGAGTTTTCCAATCTCGGCGGGAACAGCTGGCCCGGCGGCAGCAGCTCGATCTCCTCCACCAGATCCGCAATGTGTCTGGGATTGGTCACCACCACCTCATAGGCCTTGTCCTCCCCCAGATAGGAGAACTCCTCCAGCATCTCGTCGGTGGTCTTGAAGTAGATGGGCAGCGGCGCATCGGCATCGGGGAACTTCTTGCTGGCCAGCAGCACATGGCGATAGATCTCGTCCTCCGGCTCCTGAAAATGCACGTCGCCGGTGGCGCAGACGGGCTTATGCAGCTCCTCCCCCAGCCGGACGATGGTGCGATTATACTCCCGCAGCTCCTCCTCCGACTGCACGTCGCCGTTTCGAAGC
>VOFI01001551.1_pt1 | contig 12000 bp, 12 predicted proteins | sample 5384131 | NCBI WGS metagenome assembly VOFI01 (sample SAMN12384728, study PRJNA508395) | human gut metagenome | isolation source: healthy gut H | host: Homo sapiens
TTCCGCCTGCTCCACACCGACCTTTGCTGATTCAATCGCACGGTCGGTCGCGGTCTTTGTGGCGCTGTAGGATTGCTGCAGCGAGCTCATCGTCGAGGTAACCGTCGAGGTATCCACCGTAAACAGGGTCTGACCCTTGGATACGGTGTCGCCTTCGCTGACGTTCAGCGTCTGCACCTGACCCGCCAGCAGCGGGAACACCTGCACCTCATTGACGGCGGCAATCTTGCCATTCAGCGTGTACTCCGAGCTCATCGCACCCGAGGTAACATCGGTTACCTCAACCGCAGTGCTGTTTGAGCTTTCCTCCTCGGTTTCCTCTTCCTTGCCGCAGCCTGCACACAGTACCATCGCACCGGCCAGCAGCGCCGCAAGGATTCGTTTGCTATTGCTCATCGGGGTCCTCAATTCATTATACATATCTGCTATATTCGCAAAAAATCAAGTTGTTGCCGTAATTCACCGCGTTTTGCTGATAGGTGTTTAGGCGGTCAGCAGATCAATGCTGCAACCTGTCTCCCGGTGGTGAATATACATCCGCCGTTTTGCCCACTGATACCGTAATCGCATCTTTTTCAGCCGGCGGTCTGCCTTCTGTGCGTCGCGGTCGATCTTGGCTGCCTGATAAGCATACAGCGTGTTGGTCTTGTTGTTCTCGTAATCATCGGACGCGGTCTGCATTGCGTACTCCTTGGAGTAGATCGCATAGCTGTTCTTGAGCGCCTCGGCAAGATCCTTGTCATAATCAATGGAGGTGACCTGCTCGGCGGTTACGACCGGAAGATCGCTCGTTTCGATCTGGGTACCGGTGGTATAGCCGCACTGGATAGCGAGCGTGTTGGTCAGCGCCTCTACCTGCGTGGTCAGCGATGCCTTGCTGGCAACAGCGCTCTCTCGCTGTGCCTGCAGGCTCTTGAGCGTATTTACACCGGTCATGCCCAGCTTTACCTGCTTCTGCACAGTCGCAATGTTGCGGTCAAGCTGCTGAATGCTGCGGTTTGTCTGGTTGAGCGTATACTTCATGCCGCGCAGAGAAATGTAGGTGTTTTCCGCACTCAGACAGATCTCATCGGCTGCATTCTGCATCTGACGGCGGGTGTGATCAACCGTTTTCTCCTGATCTTCCTCTGCGTCGTCCTCGTCATCGTCGAGGTTCCTGTACGAAGCCTCAGCGGCTGCCAGATTGCGCTGCAGGATGGAAATCTGGCTCTCAAGCGTCTTGCGCAGACTGGCGTTCGCCTCGGCGGTTCCCAGTTCCTTCAGCGTTTTCTGCAGTTCCTTGATCTGCTTCTGGTAGGACGAAATCTGCTCGGAAAGCTGGAAATAGCTTTCGATGTACTGGTCACTTACATCGGTCTTTTCCGCGCTGAGCACGGTGTTGTTGTTCGCCTTGATGGTGACATTGTTCTGGCGGACGGTCTCCTCCAGCTTGTCAAACGTTAGCTTGACCGGCGCCGTCGGCTGGATCTGGGTGGTGCCGGTGGTGTTCGTCGCGGTCTTGGTATCGGCGGCAAACGCCGGTACGACCATGCCGCAAGCAGAGCGGCAGAAAGACCGGCTGCAATGGTTCGTTTCATATTTTTTCTCCCTTCTGTTATGCGGCTGCGGTGGTGATAAGTACGCCTTCCTTGGCCCATTCGTACTGGTTATATGCGGTATACAGCGACAGATACGCGCTTTCCACATTCAGCTTTGCGGTCGTTACGGCATCCTGCGTCTGCTGATACGCCAGCTTGGAGATGATGCCCTTCCTGTACTTCACGGTCGCGGTTTTCAGGTCAAGCTCAGCCTGTGACTGTGCGGTTCGCTTGGCTGCCAGAGTCGTCCGGCAGTCCTTGACGGTCTTATAGGTGCTGTCGAATGCAGCCACTACCGACTCCTTGGCCGCCGCCAGTGCGTCCTCAGCGGACTTGACCGCCTCGGCGGTACCGCTGATGTTCTTGTCGTACGAGTTGTACGCGCTGCGCACAGCATCCTGCTTCTGCCAGATGAGGAAGCTGTTCTTCTGCGCCTGCTCCAAATCCTTATTATAAGACATCTTATTCAGATTGCCCTCGTACAGCGTTTCAAAGTCGGCCGGCATCACGATGGTGTTCGCGTCCAGACCGCACATCAGCGCAACGCTCGAACCGAGGTTTTCGCGGGTGGTCTCCAGTGTGTCGATGGACTGCGCCAGCTTGTCGCGCTGATTCTGCACCGTGTCAAGCTGTAGCTGCCCAATCATGCCGAGTTTTCTCTGAGTTTTCAGCACAGCCAGATTTCGGTCCAGCTGTGTGAGCGTTACCTGCAGGTTTTCCTTTGGTGCAGCCCAGATTTTGAATGGTGATCAGCATGGTCTGTGCACCGAGCGCCAGCTGACCGGAGACGTTTTTCGCCTGCTTGCGCAGCGTGTACGCCGCGTCATCCAGCTGGGTCAGCATGGCCATCGCCTGCTGCATGCCGCTGACGGCGTTCTGGTTCAGGCTGGTCTGGTAATCCTCTAATACCTTTAACTGTGCCGCATAGGTCTTATAAAGATCACTGGTCTTATCCAGTCCGTCCATGGCCTTTTTCATAGTCTCAATCAGCGCAGCGTAGATTTCTATCTCGCTCTCGCCGGTCGCACCGGACGCCGAACCCGACATATACGAGCTGCTATCCAGCGAAGCTGCCGTTTTATTCAGCATTTTCACCGTGTTATTATCACTCTCCACCGTACGCTTGACGCCCAGCAGACCCATTTTCTTGACGGTATAAGCCGCCGGTTTGCTCTGCGCGGTGCTCGTCCCGGTCTGCGACGCTGCCGGTTGCCCGGTGCTTACTGCGCCTGCAGGCCATACAAATCCGGCGCACAGCACCAGAGACAGCAGTGTGCGCTTCCAGTTTGCTTTCATATAGGCTCCTTTCTCACAACAATTCCCTTGTGATAATGCTGGTGTGAATGTATTCGATGCTCTGCCGCGGCGACTCTCCGGTACGCAGTGTATGCGCCAGCACTTCGATCGCGCGCGTCGTCTTCGCCGAAAAATCCTGATCGACGATGAAATCCAGCCGTCCGTCCTCCAAATACTGGCGCGCATGCGGCGTCAGATCGTGACAGACAACGTGAATGCGCCGATTGGGCTTTGCGCGCTCGAGCGCGTCCATACAGCCGCGCACGGACTCGTTTGCCATATAAATACCGCGCAGACGCGGGTTCTGCCGCACCTGCTGCAGTACACCGTCGTAGGTCAGCTCGTACTGCTCGACACTCTCGATGACGTTTACGTTTACGTTATCATCAAAAATCTCGTGCAGACGGTCAAGGAAGCCGCGCACACGCAGTCCGTGCGCCGTGAATTCACGGTTGCCGGTAACGACGAGCACATCCTGTCCCTCAACGTACGGTGCAAGCAGTCCGGCGGCAATCCGGCCGGATTTGACCATGTTCTGTCCGATATGATACAGGCGGCGGCTCTGCCGCACATCCGAGTCGCAGGTAACGACCGGAATGCCGATTGCGACCAGCCGGTCGATCTCCTCACTCATCGCTACCGTGTCCGGCGCGGTGACAATGAGACCGTCAATGCCGCGCTCCTCCATGCGTCCGATGGCCTCGAAATACGCACGGTGCGAGCGGTTTTTCAGCTCCTCCACCAGCACATTTACATCATTTAATCCGCGGTTGTGTACAGCCACGCGAATGCCCTCGCGCATCCGGCGGATGAAAAACGCATCCCAGCTCGGCAGAATCACGCCGATGCGGAACGCGCCGTGTCCCGCACGGGCGGCCTGCCGCTGCGACGGCGTTTTGTAGCCGTATTCGCTGATTATTTTCTGCACGCGCTCCCGCACTTCCGGCGCTACATTCGGTCGGCCGTTTACAACTCGGTCCACTGTTCCACGCGATACGCCGCACTGCTCTGCGATCCACTGTGCAGTTACCTTCATAAGATATTCTCCTTTTCAGGCATCCATGTATCCTCTTTTATCCCTAAAAGACACATTTTTGCCACAATACGTTCATATTTTATCATAGTGCAGTAAAGCGCACAAGCGTTTCACCGCATTTTAGACACCAACGTGCAATGTGTTGCATTTTCCTGTGCATTTTCTATTTTAGCACAATGCACGGATATTTTGCACGATTTTTTTGCACTCCGCTTTGCTATTTTTCACCAAACAGCAGCCCCCAAAATTGGGCGGTGCGCTGAAAAATACGCTGCACCCTTGAAGCACACCCGCAAGTGGTTTATAATAGAATCACCTTATATAAAAGGAGAGAATTCCAATGGGCATTTTGAAAATTGGCGTTGTAGGCTGCGGCCGAATCGGCAAGCTGCACATCAACAACCTGATCAACTCCGTACCGGGCGTTCAGGTAGTAGCTGCTGCTGACCCGATGCTCGATAAGTCCGGCGCACGCGAGTGGCTGGCAGAGCGCAAGATCACCAACGTTTCCACCGACTTTATGGACGTTATCAACAATCCTGAGGTAGACGTAGTATTCGTTTGCTCCTCCACTGACACCCACTGCGATGTTTCCATGGCAGCAGTTCAGGCTGGCAAGCACGTATTCTGCGAGAAGCCGATCGACTATGATATCGACAAGATCAAGAAGCTGCTCGCACTCGTTGAGGAGAAGGGCGTGAAGTTCCAGGTAGGCTTCAACCGCCGCTTCGACCACAACCACAAGGCAGTTGCAGACGCAGTTAAGGACGGCACGATCGGCGATCCGCATATCGTTATCGTTTCCTCCCGTGACCCGGAGCCGCCCCCGGCTTCCTACGTTGCAGTTTCCGGCGGTATCTTCTACGATATGATGATCCACGACTTCGATATGGTTCGCTACGTAACCGGTTCCGAGGCTGTTGAGATCTCCGCTGTTGGTTCCTGCCTCGTTAACCCGAACCTGCAGGAAGAGTCCGGCATTCCGGACGTTGACACCGCTGTTGTTACCATGAAGATGGCTAACGGCTGCATCGCTGTCATCAACAACTCCCGTCAGGCAGTTTACGGCTACGACCAGCGCGTAGAGGCGTTCGGTTCTAAGGGCATGGCTTCCGATGCCAACGACCTGCTGAACACCACCACCGTACTGACCAAGGACGGCGCTCACCCGAGAAGCCGCTGTGGTTCTTCCTCGAGCGTTACAACCAGGCATTCATCAACCAGGTTATCTCCTTCGTTGATGCAATCAACAACGATACCCAGACTGCTGTCGGCGCTATCGACGGCCTGCGTCCGGTTCTCATGGCTAAGGCTGCTACCGAGTCCTGCCGTAACGGCGGCGTATACGTTAAGGTTGAGGAGTAATTTCTCCGCTTAACAAACCAAAGTTGCATAAAAAGGAATCCTCGAAAGAGGGTTCCTTTTTTTGTTGCAGTAATTGAAAATTGAGAATGGAGAATGGAAAATTAACGCGATGGTCAAATTCAACTCACTGCAATTACATAACCGTATGTCCGCACTCATTTAACATTGATGCGGGAGCACAATGTGCTCCCCCTACGATTTTAATCATGCAACTGAATTTACAAAACAGCGGGGTAAGGTCACCCCGCCCTCCGGTATATTGTAATCATTATGGTATATACGTTGAACCATTTGACAAATTGTATCATGTAGGGCGGGACAAGGTGAATTGCCCGAAGGGCAAGAGAAGGTGCCCTGGGGTATGACCTCATCCCGCCGTTTCTCGTCGAATTACACCAATTTTATCAACCTGTACCCGTCAACTGCCGCGTTCATTCTCCATTTTCCACTCTCAATTCTCAATTCCCCCCTTGACTTAGAGCACACTCCAAGTGCTACACTAAGGGCAAAGGAAGGTGACTCCCATGACCATCGCAGAAGTGAGCAGACAATTCGACATCACGCCGGACACACTGCGCTACTACGAGCGCATCGGCCTGATCCCGCCGGTACCGCGCACGAAAAGCGGCATCCGCGATTACGACCAGACCTCGTGCAGCTGGATCGAGTTTATTAAATGTATGCGTGCGGCCGGTCTGCCAATTGAGGCGCTCATCGAATATGTGGCTCTGTTCCAACAGGGCGACAGCACCATTGGCGCCCGCAAGGCCTTGCTCCTCGAGCAGCGCGACCAGCTTGAGGAACGCATTGCCACCATGCAGCAGACGCTCGAGCGACTCAACCACAAGATTGAAAACTACGGCAACTGCCTCGCCAAAGAACCCGAGCTTCGCGGTAAAGCCAAAGACTGAACTGCACCAACACTTCACCACCACAGAGTTCTCCCGCCGGAGAGCTCTGTGTATTTGTGTATTTTTACCAGTTTCCATCGTTTTTTCGGTATTTATCACCATACCCCGCGTTTTGAGAATATTCCGCTTGTGCAATCCCTTATAATTTACCAAATTTATTGCTTTATTCCGTTAATATTGACAGTTGACGCTTGCTTTCTGGTGTGGTATATTGGTAGACGGAACAAAAACTTAACAAAAAGTGTGCAAAACCCGCTCCAAACCGAACCACCCTATCGATCGGTTAGACACGGGCAAGCGGTTCCCTGCCGCACCAAATGGCAGTCTGCAACAGGCGGAATGCCGGTTTTTACCGGCTTTGGCAATAAATATCCAAACAAGAAGGAGACTTGAACATGGATTTCCATCTGACCCGTGAACAGGAACTGGTTCGCCAGATGATGCATGACTTCACCGAGAACGAAGTTAAGCCCATCGCTGCGGAAACCGACAAAACCTCTACTTACCCCCGCGAGAACATCGAGAAGCTGTTCGATCTGGGCGTTATGGGCATGGTCGTGCCCGAGGAGTTCGGCGGCGCAGGCGCTGACGACCTGTCCTCCGCTATCGCTATCGAAGAGCTGTCCAAGCAGTGCGCTTCCACCGGCGATATCCTCGCTACCCACAATGGTCTGTGCTGCGGCCCGATCATTGCAAACGGTACTCCTGCACAGAAGGAGAAGTACCTCCGCATGCTGACCGAAGGCCACAAGGTAGGCGCTTTCGCACTGACCGAGCCGGACGCTGGTTCTGACGCTGCAAAGGGCACCTGCGTTGCTGAGCTGCAGGGTGACCACTACGTACTGAACGGCTCCAAGATCTTCATCACCAACGGCTACGTTGCTGACGTATTCGTAGTATTTGCTATGACCGACAAGTCCAAGGGCAACAAGGGCATTTCTGCATTTATCGTAGAGAGCTCCTTCCCGGGCTTCTCTGTTGGCAAGCACGAGGAGAAGCTTTGGCCTGCACGGCTCCCCCCGACGGCTGAGATCGTATTCACCGACTGCATCGTTCCGAAGGAGAACCTCCTCGGCGCAGAAGGCAAGGGCTTCAAGATCGCTATGATGACTCTGGACGGCGGCCGTATCGGTATTGCCGCACAGGCTCTGGGCATCGCAGAGGGCGCTATGGAAGAGTCCATCAACTTTGCTAAGACCCGTGAGCAGTTCGGCCGTCCGATCGCAAAGTTCCAGAACACTCAGTTCCTCTTTGCTGATATGCATGTTGCAATCGAGGCTGCTCGCCTGCTGACCTACAAGGCTGCTGTTGCGAAGTCTGAGGGCGGTCGCTTCACTGTGGACGCTGCAACCGCTAAGCTGTTCGCTTCCGAGGCTGCTATGAAGATCACCACCAAGGCAGTTCAGGTACACGGCGGTTACGGCTACACCAAGGATTACCCGGTTGAGCGCATGATGCGTGATGCCAAGATCACCGAGATCTACGAGGGCACCAGCGAGATTCAGCGCGTTGTTATCTCCGGTAACATTCTCGGTAAGTAAGAATAGGAGGAAAACTGAACTATGAAGGCAATTGTTTGTGTAAAGCAGGTTCCGGATACCTCCGGTAAGGTTGCTGTTAATCCCGATGGCACCCTGAATCGTGCATCCATGCAGACCATCACCAACCCGGACGACCTGAATGCTGTAGAGGCTGCTCTGAAGCTGAAGGACGCTACTGGCTGCAAGGTCGTTGTTATCACCATGGGTCCTCCCCCGGCACAGGGCATGCTGCGTGAGCTGATTGCTGGGTGCTGACGAGGGCATTCTGGTTTCCGCTCGTGAGTTCGGCGGTTCCGATACCTTTGCTACTTCCCAGATCCTGGCTGCCGCTGTTAAGAAGTATGGCGTTGACGCTGATGACATCGTATTCTGCGGCCGTCAGGCTATCGACGGTGATACCGCTCAGGTTGGCTCTCAGATCGCTGAGAAGCTGGACATCCCGCAGGTCTCCTACGCTGCTGACGTAAAGATCGAGGGCACCACCGTTACCGTTAAGCGCGCTCTGGAGGATGGCTACATGACCATCGAGACCCAGACCCCGTGCCTGCTGACCTGCATCAAGGAGCTGAACGAGCCCCGCTACATGTCCATCAAGGGCATTATGGGCTGCTACGCTAAGCCGGTTTCCGTATATGATTACAACACCCTGAAGGACGATCCGCTGATCGATCCGACCACCATTGGTCTGAAGGGTTCTCCCACCAATATCTTCAAGTCTTTCACTCCCTCCCCAGAAGGGTCAGGGCAAGATGCTTGAGGGCGCTGACAAGGCTACCTGCGACGAGCTGGTTGCTGAGCTTCAGAAGAAGCACATCATTTAATCGGAAGGAGAATACTGAACAATGGCTGATTTCAATAACACCAACCTCGCCGATTTTTCCGGCGTATGGGTATTCTGTGAGCAGCGCCAGGGCGAGCTGCAGCCGACCGTACTCGAGCTGATCTCTGAGGCACGCAAGCTGGCAGACGACATGGGCACTGAAGTTTGCGGCCTGCTGCTTGGCGGCAAGGGCGTAGGCGAGAAGATGGCAAAGGAACTGGGCGCTTACGGCGCTGACAAGGTTCTGGTTTGCGAGAGCGACCTGCTTGATACCTACACCACCGATGCTTATGCAAAGGTTCTGTGCGACACCGTTATGGCTAAGAAGCCGGAGATCCTGCTGATCGCCGCTACCAACATTGGCCGTGACCTCGGCCCGCGCTGCGCAGCTCGTCTGCACACCGGTCTGACCGCAGACTGCACCCACCTCGATGTAGACGTAGAGAAGTACGCTGCATTCCTGCAGGATGCTTCCACTCTGCCGCAGGCTCAGATCGATGCTCTGAACCGCGAGGACCGCAACCTGAAGATGACCCGTCCGGCATTCGGCGGTCACCTGATGGCTACCATTATCTGCCCGCGCTTCCGTCCGCAGATGGCTACCGTTCGTCCGGGCGTACTGAAGAAGGGCGAGTACAACGAGGCTAAGGCTAACGCAGTAGTTGTTGAGCCGGTAGCTTTCGAGCTGTCCGAGGCTGACATCAAGACCAAGGTTCTCGAGGTCGTTAAGGAAGCTAAGGAGCTGGTTGACCTGACCGGCGCTGAGGTAGTTGTATCTGTAGGCCGTGGTATCTCCAAGGACGTTGAGACCGGCATCAAGCTGGCTGAAGAGCTGGCTGGCCTGTTCGGCGGCGTTGTTGGCGGTTCTCGTGCTGCTATCGACTCCGGCTGGCTGTCTGCTGACCATCAGGTTGGTCAGACCGGCAAGACCGTACATCCGAAGCTGTACGTTGCTCTGGGCATTTCCGGTGCGATCCAGCATAAGGCTGGTATGCAGGATTCCGAGTGCATCGTAGCAGTTAACAAGTCTGATTCCGCTCCGATCTTTGACGTTGCCGACTACGGCATCTGCGGCGACCTCAAATGTGCCAAAATCGCATTTACAATTCGTTCATAATTGTACAATCCGACAATTCACACAGCAGTATTCCGCAGAAACTGACAACTTATACAAAAACACGCCTGTTTTTTCGTCAAACGCGCGTCTGTTTTTTGAGATTTTATGCTGAAATCCGCGAAAATCGCTTTACAAACGGTCATTTTCATGGTAATATATATATACTTTCGCCCCGCGCTTAGCTGACGGACAAAGGGAGCGTTCCTATCGCCTCCATTCACCAAGCCGCGGCCCGGCCTGTGGGTGAGTAAAAATCTATTTAACGAAAGGTGAAATACCGACATGATCCGTAAGGAAGACAAGACTGCCGTTATCGAGGCAAACCGTACCCACGCTACCGACACCGGTTCCCCGGAGGTTCAGGTTGCAATCCTGACCGCCCGCATCAAGGAGCTGACCGAGCACCTGAAGGTACACAAGAAGGATAACCACTCTCGCCGCGGTCTGCTGAAGATGGTTGGTCAGCGCCGTTCTATGCTGGCTTACCTGCAGAAGAAGGACATCAAGCGTTACCGTGCCCTGATCGCTAAGCTGGGTATCCGTAAGTAAGAAAATGCGAAAATAGGGGAGCAGTCTGCTCCCCTGATTCTGTATTTTAAGCTGGGCGGCATTATCGCTTTTTAGCAGTTGAAAGAGAGACCAAATCATGCAGAGTATGATTTGGAATTGAAAATGGAAAATAGCGCTCTCCTTGCGCCTTGCGCTGGTTGCGCTACGCGCTTATTATTATCGCGCAGTGCGCGATACAGTTCTCCATTTTCCATTCCGCTTGGTTTTTGTTTCAAGTGCTAAAAAGCTGCTGCCGCCCTCCCCAAACGATTAAAGGAGCAAACAAAATGGCAAACATCAACCACTTTGACTTCAAAAACTACCGCGTTTTTGAGACCGAGATCGCCGGCCGCAAGCTGACCGTCGAGACCGGCAAGATGGCACAGCTCGCTAACGGCTCCTGCCTGGTTCGCTACGGCGAGACCGCTGTTCTCGTTACCGCTACCGCATCCGCTAAGCCGCGTGACGGCATCGACTTTTTTCCCGCTCTCCGTTGACTTTGAGGAGCGTATGTACGCAGTAGGCCGCATTCCCGGCTCGTTCATGCGCCGTGAGGGCCGTCCGTCCGAGAAGGCGATCCTGTCCTCTCGTCAGATCGACCGTCCGATGCGTCCGCTGTTCCCGAAGGACCTGCGCAACGACGTTTCCATCGTCTGCACCGTTCTGGAGAACGACTACGACAACTCTCCGGAGGTAGTTGCTCTGCTGGGCGCTTCCATCGCAGTTTCTATCTCTGATATTCCGTTCGACTACGTTGTAGCCGGCTGCCAGGTTGGCATCGTTGACGGCAAGACCGTTATCAATCCGACCTCCGAGCAGCGCGCTGCTTCCGAGATGGACGTTACCCTGTGCGCTACCAAGGACAAGATCGTTATGATCGAGGCCGGTGCAAAGGAAGTTCCGGAGGACGATATGTTTAACGCGCTCATGGAAGCACATGAGGAGCTGAAAAAGGTCTGCGCGTTCATCCAGTCCATCAAGGACGAGATCGGCAAGCCGAAGTTCGAGTACGAGCATCATGACATCGACCACGACCTGTTCGACAAGCTCGAGGCAGCCTGCAACGACAAGTTCGAGGTTGCTATGGATACCGACGACAAGACCGTCCGTGACGCCGGCGTGCGCGCTATCGTTGATGAGTTTGAAGCAACTCTGGACGAGGAGTACAAGGAAGAGCACGGCGCTAATCTTGGCGAGTGCGTAGACAAGCTGCAGAAGAAGATCGTTCGCCGCTGGCTGGCAAACGGCAAGCGCGTAGACGGCCGCGGCATGGAAGAGGTTCGTCCGCTGGCTGCCGAGGTTCACGTTCTGCCGCGCGTACACGGTTCCGGCATGTTCACCCGCGGTCAGACCCAGGTTCTGACGCTTTGCACCCTGGGTACTCTGGGCGATGCGCAGGAGCTGGACACCATCTTCGAGGAGAAGGAGAAGCGTTATATCCACCACTACAACTTCCCGTCCTTCTCTGTTGGCGAGACCCGTCCGTCCCGCGGTCCCGGCCGTCGTGAGATTGGTCACGGCGCACTGGCTGAGCGCGCTCTGCTGCCGGTTATCCCGCCGGTAAGCGAGTTCCCGTACGCTCTGCGTCTGGTTTCCGAGGTTATTTCCTCCAACGGCTCCACCTCTCAGGGTTCTGTCTGCGGTTCCACGCTGGCTCTGATGGACGCCGGTGTTCCGATCAAGGCACCGGTTGCCGGTATTTCCTGCGGTCTGATCACCGACGGCGGTCAGGAGACCACCTTCACCGATATCCAGGGCGTCGAGGACTTCTACGGCGATATGGACTTT
>VOFI01003234.1_pt1 | contig 11997 bp, 15 predicted proteins | sample 5384131 | NCBI WGS metagenome assembly VOFI01 (sample SAMN12384728, study PRJNA508395) | human gut metagenome | isolation source: healthy gut H | host: Homo sapiens
AGCAGAGGATTTAGAAACCATTATTGCCATTCAAAGAGCCAGTTTTAAGGCAGTTTATGAAAAAATACAGGATGAATATGATCCTTATCTGGAGGACCGTGAACGAATCAAATGGAAACTGGCAGAGCGTCCCAATAGCTATTACTACTTTGTAAAAAAAAGATGAAGAAACATCGGATTTTTACGAGTTCAGACCAATGAAGAGTTAACGGAAGCTTTGGTTGGGGACCGCAGCGATTTTGCCCCAGTATCAAAGGAAAAAGGGTATGGTTCTGAAGGTTTGCGCTTGCTAGAAGAGGAATTTTCAACCGTTTCACAATGGGATTTGTGTACGGTGTTACAAGATGCAGGCATGGTCGCCTTCTACGAGAAGAATGGCTACCATCAAACCCATATCGAGCCTGAAAAAAGAAGGCATGGATATGGTCTACATGAAAAAATTGATAGAGAAATAGAAAGGACGGTTCGGTTAAATTTCTAAGTTGAACCCGCCCTAAACACTATACCAAAAGATAAAACTTCTCATAGACACAAGTGTCTTCAGAGAGTTTCCTATTTTGGCTTTGTGTTTTACGGGCTTGGTATCTTAATGATGGAAACATGGCAAGAGTTAAAAGTTACGGTGAAGCGTGGGGGGAGGAGTTGGTCTCTAATCTCTTGATCGAGTTAGGCGCCCAAGGGGTTGCGATCGAAGACAGCATGGACTATGTGGGAAATGTCGACCGCTTTGGTGAGATTTTTTCCTGATGTCGAACAGCAAGAAGAAATCGTGGTGACGGCCTACTACCCGGAAACGGTTGATGTAGCAGCGGTTGAAGCGGATTTGCAGGCTCGCTTGGCAGAATTGACCGACTTTATGGATCTGGGTGAGGTCAAGATGGGTACGACTGCCTTGGCTGAGGAAGACTGGGCAGAAAACTGGAAAAAGTATTATGAGCCTACTCGTATTACCCATGACTTGATCATCGTGCCGTCATGGACAGACTATGAAGCGACTGCTGGAGAAAAGATTATCAAGCTGGACCCTGGTATGGCTTTTTTTGGAACAGGAACCCACCCAACAACCAAAATGAGCCTCTTTTGCCTTAGAGCAGGTTCTTCGTGGTGGGGAGACAGTGCTAGATGTGGGGGACAGGTTCAGGTGTCCTTTCCATTGCTAGCTCACTTCTGGGTGCTAAGGAGATCTTTGCTTACGACTTAGATGATGTAGCGGTGCGCGTGGCTCAAGAAAATATTGATCTCAACCCGGACATGGAAAACATCCATGTAGCTCCAGGCGATTTGCTGAAAGGCGTGGAGATTGAGGCAGATGTCATCGTGGCCAATATCTTGGCGGATATCCTGATCCATCTGACGGATGATGCTTATCGCTTGGTCAAGGACGAAGGTTACCTCATCATGAGTGGCATTATCAAGGACAAGTGGGACATGGTGCGTGAGTCGGCTGAATCGGCTGGATTTTTCCTTGAAACCCACATGATCCAAGGGGAATGGAATGCCTGTGTCTTCAAGAAGACCAAGGATGTCTCCGGTGTGATTGGAGGCTAGCATGCAGCAGTATTTTTTTTGTAAAAGGTTTGGCTAGCTCACCTGTCACCATCGAGGACAAGGAAACCAGCAAGCACATGTTTCAGGTCATGCGCTTGAAAGAAGACGATGAGGTGACTTTAGTCTTTGATGATGGGATTAAGCGCTTGGCGCGCGTGGTCAATGTGGGAGCCCGTCAATTGGAGCTGATCGAAGAATTAGCTGACAATGTGGAACTGCCAGTCCAAGTGACCATCGCATCGGGCTTTCCCAAAGGGGGACAAGCTGGAGTTCATCACTCAAAAAGTAACCGAACTCGGTGCTAGCCAAATCTGGGCCTTTCCTGCAGACTGGTCCGTTGCCAAATGGGATGGCAAAAAAAATTGGGCAAAAGGTCGAAAAACTAGAAAAAATCGCCCTTGAGCGACCGAGCAAAGCAAGCGGAATTTGGTCCCAAGCATTACCCCTTTTGAGAAAAAAGGCAGACTTTTTTGGATCAGTTCGACCAGTTTGATCGGATCGTGGTGGCTTATGAAGAGTCTGCCAAAGAAGGAGAGGCGCAGCTTTTACTTCAGTCTCTGACAGGATTGGAAGCTGGAAGCAAATTGCTCTTTATCTTTGGGCCAGAGGGAGGCCTCTCCCTGCAGAAATTGAAAGTTTTACAGCTAAAGGAGCAGTGTTAGTAGGGCTTGGGCCTCGCATCCTACGAGCGGAAACGGCCCCACTCTATGCTCTCAGTGCCGTGAGTGTTGTCACAGAATTAATGAACTAACGAAGTGAAGGAATCGCTTCGTTAGTTTTTTTACAAAAACTTTTACGAATGATGAAAAGCAAGGTGGATCCCAGAATGATCTTCGAGAAGTATCCGTATATTAAAGTAGCTTCATTGGTTCCCATCTGCTTCTAAAAGTGTTAAAATAGTATCCAAGAAACTGGAGAAAATGAATGCCGAAAGAAGAGAATTTAACAGGGGACCAAGTCGTTGCCCTTACAAAAAAAATATTTATCACCTGAAGATGTTGCTTTTGTGCAAAAGGCTTTTGGTCTATGCGGTTGATTGCCATAGTGGGCAATTCCGTCAGTCTGGCGAGCCTTATATCATCCACCCGATTCAAGTGGCAGGAATCCTTGCCAAGCTGAAACTGGATGCTGTGACGGTCGCCTGTGGCTTTTTGCATGATGTCGTGGAAGATACGGATGCGACTTTAGATGATTTAGAGCGCGAATTTGGTCATGATGTGCGCGTGATTGTCGATGGGGTGACCAAGCTCAGGAAGGTCAAGTACAAGTCCCATGAAGAGCAGTTGGCGGAAAACCATCGCAAGATGCTCATGGCCATGTCTCAAGATATCCGTGTCATTTTGGTCAAATTGGCAGACCGCTTGCATAATATGCGTACCCTCAAGCATTTGCGCAAGGATAAGCAAGAGCGCATTTCGCGTGAGACCATGGAGATCTATGCACCACTAGCCCACCGTCTCGGGATTTCCAGCGTCAAATGGGAACTTGAGGATTTGTCTTTCCGTTATTTGAATGAGACAGAATTCTACAAGATTTCTCATATGATGAAGGAAAAACGTCGCGAGCGAGAAGAGTTGGTGGAAGAGGTTGTCCATAAGATTGAGACCTATGCTGGGGAACGCCATCTGCATGGGAAAATTTATGGTCGACCAAAGCATATCTATTCGATCTATCGCAAGATGCAGGATAAGAAGAAACGCTTTGATGAAATTTACGACTTGATTGCCATTCGCTGTATCCTGGATACTCCAAGCGATGTCTATGCCATGCTGGGATACATCCATGAGCTCTGGAAGCCAATGCCGGGGCGTTTTAAGGACTATATTGCCAACCGGAAGGCCAATGGCTACCAGTCCATCCATACGACTGTATACGGCCCTAAAGGACCAATTGAGTTCCAGATCCGAACCAAGGGAAATGCATGAAGTCGCTGAGTATGGGGTTGCGGCTCACTGGGCCTATAAAAAGGGATCAAGGGTCAAGTCAACAGCAAGGAATCAGCTATTGGGATGAACTGGATCAAGGAGATGATGGAGCTCCAAGACCAGTCAGGCGATGCCAAAGAATTTGTTGAAAATGTAAAAGAAGACATCTTGGCAGAAGAGATTTACGTCTTCACACCAGATGGAACCGTGCGCTCGCTTCCCAAAGATTCCGGACCGATCGATTTTGCCTATGAAATCCACACCAAAGGTTGGGGAAAAAGCGATTGGTGCCAAGGTCAACGGCCGGATGGTGCCCCTCAATACCAAACTTCGGACGGGAGATCAGGTGGAGATTATCACCAATGCCAATTCCTTTGGTCCAAGTCGTGACTGGTTGACCCTTGTTAAAACTAGCAAGGCGCGCAACAAGATCCGTCAATTCTTTAAAAAATCAAGACAAGGAATTCTCTATCAACCGGGGCCGTGAGTTGCTCATGGCCCAATTCCACGAGCATGACTTGGTAGCCAATAAGTTCATGGACTAAAAAGCACATGGACAAAGTGCTACAAAAATCAACTATAAGACAGAAGAAGCCTTGTTTGCAGCGATTGGTTTTGGAGAGATTGGGGCTATTACCATCTTTAACCGCTTGACGGAGGATGAACGTCGAGAAGAAGAGCGGGCTAAGGCACGCGCAGAAGCAGAAGAAGCTGGTCAAAGGTGGCGAGGTCAAGGTTGAAAATAAAAAAACACCTTGAAGGTCCGTCATGAAGGTGGCGTGGTTATCCAAGGAGCTTCTGGACTCTTGATTCGGATTGCTAAGTGCTGTAACCCAGTTCCAGGAGATGAAATTGTGGGCTACATTACCAAAGGGCGTGGTGTTGCGATTCACCGCCGAGACTGTATGAATCTTCGCGCTCAAGACAACTACGAGCAACGCTTGATCGATGTCGAATGGGAAGACAATAATACGACCAAGGACTACATCGCCCATATTGATATTTATGGTCTCAACCGTGCCGGTCTTCTTAACGATGTGCTCCAAGTCCTCTCCAATACAGCTAAGATGATCTCAACTGTCAATGCCCAACCAACCAAAGATATGAAATTTGCCAATATCCACATTTCCTTTGGGATTCCGAACCTATCGATGTTGACAACGGTTGTGGATAAGATTAAGAGTGTGCCGGAGGTGTACTCTGTTAAGCGTACCAATGGCTAGTCTTCTGCGAAAAATCGACTTCATACTGCGTTAGTTTCGACTGGCCTAACTACAGTTATGCCTGCGTCTCACTGCCTTGTCTGATGTCGATTTTCTTTCAGAAAAGCTAGGACGTGCTCAGAACTCTTTTATTGCTTGGTTAGCTCGTTGTCTGAGGTTGATGTTCTTTCAAGGCAGCAGTGAATGCTCGATAGATTTATAAAATAGGATAGTAAAATGAAATTAGTGATTCAACGGGTCAAGAGTGCCTCAGTTTCCATTGATGGTCAAGTATACAATGCGATCCAGCAAGGTTTGCTGCTTCTAGTAGGTGTCGGTCCAGATGATGATCAGAAAGATTTAGATTATGCGGTTCGAAAGGTATCGCAGATGCGTATTTTCTCAGATGAGGAAGATAAGATGAATCTTTCAGTCAAAGATATTCAAGGGAAATCTTGTCGATCTCTCAATTTACCCTCTTTGCGGAGACAAAAAAGGCAACCGTCCTGCTTTTTACAGGGGCTGCCAAGCCAGATATGGCCAGTCAGTTATATGATGCCTTTAATGATCAATTAGAAAAGAAGTCACTGTCAAACGAGGGATCTTTGGAGCCGATATGGCGATTGAATTGATCAATGATGGTCCAGTGACGATTTTGCTAGATACAAAAAATCCATAAGTAAGAAAGCATGCAGTCAGATTAGACTGCATGTTTTTCGATATAAAGTTGTTGGGCGATCACTTGGTTGATAGAAATTTCTTGTCCATGGATAACGAAGTGATAGAGGCCTGTGTAGTCATCGTACCGTTGAAACGCGATGGTATCACCAATTTGGAGATGGATCTGGTCTAAGAATTTTAACAATTCATAGGTGTCATAGACCCTTTGCAGAATATACAGACCAGGTTGGGTCGTTTCACTGAGACGGTCTTGGTGGGCTTCGACAAGCCTTTCGCCTTTCTTTTGGAATTGTCCCACCGTGAGGGCAGGTCTTAGGATTCCCAAGCATGTGATCCAGTCGGTCGACGAAATGTTCAGAAACGGTATGCTCGAGAACTTCTGCCTCTTCATGGACTTCCTCAGTTGTGTAGCCAAGATTTTTCCAGCAGAAATACTTCGATCAAGCGGTGCTTGCGGTAGAGATCAGAGACCAATTGCGAGCCCAGATCTGTTAGTAGATAGCCATGGGTCTTATCCTTTCACCAAGAGGCCCTCAGAGATCATGCGCTTAATCATCTCGGTCACAGCGGGTGGAGAGACCTGCATGCGACTAGCGATTTCTTTATTACTGATTTTTCTACTTCTGTGCCAATTTCATAAATGCACTTGAGGTAATCTTCTTTGTTTGGTGTCATGCTTTCCTCTTTTCTTCGCTCACTTCTAGTATATCAAAAAATCCTCAAAAACGCTAGTGGAGTAATGAGAATTGTCTCAAGCTCCAAAAGATGGTAGTATAGAATCATAGAAAGGACGGCATCATGAACAGACGGGAATTAGCGAGACTAGGCTGGAGAAAATAGTTTAGCCTATCTAGAGAAGCACTTGCAGGGATACAAAGATCCACAAGCCTACCAAGAACAATACCAGTCTGTCTTTTTTTCTTTGCCAGTCCTCTGTTTCAAAACATGTGGTTTCAAAGAGATCAAAGATCTAACGGAAACTGCTTTGCCCAAGACTTGCTGAGGGGAGTCATGAAAATTCTTCTTATGCCAAGTGACTTGTCTGGAACTTGTGAAGAAACAGCCTTTCTTCTGAGTAGGATGGCTCCAGATTGTCCACCAGGTTCCGACTTTTGGAAGGCTTTTTCACGCGTCGTGCAAATCGCTTTTAAAAAGGATCCCTTGGCGGATCAGTCGGGAGATCAGCTCTTGAAACGCCAGGTTCACCAGTTGCGCTACCTACTTTCAAGTTTACCAGGCACAATGGATTCGGACGCATGAGGCGAGAGCTGGACAGACTGACGAAGAGGCCTTACAAGCTTACCTACAGGAGGCCAGAGCTGTCACGGTGGATGCTTATGCGGCTGCCCGCCTTCACAACAAAGGTCTCCCTAAGGCCAGATGGTCACCTTCATTATCCATCAGGGGCCTCCCAACAAGTCAATTTCAAGGTCTTGTTAAATTTTCATACGGAGTATATTCTCGATCAAGCTGGGCATTTCCTCAATGAAGTCGATCCAGTAGAAGTTTCTGAAAATGGCATTGTCAATGGTGCCAGTTTTAACTACGGGTTGGCTAAGGGACGGACCCATAAGGACTTGGACATTGACCCCGTCAAAGCGTGGGACCCAGCCTTTCGCAAGCAGGTCCTTTATCAGCCAAGGTGTTCGCTATCTAGCTCCGAAGAATGACCGTGGCGAGCGAAGGTTATTGGAGTCAAAAAGGAGTCTTTGCACAAGGAGGTAAGAGCTACAAGCAACAAGTAGCAAGGCGTGCGAAGTTTCTACAAGGCATCCCTCGCTTACGCTGGCGACTTTTACTCAAGAATGGACTCCACCGGATTTTATAACAAGAAAAGAACTGTTATTTTACATAAAATAGCCTAAGAGATTCTTAAAAGAAGTTAAAACAGTTAAGTTCTTAGAGCTGATCTATCAGGTGATGAGCCTTTCCGCTGTGAGAAAAGTGCTTGAAACATTGTTGTTTCAAGTACTTAGTTTTGAAACGTTGGGTTCAAAACTAATTGAACACGAGTGCGGATCGTGTCAAAAAGATAAGTTTTCTAGCAAAAGATTCTGTGTCAAACTTCAGTATATTTGAATGAGCCTAATAGTGATCTACCTCATTTTTTTTTTTCATGCATCATTTAGGTTCTTTTTACGTAAAAGAAAGTTTGTTGAACAGATTTTAAATATAAAAAGAGGTCGCAGACCTCTTTTTCATTTATCCAAGCGCCATTGACGGCTTCGATTGCAGCGTCGTAATTTGGTTCGCTGTTGATATTTTCTAGGTACTCAACGTAAGTCACCTTGTTGTCTGCATCTAAGACCAAGACAGCACGCGCAAGCAAGTGCCATTCATTGATCAAGAGGCCGTAGGCTTTCCCGAAGGAATGGTCGTAGTAGTCTGAGAGCATGATAGCATTGTCGAGCCCTTCAGCAGCGCACCATTTACCTTGAGCAAAAGGAAGGTCGACAGAGACCGTCAAGACGACAGTGTCTTCCATATCCGATAAGGTCTTGATTGAAGTGACGTGTTTGCATCGAACAGATCCCTGTGTCGATGGATGGGATGATGCTGAGAACTTTTTTTTCTTGCCAGCAAAATCAGCTAAAGATTTCTTCTCCAGAGCTGGAGTAATCAATGAAAAATCATGAGCATTATCGCCAACTTGAAGTTGAGATCCGGTAAAGGTAACAGGGTTTCCTAAAAATGTTGCCATAAAAGACTCCTTTTTGTTTTTATTGTACCGCAATACCGGAGGAGGGGCCACTGATTTGTTTAGAAATCTGAATGGTTTACTGACTCAATCCTTCTGCGATCTTGTCTAAGTTCCATTTCATCATGCTGTAGTAGCTATCGCCCTTTTCTCCTTCTTTTGGCAATGGAATCAGTGAAGATCTTTGCATAGATTGGGATGTCGGTATCTTTAGACACAGTTTTCATAGGACGTTCATCGACACTAGATTCAACAAAGAGGGCAGGCACCTTGGTTTGACGGAGCTTTTCTACCAGTGTTTTGATTTGGTCAGGTGTGCCTTCTTCTTCCGTATTGATTTCCCAGATATAGGCAGATGGGACGCCATAGGCTTTTGGAGAAGTACTTGAAGCAACCTTCGCTGGTCACAATCATCTTTTTCTCTTCTGGGATGTTATTGAATGCTTGCTTGGCTTTTTGGTCGAGCTTACTGAGTTTTTCAGTGTAGGCTGCTAGATTTTTTCGTAGAAGTCCTTATTTTTTGGATCTTTTGGCGATTAATTGTTTGGCAATGTTTTTAGCGTAGATGATCCCGTTTTCGAGATTGAGCCAAGCGTGAGGGTCTTCTTTTCCAGCTTGGTTTTGGCCTTCTAGGTAGATGACGTCGACTCCTCGCTAACAGCGAAATAGTCCTTGTTTTCTACTTTATTGGCATTTTTGACCAACTTGGTAAACCAAGCATTGCCACCGGTTTCGAGGTTGATGCCGTTGTAGAAAATCAGGGTCTGCTTGTGAAGTTTTTTGACATCTTCTGGGAGCGGTTCGTATTCGTGGGGATCTTGACCGACAGGGACAATACTGTGGAGATCTCGATTTTGTCCCCGGCGATATTTTTGGTGATATCTCAAGGAGGATGGAGTTGGTGGTGACCACTTTCAATTTGCCAGAAGCTCCAGAAGAAGCCCCCTTTGCTACAGGCTAGAAGACCAAATAAGAGCGCCACAAAGAGGGCGAGGAAAGAAGCGGAATTTTTTTCATGTGTTTCTCCTTTAATGAGATGAAAGAGCGTGCCTGTTCTTTTTGCTTAGAGCTATAAAGAAGCTGATGAGAAAGAAGACGGCAGAAGTGAGGACAATACAAGACCCGACGGCGATGTTTAAGCTATAACCAATAAAGAGTCCCAAAATGGATGCAAGAGCACCTAAGCTAGAGGACAAGAGCATCATGGACCAGAGGCTATTGGCATAGAGATAAGCCGTCGACAGCGGGTGTAATAAGCATGGCGACGATGAGAATGGTTCCGACACTTCTGCATAGCAGTAACAGAAACCAAGGTCAAGAGCACCATAAGGAGGTAGTGGTAGACCTTGACCCGGACGCCCCATGGATTGAGCCAAAACCGGATCAAAATGAAGTGAGCAGCAAGGGGCGAAAAAGCAGGACAATCACCAGCAAGACCGCCACCCCAATACCGATGGTCATCCACATATCCTGGTCTTGCACGGCCAAGATATTCCCAAAGAGGATGTGGAAAAGGTCGGTGGAACTTTTTGCTGACTCCAATCAGGATGACCCTAAGGCGAGGAAAGAAGAAAAAGGTAATCCCTATCGCTGTGTCGCTCTTGATGATGGAGTTGTTTCTTGATATGGGTGATAAGGATGGAAGCTAAAAGCCCAAAGACAATGGCGCCAATAAAAGAAATTGATACCAAGGATAAAGGACAAAGCCACCCCCGGCGGACTGGCGTGCGAGATAGCATCTCCCATGAGAGACATGCCTCGCAAAAATAATGAAGCATCCGACCGCACCGGCGACGATCCCAATGGCAATAGCTGTAATAGAGAGCGTTTTGGAGGAAATGAAATTGTTGTAATCCATTGATAAATTCTGCAATCATCTGATTTTTCACCTCCTATAAAGAGTTTCATGCCCGTAGGTGCATGCAGATTCTCTTTGGTAAAGGTTTCCCTCCGTTTTTCCGAAGGCAATCAGCTTTGCGATGAAGAAGCAGAACTTGATCAAAATAAGCTGGAACCTTGCTGAGATCGTGATGGACGATCAGGATGGTCTTGCCTTCCTTTTTCAGGGTTTGAGTGTCTGCATGATGATGTCTTCGCTAACGGAGTCAATTCCAGCGAAGGGCTCATCCAAAAAAGATGACATCTGCTTCTTTGGACCAAGCGAGCGGGCGATTAGAACCCGTTGGAATTGCGCCTCCTGAAAGCTGGCCAATCTGGCGATCCGCTAGATCAAGGAGATTGACAAGTTTTTCAAAGGCATCTTCCACCTTTTTGGAGATCCTCTTTGCTTTTTCTCTTGAAGATAGAAAGATGGGGGGTAGAGGCCCAGTGAGACACACTCCCAACCGTGATGGGGAAGTGGAAATCAATAGCTGTCTTTTTGTTCGACGTAGGCCACCCGTTGAAGAACTTGGCTGAGATCTTTTGATCGAGCAGGACTTTTCCCCGAATGAGGGAGAAGTCCTAGCATGGCCCTTGATCAGGGTTGATTTTCCTGCTCCACCGTTGGGTCCAAGAAAGGATGGTTGGCCATTCCCTGGATGGTGAGGGAAAAGATCCTCAAGGCCAGTGTTTGCTGGCTTAACACTTAAATGTTCAATTTGAATCATGATTTTGCTCCTTTACCATTAATATACATAAATTTAAAAAGATTAAGTCAAGTTAATTTTTAAAATTTTAGATTAACTTCACTTTGTAATCATTGAAAAATAGACTATTTTTAGGTTTAGAAAAAAGAATGAAAGCGAGAAGAATCATGGTACGTTTACAAGATGATTTTTATGATTACGTCAATGGGAAATGGGCTGAGACAGCCGTCATCCCTGATGATAAACCGTCAACCGGTGGTGTTTATGGACTTGATCAAGAGATTGAAAACTTGATGTTGGATATTACCGGAAAATGGCAACGGGGAAGACTTACCCGAAGACAGCATTCTCCAAAAAAACTTTTGTCAAATACCACAAGATGGTGGCAGATTTTTGAGGCACGAGATGCGGCTGGTGTGGCTCCAGCTATGCCCATGATCAATGAAATCAAGGCCTTGTCTTCTTTGAAGACTATACCAGTAAGTTGGGCACCTATGAGCTAGCTGGCAAAACCAAATCTCATGCCATTTAGCGTGTCACCGGACTTTATGAATGCCCAAATGAATGTCTTGTGGGGGAGAAGCACTCAGGTTTGATTTTGCCTGATACAACCTACTATGAAGAAGGCAATGAAAAGGCCCAGAGTTATTGGCTGTTTGGCGTCAAATGGTTGAAAACTTCTGGCAAAATTCGATTTCTCAGAGGCAGAAATCAAAAATATCTTGGATAAGGTCATTTTGACCGATGCAGAATTGGCCAAAAATATGTCTTGTCAAACGAAGAAAATCCGAAAAGTTAACAAACTCTACCATCCTTATGAATGGGCAGATTTCAAGCCTTGGTTCCAGAATTGCCCTTTTGATACCTTCTTTACAGAAGTGATTGGACAAACACCAGATACTATCATTGTTCCAGAAGAGCGTTTTTGGAAGGAATTTGCGCCAAAATTCATACTCAGCACCAACTGGGAAACCCTTCATGCTAAATTGAAAATCCTCAGCGCGGCTCTTTCTTGGACTTCCTTCTTGACCGAAGAAATCCGTGTCTTGTCTGGGTGAATATGGACGGACCATCACAGGGACACCAGAAGCACGTCCGAAAGAAAAGGCAGCTTTGGCTTTGGCAGAAGGGCCTTATAGCCAAGCGCTTTTTGGTCTTTTGGTATGCGGGCGAAAATTCTCACCAGAAGCGAAAGCAGATGTAGAGCATAAAAGTAGCGACTATGATTGAAGTCTACAAGGCTCGTCTGGAAAAGCAGACTGGCTCGCTCCTGAAACCGCGAAAAGCCGACATCAGAAAACAATGTCATCACACCTCATATCGGCTACCCTGAAAAAGGTAGAAACTTACGCTAA
>VOFI01003293.1_pt1 | contig 11976 bp, 23 predicted proteins | sample 5384131 | NCBI WGS metagenome assembly VOFI01 (sample SAMN12384728, study PRJNA508395) | human gut metagenome | isolation source: healthy gut H | host: Homo sapiens
TTTTAAATACTTGCCGTACTGGTTCTTTTTAAGAATCTCATAGGTCTCCATAACCTGTTCCCTGGTAATCCAGCCCCTGAGATAGGCAATCTCCTCCAGGCAAGGCAATTTTTCTGTGCTGGTGCGTCTCTACAGTTTTCACAAAATTAGTGGCCTCCACAAGCGACTCATGGGTTCCCGTATCCAGCCAGGTAAAGCCCTGTCCAAGAAGAATCACATCCAGCTCGCCCCTTCTCCAGGTGAAATGCGGTTTAAGTCCGTGATCTCCCAGCTCGCCCCTGGCTGATGGCTTTAAGTTCTTCGCATACTCCACCACCCGGTTGTCGTAGAAATAAAGACCGGTGACACAGTAGTTGGACTTGGGCTTCTCCGGCTTTTCCTCAATGGAAATAGCCTTGCCGTCCCCGTGCCAAACTCCACAATACCGAAGCGTTCGGATCGTCCACATAGTAGCGAACACCGTGGCTCCTTTTCCTTGTTCGCTGCGGCGCGCAGGCGCTGGCAAAGCCCCTGTCCGTGGAAGATGGTCACCCAGGACCATTGCCACGGAATCGCTTCCAATAAATTCCTCACTGATGATAAAAGCCTGGGCCAGTCCGTCCGCTTGAAGCTGTACCGCATAGCCCAGCTCAATGGAGAATCCGGTGGCCGTCGCCCAAAAAGTATCTCAAAACCCCGGCGTGTCGTCTGAGTGGGAGATAATCAGGATATCCCTGATTCCCGCATTCATATGGCTGTGACAGCGGATAGTATATCATCGGTTTGTCATAAATCGGAAGCAGCTGTTTGGAAGTTACCTTGGTGAGCGAGATAGAGCCGCGTCCCGCTTCCTCCGGCCAGTATAATTCCTTTCATATTTCCTCCTTGGTTCGCTGTAAGCGCGAAAAGAACCGCTTAGCGGACGTCTTTGCCTGAATTTTTCTTTGTCCAATATATCACACTATCTCTATTTTTTCAAATAAACTGATAAATATTTCGTTATTATTAAGAAGATATCAATATACATAACTACTGAAGGATTTCCACACCGTTACCCACGTCCCCCACTTCACCCACAGAGGTTGTCGCGGATGTCCAGATACTCCAGAAATTCCGCCTGTTTCAGAGGGGCCAGGTCCGTTATATAATTGTCCTTAAGGCTGAGTCTTTTAAGGTTCTTAAGACCTGCGGCAAAATTCAGATCCGTCAGCTCGTTGCTGTCCAGGTACAGTTCTTCCAGATTGGGGAAACGGGACAGGATATCCATATGTTCCCCCAACTTCACATCATCATACCACACACTGGTCATTCCGCCGTAGGATTCTACATAATAATTCTTGTGAAGCTCCATATTTCTGAGGCCCAGCACCCGCAGGCTGGGATTTTCCTTTATCTTGTCAAAGTTTATCTCAAATTTACCGTTATCCAGATACAATTCCTCCAGGCCCTGGTGGTTAAAATGGAACTCACATCCCCATACACCTCCACCAGATAGTTATAGCTTCACTCCAGCCCGTACCGTCCAGATTACCGGTGAAGTCAGCATATTTAAGTCCTGTCATGCTGCCTTTAGGAAGTACAGGTTTCTCAAATTCCCCCTGGGAATTCCATACAGAGTAAAATGTAAGCCGTTCCACCCCGGTCCAGGGATGAGAGGGCGTCCGCCTGGTCCACATTGCAGTTGTGTATGGAAAGCTCCTTCAGGCCGCTAAGCCCCCGGATAGAGGATATAGACATAAAGCCCTTTGATATCCAGCTTTTCCAGGCCGGAGAGGGATGACAGGTCCGGGTCCGGCTGGGACGTCATCTTATCAATGCTTAAGGACGTCAGTCCTGTGGCTGTTCCCACCGGTCCCGAAATCCTGCACCTTGTTATTTCCCAAAAGAGTCAGGGAGCGCAGAGCCGGCATCTCTGACAGGGAAGCCAGGCTGATGACGGCAGTATCCCTTCTAACGTAAGGTCCTCCAATGCAGGAAGTCCCTTGATAAATCCGATGTCCTTAATGATATCCGAATTCAGGTACAGGGATTTAAGACCGCTCATAACGGAGATGGCGGAGTAATCCTTCACCCTTATCTTATCCTTATCCGTGCTGATAATGGAATCAGAGTCCACCGTGTCTTCCAGCGACAGGTAATTAAGACTCTTTAATGGCACCAGCTGCTTTAAGTTGGTGTCGGGATAATCCGGACAGTCAGGCGTTCCAGATTCTCAACGGATGCGATTCCCTCCATAGAGGTAATTCCCTTAAGCTGCAGCTCTGTAATCTGCGCCGGGTCGTCCAGCATATCCTTTATGCCGGAAATTTCACATTTCCGCTGTGATGCCCTTAAGTTCCTTAAGCCCCTTTAAAAGTGCGGACCCTGGACAGCCCTGACCCCAAATCCAGTTTCACCAGTCCTGTAAAAGCCGCCGCGTCCTGGGGCTCCCCAGTCCATGGCCCCAAAGGAGGCCGTCTGCACTACCGGCTCCTTTTTTCGCTGTAAGGGTCGTCGAAGCTGTACCATACCCGGTCTGTTTCCAGGGATGTCTCCACTTTAAGATACCTGACTCCGGCCAGGTCCTCGGGCTGATTTCCGACGGTTCCTTTTTGGAACATCTCCCATGTCATGGCATGAAACAGGGGCGAATCTGCCTTTGGAGCCGTTTCCCCTCCCCGGACTTCTCCCCTGCTTCCCCTTCCTTCCCCCAAGTATCCGGCCGGGCGGGTGTAGGCGGGGAATTGACGGCGGAGCAGTCCGCGGCCCGGAGGAAGAACCGGAACCGGAGGATAGGATAAAAGCAGCCAGCAGCACGCCCGCGCAGGCCAGGCCTGCACCAAGGGCTATTTTGGCCCCGTTTCCCTGGTCTTTGCCGGAAGGGGTTGTCTGGTATATATTGTAATTTGTAATATGCTGGACTTTCTCATCGTCCAGCAGGAACTGGCTCCCGCAGTATTCGCATGTTATAAGCTTTGTCTGTGAATCCTCCACCTTAAGCTTACCCCCCGCAGGAAGGGCATTTTTATCTCTACCATTTTTCATAAACACTTTTCCTCTTTGCCTTTGCTGGTAATCGCGGTTTCAAACCGGACCGCTTCGCGGCCTCATATGACACCATTATAATTCATTTCAGGCAGGTATGGCAAGCAGCTTTGCAGTCTTACCGCAGCAGCAAAGAGGGACAACCCGTGCAGCAGGTGATGTCCCTCTCTCGTTTACCATTTTTGTTTTTTATACGGTTATGCCGTTCTGCCGTTGACCGCCTTCATGAACCGCCCTGCAATCTCCAGCGGCCGGGTGATGGCCCCGCCCACAATGACTGCCCATGCTCCCATATCCAGCATTTTCACAGCCTCCTCCGGCGTGTGGACACGGCCTTCCCCGATGACAGGAATGGGAAGTTCTTCCGAAAGCCGCCTGACCAGCTCAAAATCCGGTCCTTCCAGCCTGGGGTGTAATCCGTATATCCGCTCATGGTGGTGCTCACCAGGTCAATTCCGCTTTTTCCACGCCTGAATCCCTCCTGATAATCGGAGATATCGGCCATCAGAATCTGATCCGGATATTTTTCTTTGATGGTCCCAATGTATTCCCATGGGCTTAGTCCATCCCCACGCTTCCTGTCCGTGCAGTCAACGGCAATGTCGGCCCCTGCCTCTGCCAGGGCGTCCACCTCCCGCATAGTGGGTGATATATCCGTCATATCCCTCATACACCTGCTTGATCAGACCGATGACAGGAAGCCCTGTCTCCTTCTTGATTCCCAGCACATCCCGCACCGTGTTGGCACGTATCATGGGGCTTCCCGCCTCTCTGGCCGCCCCTGGCCATATAAGGCATCAGGGTACGCTCGGGTCATAGAGGTTCCCGGGCAGGGCCTGGCAGGAGATGATGAGCTTTCCTTTGATACGGTTAAATAGTTCTGTTTTGTCCATTTCGTTCCAATCCTTTCCCTCCGGCTTTCACGGCCCTCATCAGCCACAGCCACCTTAACCACACATTTTTGATATCTTTCAGGCTGTTCCAGGCATCCGCCTCGGCCCATGAGCCTCCCCCTGCCATGCACAGAATAAACCTGCCGGGCCCCATAACGCAGCGTCCCCCTGCTCCAGCACAGGCTGCCGCCTTCTGAAAATCCGGCCGGTATTTCCCCAATGGGAGTCACCCGTTAAGGGCCGTCTCTATGACCTCGCATCCGTCTATATCTATCTGGATATCCATATAATCTCTGTGCACTTCATAACTCTCATCCGTCAGCTCATGGGTCCTGGCCTCCATCACCTGCAGAAATACCCTGTCTCCGTCAATCTCCGTCTTTCCCAAAGGAAGGGTGTTTATATCCACAGTCATCAGATAATCAATGGCCTTATCCAGATTCCTGTTCATGCCCCTGTAATTTCCTATATTAGCCAGCAAATCGTATATCATATCAGCAGTATTTCTCCTTTGCGGCTTCTATCATGGCGGCTGCCTCCCCCGGCAATGGCCCGGTCCCCATCGCATAAGTCTGTCAGCGGTTTTCGCACGCCTCCTATATCAATTCCCTGCTGACCCGCAGCACTTCCTTTATCATGGCATACATATTGCAGGTTCCTGAGCAGAGCTTATATATAATTTCATCCGCATCATACTGGATAGCCCTGGCCTCTGCCATCCTGTTTTCTGATACCAGATCATATATCTTTAAAAACAGTTCGGGCATGGCTCCGTAGGTGCCGCCGATTCCTCCATCCGCCCCCATGGCCAGACCGGACACCAGCTGTTCGTCGGGTCCGTTGAACACGATAAAATCCTCCCGTGTTTTCATGGCCTCGGCCTTAAACATCTGGATGTCCTGAACCGGCATGGATGAGTTCTTCACGCCTGCCACACGTCCGTTTAAGAGCATTGTCCCCCAAAGACTCATGGTCAGGGCCGTACCGGCCAGCTGCGGTATGTTATAGATAATAAAAATCCGTATCCGGCGCAGCGGCTGATATGTCATTCCAGTACCCGGCAGCCGAATATTCCGGAAGCTTAAAATAAATGGGCGGTATGGCTGCAATCCCGTCCACACCCAGGGACTGGGCATGGGCTGCCAGAATACGGCTGTCCTTTTTGTGTTATTGCAGGCAACATGAGCAATGACCGTGAGACGGCCCGCGGCCTCGTCCATCACAGCCTCCAGCGTCTTTTTCCTGTCCTCCACAGACTGGTAGATGCATTCTCCCGACCCGCCCATAGACGCCCTTCACTCCCTGGTCCACAAAGTACCTGGTCAAGGCCCGCACTCCGTCCCCGCTTACCTCCTCCCGCCCTGTCGTAGCAGGCGTAAAATGCCGGGATGATTCCCCTGTATTTGTCAAACTTCATTCTTATTTCACCCCCGTTATCTCAGAAAGTTTTACCTTTCTGTTCTCAAACCAGGACCTGGTGCAGGCGTCTGCCGTGGCAATGGCGTTCCTGGCAGCCTCCCCTGTAAGCAGGGCCTTAAACTCCTCGTCCGGCTGGGCGCCATGCATGATATTGTTGAAATACTCCATCTCATCATACATGATGCTGTGAAGCCACATGGGAGGCTTTTTCCCGGGTTTGCCGTACATGATGGCGCCGTCCATCTCCGTGCCGTGATAGATTCTGGTGCGGTCATCATCCTCCTCCTGGGTTTTGTGCATAAGGAAAGGTTCTTCCTTATCCCCCTTCTTAAGGGTTCCTCCACAGTTGAACATATCCAGGCGGATGGCGCCCCTGTTCCCTGAATCAGCACATAATGTTCCGGCCAGTGGAAGGCGGAGCCGTACTCCAGCACAGCGTATCTGTTATCCCCGTATTCCATGGTGATGAACAGCATATCGTCCTCATCCCCAAACTGCTTTCGCCGCAGTGGGCCACTTGCCGCCTGCCATGGTCACTTCCTCGGGGCAGCCGCCCATAAGGAACTGGATACAGTCCAGCTCATGGATGTGATGGTAGAGGTGGCCTCCTGATTTGGCCCTTATTTTCTTCCAGCTGACTGAGGGCTGTATATCCTCCCAGCCGTTCCTGGCCGAGTGGCAGTACAGCACCTTTCCTATGACTCCGTCATTAATCATCTTCTTGGCTGTGCGCACGCCCTTAAAAAAAATTCATCACATGGCCTGCCATGAAGGTGACATTGTGGGCAACGCATGCCTCCACCATCTCCACGCAGTCCTGATAGGACAGGGCAATGGGTTTCTCGCAGAATACGTGTACCCCCGTGCTCCGCCGCCTTTGATGACCGGTTCCTTGTGAAGGTAATTGGGGGATGCCACAATTACCGCGTCACGTCTTCACGGCTGTATAGCCGGTCAGGTCCGTCTCCGTGTCACAGCCCAGCTCCGCCGCCACTGTACCTGCATTCTCCGGGTCATAGACAGCCACTACCCTGGCCCCCTCCTGCTCCTTCATGATGCGGGCCAGCTCCGCCCCAAAATATCCCGTTCCAACCACTGCATATCCGATTGTATTCATGACTGTTCTCCTTTACCGTCCATATTTTTCACTTCATGATTTCGCTGAGTTTTACCTTCCTGTCTTCCTTAAGGGACAGGGTGCAGGCGTCTGCCGTAGCAATGGAGTTCCTGGCAGCCTCACCGGTGAGAAGGGAAGGAACTCGTCTGTAACCGGGGCGCCGTGAAGCACACTGTTCAGAAACTCCATCCCTTCGTCCATGATGCCCTGAAGCCACAAAAAGGGCTTTCTTCCCGGCCTTCCGAACTGGTTTCCATTATCCCGCTCCGTCTCCCTGTAAATCCGGGTCCTGTCATCGTCCTCCTCTTTTGTGCGGTGCACCAGGAAATGTTCTTCCTTTTCCCCTGTCTTAAGGGTCATGCCACAGCTGCACATATCAATCTTTATGGCTCCTCTGGTTCCCTGTATCAGCAGATAGTGCTCCTGCCACCGGAAAGCGGAACCATATTCCAGGACCGCATAGCGCCTGCCCGATATTCCATGGTGATAAACAGCATATCATCCTCATCCCGAACCGGTCGTCCCTGTGGGCAGCATTGCCTCCTGCCATGGTCACTGTTTCAGGACAGCCCCCCATAAGGAACTGGACGCAGTCCAGCTCATGGATATGGTGGTACAGGTGCCCTCCTGATTTGGATCGCGTCTTTTCAGGTTTCTGATGCACCGGTTCCTTCCCATGCGTTGCGTGCCCCGTGGCAGTAGAGAATGTCCCCGATAACGCCCTGTCCGATGAGTTCCTTTGCCTTTCTCACGCCACGGAAGAAATTCATCACAGGACCGGCCATGAATACCACATGGTTTTCCCGGCATGCATCCACTATCTCCCGGCAGTCCTCAAAGCTTAAGGCGATGGGCTTTTCACAGAACACATGAAGTCCATGCCCCGCCGCGGCCAGCACCGGCTCCTTGTGCAGATAATTGGGTGTGGCCACAATCACCGCCTGTATATCCTTCCTGGATACCAATGATTCCAGGCTGTCCTCTGCATCGCATCCCAGCTCTGCCGCCACCGGACCTCCGTTTTCAGGGTCATAGACAGCCCGTATCTGGGCCCCTGGTTTTGTATTCATGATGCGTGCCAGCTCCGCCCCGAAATAGCCGGAGCCCACCACGCCGTATCAATGGTTCCCGTTATAGCTTCCATAAAATATAACTCCTTTTCCCTTTCTGTTAAATTCATCAGGACTTCACAGCGCCCTCCGACATGCCGCCTGCAATCTTGTTCTGTATGAGGCAGAAGAAAATGACAGAGGGAAGCACCACCAGAGCAGATGCTGCCATCATGTCTCCCCAGTCAGTATCTCAGCTCCGTCCAGGGAGCGCAGGGCCACCACAACAGTCATCTTGCTGGTATTATTCATCAAAATCAACGCATACAGAAACTCATTCCAGGTGTTGATGAAGGTATAGATGGCCGTGGCCACCACACCGGGCGCCACCAGGGGAAGCACCACCTGGACAAAGGTCTGCATTTTATTGGCCCCGTCGATTCTGGCCGCCTCCTCGATTTCCAGGGGTACGGTCCTGAAGAATCCGGTCAGAAGCCACACCGCATAGGGCACGGAGAAGGACAGGTACACGATAACCAGGCCAATCCTTGTGTTAATCAGTCCCAGCTTTCCCCATGACCACAGAGTAGGGAATGGCCAGAAGGAATGGGCGGGAATATGTAAGTGGTCACCAGCACCTTGGACATGGCTGATCCCAGCCGCTTAAAAGAACCTGACAATTCCATAGGCTGCCAGCGCAGCCACTGTAATGGCAATCAGGGTAGTCACCAGGGAGATGATAACGCTGTTCCTTATGTTGACAAAAAACTTAAGGTCGTTGATAACATGGGCGTAATAGTCAAGGTCCATGTCTCAGGCCAGAAGGCCGTGGGATTTCCGTCAGTTCACCCTTGCCCTTCAGGGAGGATATGATAATCCATACCAGCAGGAAAATGGAGATAAGGGTCAGAATAATCAGGTATATATGGCTGATAACGTTTCCTGCTTTAAACTTTTTTCATTTACTGTCCTCCTTTTCCCACTTATTGATGACCGCGAAGTAGATGCCGCATATAATCATCAGGAATATAAACAGCAGCACGGTCACTGCCGATGAACGTCCGATCAGCTTGGTGCTCCATCCCATATTGTAGGCGTAGAGCGGTATGGTCTGGGTGGTGCCCGCCGGTCCGCCGCCCGTAATCAGGTAAATCAGGTCAAAGTTGTTAAAAATCCACACGGTCCTTAGAACCACCAGCAGTCCCACCACCATCTTGATATGGGGCACTGTGACATAGTAGAAGGACTGCCACGGCCTGGCCCCGTCTATCTGGGCGGCCTCGTACTGGTCCTTAAGGAACTGTTTCCAGAGCCGAGCACATTTACCATAATCATGGGCGCTCCGAACCATATATTAATCAGGACCAGGCTTACAAAGGCCAGCGTACCGCTGGTCAGAAACTGGGGGCGCGGCCTCACAGATTCCCAGCTTCACCAGGATATTCGGCAGGGAAGCCGTACACTCCGTTGAGAATCCATTTCCAGGAAAATGCAATGACAATGGAGGGAAATGCCCAGGAATGATGAGAAGGGTCTTGTAAACGCCCTTACACACCTTAATCCGCTTCAGGGCCAGGGGCAGCGGTAAAACCCACTGCTATCTGTCCCACCAAGGACAGGACCGTCCATTTCAGGGAATTGAAAATGAAAGCCAGAAGCCGCTGTCCCTTAACACCTCTGCATAATTCTTAAAAAGCCAATGAATTTATAGGGCGGCTTAATCAGGTTTTTGTTTGTAAAGCTGTATACGATGCTGGAACAGATGGGATATATGAATAATGCAATTACAATGACGATTGCAGGAAGTACAAACAACCACCTTGTATAACTTTTCTTCCCCAATATTCTCCTCCTCCTTCTCAGTATTAGAGCGTGTCTCAAAATGCATGCGCTTTTTCAGACACGCTCCGCGACAACTTATTCAGCTGTCTCAAACAGTGCGTTCAGTTTATCTTCTGCTGTTTTGGCAGCAGTCTTTACATCTGTCCCGTTGGTAATGATATCCTGGAACATATCCTCGATCACATGGTTGTTCTGCATAATACCAGCCTGGACATTAGGACCGTGCTCATAACCAAATGCAGTACCGATATCGGCTGCCGCTGTCAGCACTTCCTCTGCATGTGTAAACTGCCGGATGGTGTCGTCATCCTTGTATGCATCCGTGTCAGCGATTCCCTTGATGGCGGGAAGCATGCCAACCGGGGTTGCGTGCAGGAATTCAACGTATGTATCCTCATCATAAAGGGTTTTCATAAATGCCTTACAGATTTCGGGATGCTTGGAAGCCTTCCACACAACCATAGGCGTGTTTGTGGTCATGATTCCCCGTCCGGGTCATCCGCGTTGATTTTGGAATCGGATAGCAGTCCACATACTGGAGCAGGTCCGGTGAGTTGGCTGCAACACCTGAAATCTGGAAGCCGGAGTTAAAATCAAATGCGGTTTTGCCCTGGTAATACAGGGTAGCCTGGTCCAGCACATCAAAGTTAATGGAATCCTTAGGGCGAGCAGTCATTGTATACCTTCAGCCAGTAGTTGATGCCGTCAATGGCCAGGTCGCTGGTCAGGTTGGCTTTCAGGTCATCGGTCAGCAGGCTGCCTCCGCCGCTTCTCACATAGAAATCCAGGAAAAAGGTTGCCTGGAAGTCATTTGTCCCGCATGGGAAGGACAGTCCGTAGACGCCGTCCTTTGTAAGGGCCTTGGCTGTGTCGTAAAAGCTCGTCCCAGGTCTTTGGAACCTCCAAACCGTTTTTTCTCCAGCAGGTCCTTCCTGATCCACATCACATGGCCGTGTCTGTAAGGGGAACAGAATAGTTATTGCCGTCCATGGTGCCCTCGGATATGGCTGCCTCTGCGAATTTGTCACGGCCGATGTCGTCAATCAGGTCATTGATGGGCGTCAGGGCATCTGCGTTAATCATCTCCGCAACCTGTGCCGGAAGGGCGGTGCTCATATCAGGTACATTGCCGGATGCAAGCCCGGTGGTCCACTTGGTATAAAAGTCATTCCATGAGAATGTCTCAATATTGATTTTCACATCCGGGTTTTCTTCCATAAATTTGTCTGCCGCCTTCTGGATGGTCTCCAGTCTTGGCCCCTGGGTAAATGAATGCCAGAACGTAATCTCACCTGAAAGCGCTCCCTCTGTTCCGCTGCCGCTTCCGTCCCTGGCTCCCCGTATCCTGTGTCTGGGACTGGCTTCCTGCTTCTTTGGAACCGGAAGCCTCTGTGGATGAACCGGAACTGCCGCATCCGGCCAACAGTGCTGCTGCAAGTGCTGCCGCAAGAATAAAGCTTACATGACTCTTTTTCATATCATTTCTCCTTTTTCTGAATTATTTCCGTCCGTCATTCTGCTGTTTCTATAGGTATTATATTGATTTTCTTTATGCATTTCAACATTCTGGACAACTTATAATAGAACAAAACAACCACTATACTATTTTTTTTATCCAGTTTTGGTTTTAAGCAGGCAGGGACCTGTCCCGTATCTTTGGGAGACAGGAAAAGGACAGGGCCGGAACCTGATTCCGGATACCTGTCCTTTTGTATCTGATGTTTCTTATCTCTGCTCCCTGCTTCCTATTTTTCATTCTCCTGCTGTTTCCGTCACAATCCATTCCTTCTTAATCTGCCACAGGGCCGCCTGGACACTTTTGGCCCCGGGATTTCCCCCCTGCCCGAATCTGCTCATGATGGCGAAACAGCCTGGGCCAGCTGCCCATGATTTTCTGTTTCAGCTCCGGATAAAAACCAGTGAGAACCGCGTCCATCTCCCTGACCCCCCGCTGCTTTAAATACGCCTGGAAAGCCAGCTCATCCGCCCCATCTTCACCCAGGTATTTAAGGCACAGAATCTTATTCCAGTCATACATGTCAAAAAACACAGCCTCATCCCTGGGAACACAGGCGTCAGTGTCCTGGTTCCGGCCGACTGGTCCAGGCTGTACAGGTTAATAAGGAAATTCCGCCCCCCCTCGGGTTTTGGAACCAGCTTCGCTGCCTCCTTCACAGACCATCTGTAGACAGTCAGGAAAATAGGGGCCGCTTTCCCCATATTTTTTCTGCGCACACTACTCCCACGGGACAGCGGCCGTCCCTCTCTATGGCCTTTAATACAGCATCTGCCTGTGCCGCGTATAAAATCACCTTTATCACCCTTGTGTCACCCCTGTCTTTTTTCTTATCTCCCCCATATATTTCCATATTTTGAGTCATTCCTAAAAATCACACTGTCACTGCAAAGCCGGTCCCAGCTGGCAATACTTCCCTCTTTAAGATGGGGATGAACTGGGACACAGTAATGCCTTGGCATCGCTACCCCGTACTGCTCCATCATATTCCTGATGGCGTCTGGCATCCGTCCTTATCCTTTTGGTATGTAGGAGCACTGGAGTGATGCTTTCCCATTTTTCTATATTGACAGAGTAATACGGTCGGTTCCAGGGGTCAGCTCCAGTATAACGGCGCGGACTGGGAAGCATGACCGC
>VOFI01002063.1_pt1 | contig 11962 bp, 15 predicted proteins | sample 5384131 | NCBI WGS metagenome assembly VOFI01 (sample SAMN12384728, study PRJNA508395) | human gut metagenome | isolation source: healthy gut H | host: Homo sapiens
GATGATAAAGGGCGGACCTACAGATAGGTTCGCCCTGTCATTCGTCAACCGTAACAAATCGCTTTCCTAAAGTTTGCACTTCTCCACTCTTTTTATTAATTTTGTAAAAATCATTCGCCCCCGAAAGAATCATTAAAGGATTCCAGCTTGTATGATTCTTTTTCTTCTGCTCTTAGTTGCCTCTTATGGTCTCTGCACAAACTTACAAATATATCGGTGTAGAGGATGGGTTAAGCAACCGGAGGGTATATTACATCCAAAAAGATAAAAAGGGTTATATGTGGTTTCTGACCCACGAAGGTGTGGACAGATATGATGGCAAAGAGTTCAAACGATATAAATTAATGGATGACGGTGAAGAACTCAATTCACTGCTTAACTTGAATTGGCTATATCTGGACCACGAGAGCACCTTTGTGGGAAATAGGAAAGAAAGGAAAAGTGTTTCGTTACGACCCGTTACGAGATCAGTTCACGCTGGTCTACAAACTACCAGAAGAGAAAATCAAAAGACCCCTACCCCTGCCCCATCAGTTACAGCTTCATCGACGGGAATAACAACATCTGGCTGTGTAACGAGGAGACCCCCATTTATACAATACCCATACACTACAGACCCTCCAGATCAAGAACGAAATCGGAGAAGACATCACTGATATCGAACAGATAGACGATACTCACTTTATCGGTACGGAACAAGGTATCCATCATGCGGGAGTTGAAGAATCACAATACATTTGCTTCCTTGCGACAAACTGGATAATCTTCGATACAAATCAATGAATTTTATTTCCACCGTCCTCACGTAAACTATTCATCGGGACGTTTGAACGCGGTATTTATGTCTATGACATGAATACCAAACAAAGCACTCAGCCCCATATATTCGACCGACGTCGCATCACGCGGATAAAGCCGTTGAATAATAAAGAACTGCTTGTCGCTACAGACGGTGCTGGAGTGTATAAGATAAACATAAACTCTTATCTGACTACTCCTTATATAGTTGCCGATTACAACCAGTACAATGAAATGAACGGTAACAACATCTCTGACTTTACGTAGACGATGAACAACGTATCTGGCTCGCCAATTATCCAATCGGTATCACGGTACGCAATAACCGCCATTCAAGCTATAACTGGATAAAACATTCTATCGGTAACAAACAATCACTTATTAACGACCAGGTAAATTCTATTATTGAGGACAGTGAAAGAGATTTGGTATGCCACCAATAACGGAATCAGTTATTACACCTGAAACCGAGTATGGCATTCGTTCATGAGTTCTTTTGAAAAGAATGGAGGCAACAAGAATCACATATTCGTTACACTATGCGAGGTAGAGCCGGGAATTATCTGGGCTGCCGGATATAGTTCGGGCATCTATCAAATAAACAAACGGACCTTTATCTGTCGAGTATATACCCATCTTCACTGTATGGAGTCAACATCCGCGCCGGATAAGTACATCCGTTCGGATCATAAAACAGCCGATGGAGACATCTGGTCGGGAGGTTACTACAACCTGAAACGCATTGATTTTTCATAAAAGACTCTTCGCCTATACCCCAAGCTGAACTCGATAACTTCCATCATGGAAAAAGACAGTAAGCAGATGTGGATAGGTACGGCCACAGTGACTCTACTTATTAGAGAAAGAATCCGGTAAGTACCAAACGTATCGAACTTCCTGTAGAATCAATGTATATTTTATTCTCTGTATCAAGCACGGAACGGGCTTTTACATCGGAACAAGTGGCTCCGGATTATTGATATACGACCCGGAAAAGAGAACTTTCACCCACTACCACAGAGACATTGAACTGCGCGCTGATTTCCAATAACATATATACCATTCTTTCGGATACCGACGATGACATTATCATGAGTACCGAAAATGGGCTCAGCAGTTATTATCCGGCAGAAAAATTGTTCCATAACTGGACCAAAGATCAAGGGCTAATGGCCAGCCATTTTAATGCCGGCTCAGGTACATTGCGTAAAAACGGTAACTTTATATTCGGCAGCTCAGACGGTGCCATCGAGTTTAACAAGGAGATGAAGATACCCAGGAAGTACAGTTCTAAAAATGGTACTCAGTGATCTGACAATTTTTTATCAAACGGTCTACCCGGTGACGAAAACTCCCCGTTAAGTACGGATATCGATGATACCAAAGAACTGGAACTCAGTTACAGCCAAAATATCTTTTTTCGCTGAAAGTGTCCTCCATCAACTACGATTATCCGTCGAATATTCTATATTCATGGAAGCTGGAAGGATTTTACGACCAGTGGAGCCGTCCCGGAAATGAAAACATCATCCGTTTCACCAATCTGAGTCCGGGAGAGTATACCCTTCATATCCGTGCAGTCTCTAACGAAGATAAACGTATCGTACTCGAAGAACGTACCATGAAAATCAGTATTGCCCAACCCATTTGGCTCAGTTTCTGGGCCATGCTGGTCTATGCAATCGTACTGGCAGTAATTGCCATCATTACTCTCCGCATCATTATTTTGAGAAAACAAAGAAAAGTATCGGACGAGAAAAATCCATTTCTTCATCAACACGGCGCATGACATCCGTACTCCGCTGACATTGATCAAGGCACCGCTCGAAGAGATACGCGAACGGGAAGCGTTGACAAAAGATGGCATCAGCAACATGAATACGGCACTGCGAAATGTAAATGCCCTACTGCGTCTGACCACCAACCTGATCAACTTTGAACGGGCAGACGTGTATTCGTCAGAACTTTATATTTCGGAATATGAACTGAATACCTATCTGACGGAGACTTTCAACGCATTCCGTCCATACGCAAGCGTGAAGCATATTAACTTCACCACGAAAGCAATTTCCGTTACCTGAATGTATGGATTGACAAAGAGAAGATGGATTCAATCCTGAAAAATATCATCTCGAATGCCTTGAAATATACACCGGAGAACGGTAGCGTACATATTTATGCTTCGGAGACCAATGACAGTTGGAATGTAGAGGTAAACGATACAGGTATCGGAATACCTGCCAATGAGCAGAAGAAGTTATTTAAAATACATTTCCGGGGTAGCAATGCGATCAACTCTAAAGTAACCGGAAGTGGTATCGGACTCATGCTTGTATGGAAACTGGTTCATCTGCACAAAGGTAAAATCAATCTGAGCAGCGTGGAACATCAGGGATCGTCTATCAAAGTAAGTTTTCCGAAGGACAGTAAGCACTTTCATAAAGCACACCTGGCAACCCGTACCCGTGAACTCAGCACAGAGCAAGTGCCACACGTGTCTCCGGCCGAGATTTATGAAAAGGCGAAAAAGCAACACGACCAGAACCTGCAACGCCTGTTGATCGTTGAGGACAATGATGAACTGCGGAATTATCTGACTCATACATTATCGGATAATTACACCATTCAGACATGTTCCAACGGTAAGGAAGCACTGACGATCGTAAAAGAGTACATGCCCGAACTGATTATTTCGGATATCATGATGCCGGAAATGCGGGGAGACGAGTTGTGCGCCGCCATTAAAAACGATATCGAAACCTCGCACATCCCCATCATCCTGCTTACAGCACTGAATGACGAAAAGAATATCCTGGAAGGGCTGAAAATAGGAGCAGACGAATATATCGTGAAACCATTCAACATTGGTATCTTGAAAGCAACTATTGCTAACTTGCTGACAAACCGTGCATTATTGAAAAGCAAGTATGCCAATCTTGAAGTCAGCGAGGAAGAGGAGGTATCTCCAAACTGTGCTACAGATCTCGATTGGAAATTCATCGCTACGGTCAAGAAGAGTGTTGAAGAGAACATAGACAATCCGGCATTCAATGTAGATGTACTCTGCAATCTGTTGAACATGAGCCGCACAAGTTTCTATAATAAACTGAAAGCACTGACCGATCAGGCCCCTGCTGACTATATCAGATTAATCCGCCTGAAACGGGCGGCGGCATTATTAAAGACCGGTCAGCACTCTGTCACCGAAATATCCGAACTGACGGGATTCAACGATGTCAAATACTTCCGGGAAGTGTTTAAGAAACATTTCAAAGTGAGCCCCAGCAAATATTGTAAAGAGGGCGGAAAAGAGGATGTAGAGGAACAACAAGAATAAGAAAAGAGAATAAGAACAATACGTTAAATGAATATTTATCTTGAAGCATTCGGCATCTTTTTCAAGATTGGTGCCTTCACTATCGGAGGCGGCTATGCTATGGTGCCTCTGATCGAAAACGAAATCGTAACCAAACGGAACTGGATTTCCAAGGATGACTTTATCGATCTGCTTGCCATAGCCCAATCCGCCCCAGGCATTCTTGCCGTAAACATTTCGATCTTTATAGGATACAAGCTACGCGTGGGCATACGGGGAAGCCTTGTCACCGCTCTTGGGACGGTACTTCCGTCATTCGTCATCATATTGGCCATTGCCATGTTTTTTTTCATAACTTCAAAGACAATCCCATTGTAGAACGAATCTTCAAAGGGATACGTCCCGCTGTAGTCGCACTGATTGCAGCACCTACTTTCAGCATGGCAAAGTCTGCCAGAGTCAATCGATATACCCTCTGGATTCCGGTTGTCTCCGCCCTACTCATTTGGTTATTGGGCTTCTCTCCCATCTGGATTATTATCGCGGCAGGTGTAGGTGGCTTCTGCTGGGGAAAATGGAAACAGTCACATCCCTAATCATTCACATTTACATTGAAACATTATGATTTACCTGCAACTCTTTTATACATTCTTCAAAATCGGATTATTTGGCTTCGGAGGCGGATATGCCATGCTCTCGATGATTCAGGGAGAAGTGGTGACACGCTATAATTGGGTAAGTACTCAGGAGTTCACCGATATTGTAGCTATCAGCCAGTCTACTCCCGGTCCCATCGGTATCAACGCCGCTACCTATGTCGGCTTTACGGCTACAGGAAGTATCTGGGGATCTGTCATCGCCACCTTTGCGGTAGTGTTACCGTCATTTATCCTGATGTTGACCATCAGTAAGTTCTTCCTGAAATATCAGAAACATCCTGCCGTAGAGGCTGTGTTCAGCGGACTCCGCCCTGCAGTGGTAGGATTATTGGCATCGGCTGCTCTGGTCTTGATGAATGTGGAAAACTTCGGTTCGCCCACAGACGATACTTATACTTTTGTCATCAGCATCATTATTTTCCTGGTAGCCTTTATAGGAACAAAAAAATATCACGCTAACCCGATTCTGATGATTATCGCCTGCGGAATAGCCGGACTGATCTTATACTAGGGGAATCTCACTGCGGAACACAAGGGAATGTGTTGATATTCGTATTTACCACAGATTACACGGATTTACACAGAACGAATTTAATCTACTGTAACCAATAATATTTATCTGTATTAATCCGTGTAATCTGTGGTGAATGATGACACATCCCCTCATCTTTTGTAATACATTTACAGTTTCACTTTCTTACTTACCGATTTCGATTCATTGTGCAGACGGTCAAGTGCTGTCACAACATAACGGTATTTGTTTTTCCCATCCTTGTAAGGGAGCTTATAGAAATTGTTACGGGTAACGGCAACAATATGCGAAGCATCGTCAATGTTCACTTTTTCTTTATCATCAAAACGATAAACAACGTATTGCACAGCACGATCCATCTCATCTTTAGCTTTCGGAGCAGTCCAGAACAACATGTAACCATCTTCCGTCCATACTTTTTTCACTTTACGGACTTTACCCGGTGCTTTATCATCCATAAAGTCGAAAACGGGAACCAAAGCAGGATACTTATGATACTCCTGCACAAGTGCATCCCGATATTTTCCGGCATTCTCTACCACAGCGCTCGCCGGCCACTGACAACTACCACCGATGGTCTGATAAGCTCTTTCCAAAGCCATCTTGCGAGGCAGCTGATTCATGGAAGGATTCTTCGGATCGGCATTTTGAATCGTATTCATCACAGACTGGCCAATGAACAAAGGACGGTTCTCCGTATTCTTTGCCCACCATTTCACCAGGGTTTCATAATCGGCGGCAGGATGCCCTATCTGCCAGTATATCTGCGGAATATTATAATCGACCCAACCATTGCGCGCCCAAAGCAATACATCTGCATACAGATCGTCATAGTTCTGCAGGCCGTTGGTCTTGCTTCCGAGCGGATCGTTCTTTTCGTTACGGTAGATACCAAACGGACTAATACCGAACTTCACCCAAGGCTTCAAGCCACGAATAGTCTCGTGTATCTTCTGAATCAATATATTAACATTGCTCCGGCGCCAGTCGGCACGATTGGTGAACCCTCCGCCGTAACGGGCAAAGCTTGCGTCATCCGGAAAGTCCATGCCTTTTGCCGGATAAGGATAGAAATAATCATCCATATGAATAGCGTCTACATCGTAACGCGAAACAATGTCCGCCACCACCATGCAAATATGACGACGACTTTCGGGCAATGCCGGATCAAAAAAGAGTTGATTATTGTAAGTGTTAAGGACGATGAAGAGTACATTTTCAGTTATTTACTACCTCAAACGTCAGGTAGTGAAAAAAGACGGGACGGTTCCCGTCATGGGACGCATCACGGTGGACGGCAGCCAGACGCAATTCAGTTGCAAACTGACCATCGATCCCAAGTTGTGGGACACCAAAGGGGGACGTGTCACGGGCAGAAGCACGGCGGCACTCGAAACGAACCGCATGCTTGACAAGATGCGGGTGCGCATCAACAAGCACTATCAGGAAATCATGGAGCGTGACAATTTCGTCACGGCAGAGAAGGTGAAGAACGCCTTTCTCGGACTGGAACACCGCTACCACACGCTGATGCAGGTGTTCCGGCAACACAACGAGGACTATGCCAAGCAGGTGGAGGCTGGCATGAAAGCCAAAGGCACGTTTAGCAAGTACAAGACCGTTTACAAGCACCTGCAAGAGTTTCTCAACATCCGTTACCACGTGAAGGACATCGCGTTGAAAGAGCTTACCCCCGCTTTCATTTCCGACTTCGAGATGTTTCTGCGCACGGACAAACACTGCTGCACCAATACCGTGTGGCTGTATGTATGCCCACTTCGGACGATGGTGTTCATCGCCATCAACAACGAGTGGCTCACACGCGACCCGTTCAGGGAGTACGAAATCAAGAAGGAGGAAACGACTCGCAGCTTCCTGACGAAAGACGAAATACGCCTGCTGATGGAAGGGAAACTGAAGAACGCCAAGCAGGAACTTTACCGCGACCTATACCTGTTCTGCGCCTTCACGGGCTTGTCATTCGCCGATATGCGCAATTTGACGGAAGAGAACATCCGCACCTACTTCGATGAACACGAGTGGATAAACATCAACCGCCAGAAGACGGGCGTGGTGTCTAACATCCGCCTGCTTGACATTGCGAAACAAATCATCGACAAATACCGCGGGCTGTGCGAAAACGGCAGGATTTTCCCTGTTCCCCACTATAACACGTGCCTTGCCGGAATCCGTGCCGTCGCCAAGCGTTGCGGCATCACCAAGCATATCACGTGGCATCAGAGCCGCCATACGGCAGCCACGACGGTGTTCCTCTCCAACGGCGTACCCATCGAAACGGTCAGTTCCATGCTGGGACACAAGAGCATAAAGACAACGCAGATATACGCGAAAATAACCAAAGAGAAGCTCAATCAAGACATGGAGAACCTTGCCGCGAGATTGAACCAAATCGAGGAATTTGCAGGTTGCACCATCTAAAAACAGAGAAGCCATGAAACGTGACATAATCATCATTGAGGACAAGTCGGTCAGCGTAACCGGTAACGATGTATGGATGACCGCCGGGGAAATCGCCGGACTGTTCCACACAGGTGTCCCGGCAGTGAACGCCGCCATTAAAGCCATCCTCAAAACGGACGTGTTGAGTGACTACGAGGTATGTCGCTACATTCAACTTGAAAACGGTCTGTATGCGGATGTTTACTCGCTTGAAATTATCATCCCCATCGCCTTCCGGCTGAACACCTACTGCACGCACGTGTTCCGCAGGTGGCTGGTGTGGAAAGCTCTCTCCAACGAAAAGCGGCAGGCATACGTGATGTTCATACAGAACGGAAAAGCCGGGTATTGCTGAACATACATATAGACAAAACAAAAGGAAACGGACAGCCCAATTTGAGTTGTCCGTTTCCTTTTGTGTTCGTTTTCATGCGTCTTTATTCTATTGGCTTTCGGTAATTCGCCTCCAGCAGGTCACGCAATCCCGATTCGGGGTAAAGCACCTTCCCCCCCTAAAAGTATGAAGGGCAGCACGCGGTTGTTGCGGTATTCCTGCAAGGTGCGCCGGCTCACACGGAGCACTCCGACACCTCGCCGTCCGTCAGGTAACGTTCCCCGTCCAGCGGAGGACGGTAGCTTTCCAGAAATGCGGACAGCCATTTCGAGCCTTTGCGCATATTCTGCACCACGGTGGCAAGCGGCTCGTCCTCCAGTGAGAAAACATTGTTGTTCTCGTTCATCATGACTTTGGATTCAGTGGGTGAATAATAAGATTATCTGCTGCCGGGATAGAGCGTACCGATAAGCGGAATCAGTCTCCTGACTTCTTCCTGCTTGTAATAGAACCTGCGGTTTATCTGCGAGTAGCCGATAAGCCGCCTGTCACGCAATGACTGCAACGTGCGCGGGCTGATTCTCAACTGCCCGCAGACCTCCTCGCCCGTGAGCCACCTTTCCAGCCGCCCGCCGTCGCTTTTGCGCCTGAGGGCGGCGACTTTTTCCGAGAGGGCGTTGAATGACGCCAGCATCATCTCGAAGGTCTTTTTCTCGATAGATACGATTTCCATATACCAAAACATTTAATGATTTACCGCAAAGGTAACGCAGCCGCCTTGAATGCGTGCCGTTTTCCGCTATACGGCAGCTTGTTGCGCCGGTTGTCCGGGTTACGGAGTCACTTTCAAAGAAAATCTTACGTGAGTCACGTAATGAGTTGTTAAAGCCCCTTTTGTTTATTGCCGAATTTTGCCGCAGAGAACCAAAAGAAAGGACTGAATATGAAAGTGATAACGATTGAAAGTTCCGCCTTCACCGCCCTGACGGAACAGATAGCCGAGATAGCGGTCTATGTGCGTGCCGTTTCCGGTGAGAGGAAGGGAGAGTCTTCCGACATGCTGCTCACCACCCGCGAGGCGGCGCACCTGCTGAACGTGAGTACCCGTACCCTCCAACGTATGCGCAGCGAACAGCGCATCGGCTATGTCGTGCTGCGCGGCAAATGCCGCTACCGCCGGTCGGAAATAGACCGCCTGCTCGCAGACTGCACCGTGGCAGAAGATGCAGCGACACTGACGGAACTGAAACGCAACCACACGCTGCGCACGGGCGGCGGCAAACCCAAAGGAAGGAGGACATAAGATATGGAACTGCTTACACGAAACAATTTTGAGGACTGGATGCAGAAGCTGATGGAACGGCTCGACCGTCAGGACGAGCTGCTGCTCTCCCTGCGACCGTCCGGCAAAGCCCCGAACCCGATGGAAAGTATCAGGATGTTCGACAACCAAGACCTCTGCATGCTGCTCCAGATAAGCAAGCGTACCCTGCAGCGCTACCGCAGCATCGGTGCATTGCCGTACAAGACGCTCGGCAAAAGACCTATTACAGCGAGGAGGACGTACTGACATTCCTCTCCGAACACGTAAAGGATTTCCCGCAAGGAAGATATAGCCTTCTACAAGGCGCGTATCCATAATTTCTTTAATAAATAACCCATTAAAACATTTTTCAAATGGCAAAGAAAACAACAGAAAAAGACGTGCTGATAGTCCGCGACGAGAAGACGGGCGAGATTAGCGTGGTAGCCGGGCTTAACGCCGACGGCTCACCCAAGCGTACCCCCGCAAAGGCGGAGAACGCGCAGAGTTTCCTGCAATTCGACAGGCACGGAGACGTGCTGGACAACTTCTTCAAGAACTTCTTCCGGCAGTGCAAGGAACCCAGCCGCTTCGGTTTCTACCGTGTCGCGGCGGACCAAGCCGACAAGCTGCTGGAAGTTATCAAGGACTTGCTGAAAGACCCCGAGGGCAACAAGGAGATGCTTGCGCCCCACAAGGTGGACACCTCCGGCTACGAAAAGAAAGTACAGGAGGAGCAGTCCGCCGAAAAGCAGGAACAACCGGAACAGAAACAAGATGACGAACCTAAAAAACAGGAAGGAATGGAACAGAAAAACGAACAGAATCAGGAAAACCCGCAGCAGGCGCAGAGCAACCGGGGCTACCAACCCATCGACGAGAGCAAGATTAACTGGAAGGAGTTGGAGGAGAAATGGGGTGTGAAGCGCGACGACCTTGAAAAGTCGGGCGACCTTGACCGGATGCTCAACTACGGCAAGTCCGACTTGGTGAGGGTGTCGCCCAATTTCGGCGGAGAGGCTTTCGAGCTGGATGCCCGCCTCTCCTTCAAGAAGGACGGCGAGGGCAACGTCAGCCTTGTGCCGCACTTCATCCGCAAGGAGCAGAAACTCGACGAGTACAAGGAACACAAGTTCTCCGACGACGACCGGAAGCACCTGCGCGAAACGGGCAACCTCGGCAGGGTTGTGGACCTCGTGGACAGGGAAACGGGCGAGATCATCCCCTCGTTCGTCAGCATCGACCGCAAGACGAACGAAATCACGGAGATGGTCTTGCCGTCGGCCGATATGGCGACCGCCTCGCCTCCCTGATGGTTGATCTTGATGCCGTAATTCGTTTTGAGCCAGGTTTGCATCGGGGTAAAGACGCCATTTTCGTAAACCATCGCCAGCTCGCTCGTGCCGATGGGCGCGGTGCCGATGAAGGTGATTCCGTCCGGGGTCGTACAGTTGCCGTGACCGCCTTCGTCGGAGATCAATTTAGCGACCTGCCCGGTGGTGCGGTCGTACACGATCGGGGTGGGTACCGAGAAAGGCGGCTCCATGATCTGCTGCGAGTAGTCATACATGGTGGTGGTGATGTAGCGGCCGTCGGGGGATATCATCGTCTGACTGCCATAGTCGCTCATCAGGAAGTCGTCCTGGATAATGAGGGTGCTTTCGCCGTAATAGACGACCTCGCCCGAGGCGCTCCAGTAACAGCCGAGCTGGTCCGTCCAGTCCGCTCCGACGCACAGACCGTCCGCCGACATGGTTTTGACCACGAATCCCGCATAGGCCTCCTGACCCGTATAGCTCGTCTCGGGACAGGTGAGGTATTGATCCGTCCGTCGATCCATTTCACCGGTTTGAAATCGCTGCCCGTGCCCACGAAACCGGCATAAACGCTGCCGTCGGGCGTGGTGCCGTAAACGGCGCCCATGCTGTGCCCGTCCGTGTCGAGTTCCTGCCAGGCGCCGTTCTTATAAACGGCCGGTAGGCCGAGATAGCTGCCCACGGGCGTGCCGTCGTCCGTAATGTCGTAGGCATCCAGGTTATTGGGCTGTCCCTCTTCGCCTCCGACCGTGTTATAGACGGTCTCGCCGGTTTCGACATTATAGACAACGGTATAGCCGTTGTAGGAACCGACGACCAATTTGCCGTTGTCGGATATGTTGTAGAAGGTGGCGGCGTTTTCGGAAACAAACTCCACGTACCAACTCCCTTCGCGGTTGAAGCCCTGTTTGACGGTCAGGGTTGCCGTCAGCTCATCGGCTTTCACCGTAACGGTGGATGAGCGGTCGCTGGTTTCGGTGTTGGCGGTAACGCTCACTGTGAAACTGCCGTCGGCAGGGGTGACGGTAATCCAGTCGGCAGCAGGCTCGGCCGTCCAGGATGAACCGTCTGTTTTGACTGTAACTAACTGAGAATCACTTTGATTCCACTCAAAATCCAACTGGGGGGGTAATTTCCAGTTCAGAAGCGATCACGACGGGATCGTTGTCGTGCAGGCGCAGGCAGGCAGCGCCCAAGGTGAAGGCCAGCAGGGCGTAAAAAGATTTTTTTTTTCATGTCGGTTT
>VOFI01003847.1_pt1 | contig 11956 bp, 21 predicted proteins | sample 5384131 | NCBI WGS metagenome assembly VOFI01 (sample SAMN12384728, study PRJNA508395) | human gut metagenome | isolation source: healthy gut H | host: Homo sapiens
TTATTATGAACTCCTTTATTATGGTGCAGGATGTATTACTATCGGACAGATTTCCCGCTCGCTTGCGCTTTTTCTTTCTTTCCTGGAATTCAAAAAAGGAAAAGGGAATTTTTTTATGTTGGTTATGGCAACCATGATGGTTCCCGGGAGGCTACGATTATTTCCAATTACCTGACTGTAGGAAAAATGGGAATTTTTGATACTTATCCGGTACTGATCCTTCCGTATCTGACATTACAATGGGGATCTTCCTGTTTCGTCAGTTTTATATGACGTTTCCGATTTCGCTTTTATGAATCGGCGAAGCTAGGACGGCTGCGGGAATCTGCGGTTTATCGTAAAAATCCTGATGCCGCTGACAAAGTCAGCAATGGGAGCTAATGGCGGTTTACACCTTTATCAATGCCTGGAATATGTGGCCGCTGCTGGTAACAGGATCAATGAATGACGGACCGTTCAGATTGGAATCAGAATGCTGGACAGCGTGGATTCTCAGTCGATCACTCTGATGATCGCAGGCGGTAATGATCATTATCCCGTCAATTTCTATTTTCATCATCGGACAGAAACAATTGATCCATGGAATGTTCTCCGGAGCTGTCCGGCGGTATTAGAAAGGATAAATAAAAATCACACGAAAGAAGAGGAGAAAATTCATGAAGAAAAAAGCAATTGCGTCAATGCTGGCATTATCCATGATCGCAGGAACTTCATCAGCTGTATTTGCAGCAGAAAATACGACAGCAGAGATGTCTGCGGGGATGCCTCAGAGGTAGCTGGAACAAATAATTTTCACCTTCTGGCATTCCATGGGAGGAGTTAATGGAGAGGCTTTGGATACTCTTGTAAAAACAGTTTAATGAGGAAAATGAATACGGAATTACTGTAGACGCTCAGTATCAGGGAATATGATGATTCCCTGAACAAGCTGAAAAGTGCACAGATCGGAAACATGGGTGCGGATCTTGTACAGGTATATGAGATCGGTACAAGATTCATGATCGATTCCGGATGGATCGTGCCTATGCAGCAGATGATCGACGGAGACGGCTATGATCTGTCACAGATTGAGCCAAACCTTGCTGCATATTATACTATTGATAATGAATTATATTCTGCCGTTTAATTCATCGACTCAATTCTCTATTATAACAAGGACATGTTTGAGAAGGCGGGAATCACGGAGATACCGGACAGCCTGCGAAGATTGCGGCTGTGGGAGACGGGCTTCTCGAAAAGGGAGTGCCGGAGAGGTGATTTCCTGGGAATTTATGGATGGTTCTTTGAACAGTTTACTTCCAAACAGGGCGCGGACTATGCGGACAATCGGCAGGAAGAAGCGGCGGCAACGGCAGTCGATTTTGACAAAAACGGCGCGGGCGTTAAGACGCTTACCGCATGGAAGGCTTTGCAGACCAGGGGTATTGTGGGACGCGGAGGAATGCCGGACGCTGGCTGATTTCAGCGCAGGAAAGGCGGCTATGACGCTTGGATCTACCGCTTCGTTAAAACAGATTCGCAGGATGTAAACGGCAAACGGAGGTGGGTACTGCTTATTTCCCGAAAGTATCCTCTTCTGAGGGGGCGGCGTGTCTATTGGAGGCGGTTCTCTGTGGGCGCTGAACAACGCAGGATCCGAAAAAGAACGTGGTCTGGGAATTTATCAAGTTCCTGTTTCTCCTGAATCACAGGCTTACTGGAATGCCCAGACTGGATATTTTCCTGTAACCGTTGCAGCTCAGGAAGAAGAGACCTTTAAACAGGAGAATGTAGCGGAATATCCGCAGTTCCAGACTGCTATTGATCAGCTTCATGATTCTAAACCGGAATATGCAGGAGCACTTTTAAGTGTATTTCCGGAAGCCAGGCAATCGTGGAATCAAATTGAAAGTCTTCTTAATGGAAATGAGGATGTGGACCCAGTGAAAAACATGATAGAATCTATTAATGGAGCAATTGAAGAATATAATCTTGTAAATGAATAAAAACAATGATGCAGTATAGCTTTATTCCAAAATCCGGGTGTGGTAAAATACACCCGGAGGATTTTTATGGAGGACAGAAAAGTGAAAACTACGGGCACCACAGAGGCGCGTCGGCCTATGAGTCAGAAAATACCCTGGAGGCTTTTGAACTGGCAGTAGAACAGGGGGCAGATGGAATTGAACTGGATGTCCAGATGACGAAGGATGGCTCTCTGATGGTAATCATCCATGACGAAAATCGACAGAGTCTGCGAATGGTACAGGCTGTAAAAGATTATACACTGGAAGAACTGAAAAGATTTCAGGTCAGTACTCCTGAGGGGAAAAAGGGAAGGATTCCGGAGCTGGGAGAGGTTTTGGAGCTGGTAAAACCAAGCGGTATTAAGGTAAATATCGAACTGAAGACAGGGATTTTCTGGTATCCGGAGCTGGAACGTATGGTAATAGAAGAGGTAAAGCATCAGGGAATGGAGGACAGGATCATTTATTCTTCCTTTAACCATTATAGTATAACAGAGCATATGGAGAAGTGCTGTTCCACGCAGGCGTGGATGCAATTATTACTAACTATCCAGATCGGGCAGTGAAGATCAGAGATGAATTTCTGAAACAACAGAGATAATTTTAACTGAAAAAGATAATATTGCTGATATATTAAAATACCCATGAAAGTGATTGATCTGGTAAGCCATAATGGATTATTAATAAAAACATTTGATGATACAGGAGCTTCTTGTATAATTCAAATATAAGGAATTCCGAGAAAGAAGGTTGAGAAAAAAAATACCTCAGAGTAAAATAAGATTACTGACTTTGCAGGGTTAGTAAAAATCTTATTAAACAGTGAGGTACTTGAAATGAATTATAACACACAAAACGCAAAAATTGCATCTATTACGGAAAAAACTTTGATCGTTGGTATTGATGTGGGAAGTGAAACCCATTATGCAAGGGCTTTTAGCTGGCGCAATTATGAGTACTCAAAAAAAGCCGTTTGCTTTCAGTAACGATGAAGATGGATTTGCTTCATTCAAAGCATGGATGGATGATATAGCAGAGAAACACGAAATGGAAAAGGTGATTCGGGAATGGAACCAACCGGCCACTACTGGCTGAACCTTGGAGCGTACCTGCAGGGACAGGGAATGAGGCCGGTACATGTAAATCCACATCATGTCAAGAAATCCAAAAGAACTGGATGACAATAATCCGAATAAGAATGACCGTAAAGATCAAAAACAATTGCAGGTCTGGTAAATGAAGGAAGATTTCTCTTATCCATATATTCCAACCAGGATCTATGCGGAGATCAGAAACCTGTCTAACCTCCGTATCCAGACACAGGAAGAGATTACAGGATCAAAAACAGGATCACCCGCTGGTTCAGCATTTATTTTCCAGAGATAAAAGACGTTTACAGGAATCGGATGCGGTAAAAGCGGACTGATGGTGATAAAACAGGCGCCGCTGCCTTGTGATATCAAAGGACTTGGAGTGGACGGTGTCAATAAGATATGGAGGATGCAAGGCTGAAAGGCGCTGGGATAAAGAGGGCAAAGACCCTGGTAACAGCAGCGGAGCACAGCATCGGAAATACGGAAGCACCGAGAAGCGCAAGGAAAGAGATCCGAAACCTGTTAAATGACTATGAGATCTATAAGAGCCGTATGGATGAACTTATGGAAGAGATAGAGGAACTACTTTCTGGGATCCCATATATAGATAAATTGATGGAGATCCATGGGATCGGAATAAAAACGGTAAACTGTTTTATTGCCGAAGTCGGAGATATTGAACGTTTTGATAATCGAAACAGGTGCAGAAACTGGCGGGATACGCCATTGTTGCAGACAGCTCGGGAAACATAACGGGGAAAGCAGGATCAGCCACAGGAAAGAAAACGATTGAGATATGCATTGTATGAAGCTGCGATATCTGTGATCGGGAAAACAAAGAATTCAAAAGATCCATCATTATTACAGGACGAGGGAAAAACCCGCTAAAGAAGATGTAGTCGGTGATAGCGGTGGCATGTAAACTGATCCGGATATTTTTATACGATACTGACAAAAGGCATAGATTATGACGGTGAGAAGATGTTGAGAACATATGTAACCAGGAATGCAGTCAGCAGCATAAAAAAAAAAACAAGTAATGTATCATGGCCGGTCTGAGCCTTTGAGAGGAAGAGTTGGAAGGCTGGGACCAGCCATGATAGCTGGAAGTAACAAACAGAATGTAACAGGAAAACGTCCACCTGAAAGGTGCTGTTACGGAAAAAGTCAGTAATACAAAAAAAAAGAAAGAGCCAGTAGTCGGCAGGAATATTTTCAGAGGGCATGACCCTGAAAGGAGCTAAGCTGACACCCTGGTTATGGACAGGCAGGACGAGAGAAGTTAGGACTCGGCGATAGACTGAAGATCCTGATTGGAGACACGGAGGTTCGCTGCCGTAGATGGATGGGTATACACAAGGCCATGTAAAACGAAATAAGAAGACGTTTTACTTCGTGCACCCAAAATCCACTATTTTCGTACCAGATACAGAGAAATGTCCATTCCTATGGCTCCTTCTTCTGAGATATTTATTGATGAAACATTAAAAAAACTTTGATTTTAAAGAAAAAAAGACTTGACTATATAGGGAGGAAAAATGAGAAGGATCAGAATTATTAAGAAAAACGATGAGTACAGCCAGGAGTATGAAGTGGGAGATGTTTTTGAGACAGAAGGAACCTGGTACGGGGAGTTCATATTTCGGGAGAACCGGAGTTCCGGTATCTCTGGATAAAGAGGAGTATACAGAACTTGATCAGAACCGGAGGCGCCTGCAATAACAGAGAAAGCAGCTGAAAGACATCCGCCGGGAGATATTGTCCGGCATTTTAAAAAAGAGAATGGGTAAATGAAAATACCTCAGAGTATCTTTATATAAAGTACTTGCTTTTGCGGATCATACAGAAACAGGAGAAAAAATTTGTAGTCTATCAGGCATTGTATGCACCTTTTAAAAACCTGCGCAAGACCTTTTGAAATGTTTATGAGCGAGGTGGACAGGGACAAGTATCCGGATGTGAAGCAGAAGTGGAGATTTGAAAAAAGTGGAGGGAATTTCTAAAAACAAATCCTGGCGGTATTCAAAATATGCCGTTAGGGATTTTTGTATATAAGATGTGGTAGAATAGGGCTATCAGGTAAAATAGGTGAAAAATATTTTTAAGTAAAAAACAGTATAATGGAGGAAAAATGGAATATATTGGCCATTTGGAAGGGAAAGGACTCAGTTATTGATTGAACATCTGAAAGGAACTGCAGAATTATGTGAAAGTTTTTGACAAAATTTGGAAAGGAGCAATGGGGGGGTATTGCTGTGGGCTCCTTCATGATATTGGAAAATATTCGTCAGAATTTCAAAAAGAATCAGGGGAGAAAGTAATGCAGAGGTAGATCATTGTTCTACTGCAGGAGCTCAGATTTGTATGAAGAGAGACGGATTATATTCGTTTATAACTACTGTATTGCAGGACATCATTCAGGGATTCCGGACTATGGAAATTATCGAGACACGGAAGTGTATCAAGTCTGGCAGGACGTATGAAGAAAAATTTGTGATTACAGTGCTTACAAGAAGGAAGTACGTATTCCAAATCTGGATACCATGCCAGTGGGAGCTGATGAAAACGGATGTAACGATTTTGCATTAAGTACTTTTTATACGAATGTTGTATTCCTGTTTAGTGGATGCAGATTTTTGGATACAGAAGCTTTTTATGAAAAAACGGCGAGACAGGTCGGGATTCTGGAGAAAGTATAGAAATACTTCTGGATAAGCTGAAGAAATACACAGAGAAAATGGTTGCATAATACAGACATTAATACAGTAAATGGAAGGCGGACAGAGATTCTTAAAAATTGCTACGAAATGGGAAAAAGAGAAAGGGATTTTTTCGGTTTACTGTGCCTATAGGCGGTGGAAAAAAAAACGATTGCATCTTGGCTTTTGCTTTACAGCATGCGATGAAGCATCATATGGACAAGTGATTTATGTAATACCATATACCAGTATTATAGAGCAAAATGCAAAAATATTCGAACGATTTTGGGAACGGAGAATGTTTTGGAAAACCATTGCAATGTAGATTATGAGGCTTCGGAAGAATTAAAACCCATGCAGCTTGCAGCAGAGAACTGGGATAAGCCTGTGATTGTTACAACCAATGTTCAGTTTTTGAGTCTTTGTTTGCTAATAAGTCATCTAAATGCAGGAAAATACATAATATTGCAAACAGTGTGATTATTTTTTGACGAGGCCCAGATGCTTCCAACTAATTATTTGAAGCCCTGTGTGGCAATGATTGAGAACTGGTAAGGCATTATGGAGTCAGTGCGGTACTCTGTACAGCAACGCAGCCTGCATTACAGTCATTTTTGGACAGGATGTGAAAGCTGAGGAATTGTGTCCAAGAATGGAGGAGCAGTTTAAAATTTTTTAAAAGAACAACTCTGAAAAATATAGGAAAGATTGAAGAGGACGAGCTTGTAGAAAACTGTCTGGCGAACATCTGGCTCTTTGTATTGTAAATACCAGAAAAACGAGCGCAGATATTATACAGTCGTCTGCAGGGAGAAGGAGTATATCATTTATCTACTTGTATGTATCCTATACACAGGAAGAGAATGTTGGATGAAGTCAGGGAAAGGCTGGAGAATAACAAACGCTGTATTTTGATTTCACAAGTTTGGTAGAAGCTGGGAGTAGATTTAGATTTTCGGTCAGTATATCGTCAGCTGACGGGTGTAGATTCTATTGTTCAGGCAGCTGGAAGATGTAATCGGGAAGGCAGGAATGCGGCAGAGGAAAGTTTTGTTTTCGATTTTTCAGTTTGAGGAAAGAGATTATGTGCCAGGACAGCAAAATCAACTGGATGCAGCCGAAAGAGCTGATAAAAAAAAGATGCAGATTTTTTTTTGCTTTGGAAAGTATTAATGAGTATTTTCAAAATTTATATTACCTGAAAGGAAACAGTTTAGACGAGAAAAAATTTTGGAGCAATTTGAAAATAGAAATTATAATTTTGCAAAGGTAGGAAAAGAGTTTCAATTGATTGAAAATAATACGATGACGGTTTTTGTCCATGGAGACAGTGACGCAGACAAGATTATGCAGCAAATAAAGGAACGGGGATTTACCAAAGCCGGAATGCGTAAAAAGCTGGGCAGTATTGTGTGAATGTTTATGAAGAGCAATTAAAAAGTCTGTATGATGCCGGAAAGGCACGGCTTGTATCAGAAGATATGCCTGATTTTATGAACTAACGGATCAGGAGCAATATAATGAGGAATTTGGACTGAGTCTGGAAGTGGAAAAGGGTGTGGCGCTCTTTGTTTAAAGGGATAGAAGAAACGTTAATTATTAAAAAAAAAAAGAGGAATTTTTGGACGCATAAAGTTTGGGAGATAAGAAGAAAAAGCGGTACAAATGAAAAACATTTGTACCGCTTTTGGTGTTAGATAGTTAGCTAAGACGTTATAATTTCAATCCTCAGGTTATCCTGACAGCACTTAGTATAGTATACCTAAGTAATAAATTCAATCATGATTTAATATAAAATTTGCGCTATGAACCCCTTGGTTTCAGGCCTTTAAAATATATCTAATAAAATCTATTTTATTAGATAATCTTCATTTGTTTGTTTATATCGTGATGAATGCTATAAATAAAATTCTATAAAGTCTTACTAACAAAGTACTTGATATATATAAATGAAAGTAGTATATTAAATTTATAATTATCAGTCTTAAAGAAAATTATTATTACAGTTTCTGTAAAATGGAGGGGTGTATATGATTTTATATCATGGGAGTACAGACATAGTAGAATACCCGGAAGTGCGAAAAGCGAAATATAACAAGGACTTTTATTACGGGTTCTACTGTACTCAGTATTTAAACCAGGCAGAACGCTGGGCGACTCGTTATGGAAAAAGGGATATATTAATAAATATGAATATATTTCTAATCCTGATCTTAACTGTCTGGTTTTTGGAAAAATGACAGAAGAATGGTTGGATTTTATTGTCGCATGCTGTCAGGGAATTTCGCATCAGTATGATATTGTAGAGGGACCCATGGCTGATGATACAATTTATAATTATATACAGAATTTTATAGATGGAAAAATTTCACGGGCAGCATTTTTGGGAACTGGTTAAATTTAAGTATCCGACCCATCAGATCAGTTTCCATTCAATATCTGCTCTTGACACGTTAAAATTTATAGGAAGTGGGGCTGTTTATGGGAACAAAAATAACAATAGTCTGTTTTTTACCTGTAGTTTAATTGAATATATAGGAAGAAAGGTAAAAAGAACCCGGAAGGAGGTGACAGACTATCTGGGGAAAGGATGAAATAAACAGAATTTATGATTATGCAGATGTATTTCACTGTGAGCCTATTGAAAAAAGTAGCAGATGAATTTATACAAGAAAATGAAATTTCCTATGGAACATTTGATAATGTAAAAAGAATGCAAGTATGCAGTGCCGGATTATTGGGAGTGGGAGAGGTATATGAAAGGCTGATTGAGGATTGCTACTCAGATGGAAAAATATTGACGGATATGGGAGGTATATCATTCCTGGATAGATGCTCATATATCGGATTATAATACAGATTTTTATTACCAGCCGAGAGATTATATTGCAGTATGCTATGAGGAAGGCAGGGTGATCTAATGGAGAAGGAGGAGTTTTATGGCAAGGGGAGTAAAAATCTGGGTATGGGGGGAGATTTTGCTCTTTTCACAAGACCGGAAATTAAGGTAGAAAGATATTCCTACGATGTGATGACGCCATCAGCGGCAAGAGGCATTCTGGAAGCAATTTACTGGCATCCCGGTATGCGGTGGATTATTGACAAAATCTATGTAAATAAACCTGTTCGTTTTACCAGTGTCCGCAGAAATGAAGTAAAGAGCAAGATATCTGCCAGTAATGTGCTGAAGGCATACAATGGAGGAGATAAGCCGCTTTATCTGTGCAGCAAACAGGAGATTGTTCAGAGAGCGTCTGCGATACTGACAGATGTAGAATATGTAATAGAAGCACATTTTGAGATGACGCAAAAGGCTAATGAATCAGATAATCCCGGAAAATTTAAGGATATTATTATGAGACGGCTGCGAAGAGGAGAATGTTTTCATATGCCGTACTTTGGATGCAGAGAGTTTCCCGCTCATTTTGCTTTATGTGAAGAGGATGATATAGCAACTGCCTATGATGATGTTCCGGAAAAAGACCTGGGGTTTATGTTGTATGATATGGATTATACAGACCCCGGCAATATACAGCCTGTATTTTTTTTCGGGCAGTTATGAGACATGGTGTCCTGAATCTGGCAGACTGTGAGGTGATACGATGATTTTGCAGGCATTGGCTACCTATTATGAAAAGCTTGCAGAAATGGGAAAGGCGACTCGTCCCGGGTGGTGCACAGCTAAAGTTTCCTATGCATTAAATTTAACAGAGAAAGGAGAACTCCAGGGCATCATTTACCGGAAAAAGAAAAGAGGAGCGGGGGAAAAAAAGACAGTAGAGGTTGCAGTTCCATAACAGTTCCGGAGATGACAACAAGATCTTCAGGAGTCTCAGCAAATTTCCTTTGCGATAATGCTAAATATATGTTGGGAATTGATAAAGAGAATGACGAAAAAAGCAGAAAAAAGAGCACAGGAATGTTTTGAAGCTGCAAGAGAAAAACATCTGTCAATTCTGAAGAATGCACAGGGTAAGATGGCGATGGCAGTAAAAAAAGATTTTTGAAAAATTGGAATCCTGAGAAGGCTTTTTGAAAATCCGATTATCAGAGACAGACTGGAGGAGCTTACAGATGGAGGAAATCTGATTTTCTGTATGGGTATTCAGGAAGAGGCACAAAAGACGAGGAAATAAAGAACATTTGGGAGAAATCTTACTTTTTTGAAGCAGAGAGCGGAGACCAGGGGATCTGTCTTGTTACAGGAAAAAAGGGAGAAATTGCCAGAATACATAGAGTGATTAAAGGGTGCCCGGCGCCCAGTCCAGCGGTGGCGCAGCTCTGGTATCTTTTAATGCACCTGCTTTTGAGTCCTATGAAAAATCTCAGAGCTACAATGCTCCTGTCAGCAAGGAGGCAGAGTTTGCTTACACGACTGCTTTGAATTTTCTCCTGTCTGATAGAGAGTACTCTATGCAGATTGGAGATACTATGGTTGTATTTTGGGCTGAAAGCGGCAGAGATGAATGCAGAAAAGTGTTCTGGTTGTCCGCTAATCCTCCAAAAGATAATCAGAAAGAGATTGCATCATTATTTGAAGATATAAAAAGAACATAAATATATTAATTGTGATGAGGAAATTTTAGATCCAAACAGAAATTTTATATTTGGGAATTGCACCAAATGCGGCCAGACTTTCTGTAAGATTTTTATCAGGATTCTTTTGGAAATATACTAAATAATTTTTTCTTTTGCATTATCAGCGGATGAACATGGTAAAGCCTTCCTGGGAACAAAGAGAATTTCTGGGAATCTGGTCAATGCTGTATGAGACGGTAAATCAGAAATCAAAAGATAAAACGCCGGTTCCTAATATGGCTGCCATGGTACTTCGATCAATTGTATCCGGTGGACAATATCCTCAAAGTCTGTATTTAGATACACTGATGCAATTCGGGCAGAACAGGGGGAAATAAATTGGGGACGAGCTTCAATCATAAAAGCATTTCTGATACAAAATTATAAATGGAAGGAAGGAGAAGAATATATGGCATTAAATGAGGCAAGTAAAGATACGGCATATGTATTAGGACGTTTATTTTTGCAAGGAGGCAGTACAGATGGAGGCCAATCCGGATATAAAAGCTACAATCAGGGATAGATATTTCAACTCAGCCTGTACAGCGCCTGCATCCGTATTTCCTGTTTTATTCAGACTGAAAAACAGTCATATGAAAAAAGATTGAAAGAGATAAAGGAAGCTCTAAAAATATTACGAATATCTTTTTACAGACATTACAGGTAAATTAGATGATATTGAATTTCCACGCACAGCTGACATTAAAGGAACAGGGAAAATTTATTTCTGGGCTATTATCATCAGAAACAGAAAAATATGAGAAAAGGAGGAAAAATAAATGGGAGAGGCAATTAAAAAACAGATGAATTTGTGGTTTTGTTTTGATGTAGAAAAATGGAAATCAAATGGAGATCCGGATGCGGGCAATATGCCGAGAATAGATCCGAAAGCGGTCTTGGAATTGTTACAGATGTTTGTTTGAAAGAAAATCAGAAATTATATAGAAACAGTAAGGGAGGATGAGAAAGGGTATAAAATTTTATATTAAAGAAGATGTTCCGCTAAACCGAAGCGACAGGGAAGCCTGCACCAGTGTGGGAGTTCAGGAAACAGATGAAAAAAAAGTGACAGAAGCGCTGAAGAAGCTAAAGAAAAATGAACCGGGAACAGATGAGAGGCTACGGGATTATATGTGCACAATTTTATGACATCAGAGCATTTGAAGTGCAGTCCATGACTACTTTATTAAAGCTGCTTTTAAACTGGGGACAGGTAGAGGACCGGTACAGATTGGGTTTGCCAGAAGCATCGACCCGGTTAAGTGAGTCAGGAGGTGACGATTACCAGAGTTGCTATTACAACAGAAAAGGATGCAGAAAATAAGAGCACAGAAATGGGGCGTAGAGTATTGTTCCTTATGGTCTGTATCGGGTAGAAGGGTATATTCCGCTAACCTTGCACGCAGAGTTACAGGTTTTTCTGAAGATGATCTGGAACTTTGTGGAGGCTATTATATGTTCGAACATGATCATTCAGCTGCAGAGGAAAGATGGCGGTTGAGAATTGATAGTATTCAAACACAGTAAAGAGCTGGGAGGTGTCCGGCATATAAACTGTTTGACGCAGTGGAAGTAATAA
>VOFI01003157.1_pt1 | contig 11950 bp, 23 predicted proteins | sample 5384131 | NCBI WGS metagenome assembly VOFI01 (sample SAMN12384728, study PRJNA508395) | human gut metagenome | isolation source: healthy gut H | host: Homo sapiens
TAATAAGAAAAGATACTCTTTTTTCTTCTCCACGTTATCACTTCCTTTACGTTTTTATTCCGTCAACGTTTCTTATCATACCTTCTTTTTGCCATGAAATGCAAGCTATGCTATAATGCTGTCAGACAATTTTTTCAAAAGAAGGAGGCTTCCCTATGAATCCAAAACAGACCTTTTATGAACATCAGGCAAACACGAACATTGCAAATTTAAAAAACGTCAGATGGACGGCTTCTACTGTCCAACCTGTAAAGACGCAGTAAAAACAGCCATGGAGCTTGTATCCACCGGCGACAGTGTAAGTTTTGGCGGCTCCATGACACTTTCCGAATCCGGTATCATGGATGCGTTAAATGCCCGTGAAGACATCACACTCTATGACCGTTCAAAGGCTTCTACCCCGGAGGAGATCGGTACGATTTACCGCAAAGCATTTTCCGCGACACCTATTTTATGAGCACCAATGCCATTACCTTAGACGGCGAGCTTGTCAACACGGACGGCAACGGCAACCGCGTGGCTGCGTTTCTGATTTTCGGTCCGGCACAGGTCATTATTGTCTGTGGCATGAACAAAGTTGCAACGGATACAGACGCTGCTATCGCAAGAGTACGCAACATCGCCTCTCCACCAAACTGCAACCGTTTGAACAGAAAGACTCCATGTGCCACCACCGGTGTCTGTGCAGACTGTCTTTTCCCCTGAGTGCATCTGTAACCATACCGTAATTACCAGACGCTGTGGTACGCCGCACCGGATTAAAGTGCTGTTAGTCGGGGAGGAACTTGGGTATTAAAAAAAATACCGGTAACATGATAAAAGGAGAGGATGCTATGATACGCATACCTCTCCCTGCTTTTGCTTTTCACACTTAATACTTCCGGATACTATCCTCCGCTTCATCATCAGACTTCTCAATGGCACGAATCTCCAGATAGTAGCCGGCATTCTCATTGACCTTGGACATACACGCGGTCACCGACCTTGGCTCCGCGGATGGCTTTGCCGATCGGAGATTCAATGCTGATATAATTTTTCAGGAATTGCCGCGTACACTGGTCACTAATTTGTAGACCTCTTCCTCGTCATCATCCTCAAAATAAACGGTTACCCTATTGTTCAGTCCGACCTCGTCCATCTTTGACTCATCCGAAATGACGCTTGCCGTCTTTAACATTCTCTCTAAATACCGGATACGGCTCTCATTTTTATTCTTTTTCCTTTTTTCGCTGCATGGTACTCAAAATTTTCACTCAGATCGCCCCCGCGCTCTTGCTTCCTTTACGGATTCGATGAGCTCCTTGTGAAGTACCAGCCTCGCGGTATTCAATCTCTTCTTCAATTTTTTCACATCGCTCTTTGTAAGCTGTTCTCTCAAAATTCTCCTCTTTTCCTGTTTCCACTCTAATGCTTACATCTTCTCCGGTGCTTCAAATCCAAGCTGGTCGATGCAGATTTCCAATGCAGATTTTGTCAGTTCTAACAGACGGATATATCCCGCCTGTACCGCTGCATCTTCCTCCGCCATGATCTTTGTCTCATGGTAAAAATGGTTAAATGCGTTAGACAGATCATAGATATATGCACAGAGTTTATGCGGTGCTTTCTCCTCATATGCATTTTCCATTACAGCATTAAACTTTGATAACTCTAACATCAATGCTTTTTCACTGTCGGAATGTGCGGGCTGTATCACAGCATCTTTTGCACTCTTACACGCCTCGGCATATTTTGCTAAGATCGACTTGATACGCACGATGGTATATAAAATATATGGTCCTGTATTTCCTTCAAAAGAAGTGAAACGATCAATATCAAAAATGTAATCTTTAGATGCCTGATTGCTTAAACCTCCATATCTGATTGCAGAAAGTGCTACGATTTTGCTGTTTTTTCTGCTTCGTTCGGGTCTACCGTATGGTTCTCTGTATTCTTTTTCGTACATCTTCTCGTTGATATTTTTCATCAGCATTTCTAAACGCATAACGCCGCCGTCACGGGTCTTAAAAGGTTTTCCGTCCTTGCCGTTCATCGTACCAAAACCTAAGAACTCTAATTTGGTATCCTCCGGTACAATTCCAGGTCTTTTTTCGCACAACGGAACACCTGTACAAAGTGCATCTCCTGACGCTTGTCTACCACATAGATAACCTCATCCGGGTGGTAGTCCTGCTCACATGATCAAAGTTGCTAAGTCTGTTGTTGTATACAAAGATGCGCCATCGGATTTTAGGATAATACACGGCGGGATTTCTTTTTGTATCCTCTTCTTTTGCAACATCTACTACCAGTGCGCCCCGTCACTCATGTAGGCAAATCCGTCTTTTTTTTCATCTGTTCTACCATATCCGGAATGTATGGCTGGGCATCGGATTCGCCCTTCCACAGTTCAAAAGATACATTCAGATTTTCGTAATTTTTCTTTAAGTCTGTTACGGAAACATTTAAAATGTGGGGAAAGCAGTGCCTGATATCCTCTCCGTCCTGCCTGCAATTCAGAGGTTGCTTTCATGGCTGCTTCTTTGTATGCCTCATCCACCTTGGATTTTGCACTTGCTGCCGGATAGATCTCCTCTAACTCTGAAATGGTAAACGGTGCTTCTTTCGGATATTCTCCGGTATAGTTCTCATCATAATATACAAGCTCCGGTTTACGCTCTCTAAGCTCGGTAATGATCAGACCCATCTGGAGCCCCCAGTCACCTAAATGCACATCACCGATTACCTCATGTCCCATAAATTTTCCAATACGTTTGATACTCTCACCGATAATTGCAGAACGTAAAGTGTCCGACATGCAGCGGTTTTGCAACATTCGGTCCGCCGTAATCAATGATGATCGTCTTTGGGTTCTTTGCTTTTTCACATCAAGTCTTTCTTCATCTTTCTGCATAGACTGCATATAGGATGCAAGATATTCCTTTTGATAAGATCAGATTTAAAATAAACATCTCGCTCTGCTTTAATTCCTCTGCTACCTTATCTGAGATCATAAACGGTGCACAGTGGTATTCCTTTGCGGCAGCCAATGCACCGTTGCACTGGTACTCGCACAGATCCGGGCGGTTTGAAAGTGTCACTCTTGCATATTTTTCATCGTAACCCGCAGGCTATAAATGCCTTAGTCACTTCCCCTGTAATTAAATCCAGCATTTTTTCCATAAAAGTATCTCCTTATATCACCACATCAAAGAGGGTAAGATGACTTACCCTCTGCATAATCTATTATAGTATAATACTTTTTTGAAATCCCGTGCAAGTTCTGGCAGAAACTTAAGAGAAAAAGTTCTCAGCAATCGTATAGCTCTCTGTTTCCTTGATACCGCCGGTTAAAAAAATGTGCCATATCTTTATTGAAAAAGTGCATTTCGACACCACCCTGCTCATCTGCAAGTACGAACTCATCGTCTTTGATGTAACCGTCATCTAATAAGTATTTTGCAAATACGCAGATGCCGCCTTCATACTGCTCTGCTTCTCTTCCGCTCTTGTCATACATCCGCACTACGATCTTGCCGTCATCTAAGATCGGTCCATACAGTAAACCGACTGCATTGCTTCCAAAATTTCTCTTACAGAGCATTTCGATATTACGCTCCTGTAAGTGGATGTCATTTTTATTCGGATCTAAGATCAGGTAGTTGTTACCTCTTCCTCTATATTTCTTTAATGTGATCGTTTCCATAAACGCACTCCTTTCGCTCTGCCTTTGTTTTTATCTTTTATCTATACTTTATTATATTTTATTTTTTTTGCATTTTCCAGTGTATTTTTGTGCTTGAAAATATGCAAAAAGTGCTGTAGGATAGTGTTAGAGCATTTGTGTGTAATTAAAATAATTTTTTTATTTTGGGATATGTGCGTGTTTGTTGACGATTCTGCTATTTTCCGGTGTAGCGGTCAAATATGCTGAATCGCCAACGAACACTGCACAGCTAAGCAAAAAAGAATATTTTATTCATTATACTCACACAAATTCTTTTTTATCGTACTCATATCATAAAACACAGGATAAAACAGACTATTATAATAACCAGATATCACCATGCAGGGCGGAATTTTTCAGATGTATCCACCGGAAGAGAATTTAAGAAGTGGTTATTTACAACAGAATTTCAGGTTATTTCATTTAAAGGACAAAAAAGGAGCAGCAGTTTGACTTTCACTACCACGATTTTGACAAGATTGTGATTTTTTTATCAGGCAAGGTTACTTATATTGTGGAAGGGAAGTCTTACCACTTAAAGCCTTGGGATATTCTTTTAGTGCCGCACCACGACATCCACAAACCGGTCATTGACGGCAGCAGTGTCTATGAGCGTATTGTCATCTGGGTGAAAAAAATGAATTTATGGAAAAACAGCACCGCAAGAACTGTGACCCTCCTCCTGTTTTCAGGAAAGTCTTGACCGCAGCTTTAACCTGATCCGCGTCCGCTCTTCCCCGCAATCGGAGATCCAGACGATCATCGCCAATTTAGAGGACAGTCTGCGCAGTGCGGAATTTGGCAGTGAGTTATTAAGTGACACTTATTTTTTGCAACTCTTAGTCTACATTAACCGCGTGTTTTTAGATGCTTCTTTTACAAACGATGAGACGGATCTGACCTATGACAAGCAGATCACGGAATTACTCAAATATATCAACTCTCATTTAGGGGAAGATTTATCGAATGAAACGCTTGCGAACCGGCTGTATTTAAGCAAATATTACCTGATGCACCGCTTTAAGGAAGAAACTGGTTACACCTTACACAGCTATATTGAACAAAAAAGGCTGTTACACGCCTCCGAACTGATCAAGGAAGGTGTCCCAGCCATGAAAGCCGCCCAGGAGTGCGGCTTCAAAGAATATTCTACTTTTTTAAGGGCGTTCAAACGCAACTTTCATATTTCTCCAAAGGAATTACTGACGGATGTAAATGCCCTGTGATTCTATAAAATCCACGCAACTCGTCCTGTGCATCCTGTGACCATTCCGGATTTAACTCCTTTTTGTCTTTTCCTGCTCTTTTTTTGTTCCTCGCTCCGTTCCTGTCTCTTTGCAACATCACTCATTGCACATCACTCCTCTGTCTGACTGTCATGAATCACCTTGTCCAATTTCTGTCGCTTCTCCGCTAAGATCGCATTGATCTGCTCTTTGGTTACCGGATTGTCCGTCTCGTTCGTGCCGTATCTGCTAGAAGGCGGCATTTTTGCCTGTTCTAAAAGCTCCCGCTGTTCCATCTCACGACGGCGTTCTAACTCTAATGCGACTTTTTTGCGGCTTCTTCTAAGCGTAACCGTTCCGCAGCTTCCGCTGCCTTTTTCGCTCTTCTTCCTCTTTTTTGACGCGCAAGCTCTTCCTGTGTGACATAATGAACATTGTATCCTTTTATAATGCTGTTTTTCAGCTTCTCACGTCTGTTACGTTCATCGATTAAGTCTCTCATTGACATCCCTTTTCCCATCCACTTTATGGTCTTATTTTAGCATATCATTTTTTAAAAATAAAGATATTTTGAATAACTTTCCAAGAGAAAGCACATCCTAGTATCGTCCTCATTTTCCCCCTACATATTTTTCATTCAGGAGGAACTGTCATGGCAGCATACAAGGTTGAAATCTGCGGTGTAAACACTGCAAAACTCCCTATTTTAAAGGAAAGTGAAAAGGAAGAACTCTTTGCTAAGATCAAACAGGGGAGACATGGCTGCCAGGGAAACTTACATTAAGGGAAATCTGCGGCTCGTTTTAAGTGTCATCAAACGTTTTTCGAATCACAATGAAAATGTAGATGACCTGTTTCAGATCGGATGTATCGGTCTGATCAAATCCATTGATAACTTTAACCCGGATATGGGGGTAAAAATTTTCCACATATGCCGTGCCAATAAACGTACCTAGTCGAAATTATTTAAAATCAACATTAATATTATTATCTGTGATAGTGATTTTATTAATAATCATCCGCAGTGTTTTTTGCTGCTCTTCAATATCCATGTAGTCCCATGTTTCTGAAAGGTTCGTGACAAGTTTTGCTGTTTCCATCTTTCTTGAAGAGTCCTCCACTTTTAATTTTTCCACTTCAATTTTTTGCTCTGTATCTGCAAGTTTCTTTTTCTGCTCGTTAATCGTATCGAGCAGAATGTCATCATCTGACTCTGCATATAAATTATATAAACGTTTTATCTTTTTTTTTGTAGCAGCTCCCTTCCTTCCTCTAACTCTTTTTAAAACATTTGTCTCTATTATCAAGGTGTTTTCATCCAGATCATCCCCGTTATCATCCTCTTTTTAATGAAAACAGATAATTTAAAATTGTATTTTCAACTTCATGCGCCCATAATTTCTCTTGTGGACAATTTTCATCTTTGATTAAATATTTTTTTTTGTCTTCTGTTGTGAATAACAAATCAACTTGCAACCGTTTTCTCCCCACTTCTGATATCTTATTTTTCGCTCCGCAATGGCCGCATACAAGAAGTCCTGTAAGAAGATGTTTTGATGTCGGGACACGCCTCTCGGATCTCTCTTTCATGCACTGCATCGCTTTATCGTATATTTCCTTAGTTATAATTGGTTCGTGTTTGCCCTGATATTCTTCTCCATTATATTCTATAACACCGTAGTTGCTTTTTCTCTTAAGGATTTGAGTGACAAGACGATCATATTTTAAGTCAAGGATATCCGCTATTCCTGCTGTGATTTTCCCTCAATGTACATTGAGTATTTTTTTCACTTTATCTGCGTCTTTGTTTGGAACAAGGATGCCTTGATCTCTGTCATAGTCATATCCGAATGGTGTACGTCCTCCGCCCATCCAGTACCCGTCTTTCACACGCTCTTTCATCCCCATCCTTGTACGAAGCCGGATATTTTCACGCTCTAGCTGGGCGAATGCTGATAAAATTCCGATCATCATCTTACCGGTTGGTGATGCCGTATCAATTGTCTCATTTAGTGACACGAAGCTCACATCGTTAGGGATAAAAACATCCTCAATAAGATATAACGTATCTTTCTGTGAACGCGATAACCTGTCTAGTTTACATACGATGCAATGTGATAATTTATGTGCTTTAGCATCCCTTATAAGCCTTTGAATCTCCGGTCGGTTAATACTACTTCCTGACCATCCGCCATCTATATAAAATTCATAATTTTTAATTCCTTTTGAAATGCAGTAAGCTGCAAGCTGTTCTTTCTGCGCTTCGACTGAATATCCTTCCTCTGCCTGTGCATCTGTTGAAACGCGGACATAAATTGCGGCTGTTTTTAATTTTTTTTTGCTCATCTCTGCCCCTAAAATAAAATAGACACATCGTTTTGATGTGCCTATTTTAACATGCATTTTGTGTTTTTCAACTACCCTCGGCTTTGGAAATTTTTGTCGAAAACTCATTGATCTGCTTTCTCTTTTTCGCATGAAATTAAGATAATCGCGGTTTGATAATGTCGGCTCTGTCATAATTTTTCCATTTTTTGTAATTTTAATATTATACTCTATAACACTCACCCTACTTTCTCTATGTAACAGTTATTTCCATAATTTTGAAATTTATTCCATTTTTTGTTCTATGGATTTTTTCATAGCCACTAATATTTTTTCTGCGCAACTTTGGCAAATATATATTTTTTATATCAGACCATTTATCATGGACAAAATTTCGCTTGGATAATTTAATCTTTATTTTTTGTCCGGTTTATTATTTTTTGCAAATATCGCATACTTCTACAATCACGATTTACCTCCCATCATTTCATTTAAACAGATATTAAAGCCAGCCTTCATCTCATCCGTCCAGTAACTATTTTCGTAACACGCTTGAGGATAAGTGGTTTCTTTCTTCTCCGGCAGTTCCCGGAGCGGACACCAATCTGGTCTGCATCCTCCTACATGGCATTTATTTGTAATTTTGCAATTTGCCCAATTCTGTAGTTTGCATTTAAAACAATTTTCCGGCATATCCATTACCAATACTGCTTTAGCCATACCATCACACCCCTTCCGGCTTCTCGCACCGCTCATATTCGATAGCATTACTTGCATAACACATACTTTTTATATGCCTCCTGATAAGTAATTCCGTCAATTTCAGCTATCCTGGCAAGTGGAATTGTTTTCGTGATACTCCTATTTCTTGTTTGCTCTTTTCTCGTTACCCATCTGCAATTAGACGGTTCATAATTTTTCCATCATTGTCGATTCTGTCTATGGTCAACTCGTCACTATAACCATTACCCATCGACCAATCATAAAAATTTCGGAAATCACTATCCCATTCTGGGCAAACACGGATTCCTCTTCCGCCATATCTCTGATAGTCCTTGTTATTCAATCTGGAACACCTGTCTCTCATGCCAGTCCAAATGTTCCAAAGTCTTGATTTTGCCATTCCATGTTTTAAATGCATTGTTGCTTTAACTTCTTTTTCAAGGCAGCCGCAACTTTTAGTTGTTCCGCTTACCAATGAATTCCTCAATATTTCTTTTTCGTTTCCACAATCACATCTGCAAAGCCATATTGATTTTGAACCTTTTCCATTGCCTTTTGTTCCAACCTTTTTATCGCGGTTAATCGTCCAAATTTCATACCCGCTATATCTTTAGGATATTTCAATATTTACTACCCTCTTTCGCCCGAACCATTTCGGTGTTAAATAATATAGGCTTAATTGCCACCTATCACACCTGCCTTTCTTCTCGTTTCCGCCCTGTGCTTTGCATCATATCTGTTATGGCATCTCTGGCATAACGCTCTAAGATTACTGTAATCGCAATTTTCCGGTGTATGGTCTAAATGCGCTATTGTCAGGACAACTTTTGAGCCATTTTCGCGGATAGCATAATTTTCGATTCCACAAAATTCGCATTTATTGTCTGCCCGTTTAAGGATATCTTTTCGTATGTCTTTCCAGTTTGCCGGATATCTTTTCCGATTTTCTGGTTTAATTGGCATCCGATTCACCTACTTTCTCAAAAATAGAACTTAATCGGTTCTCTGTTTTCACCGCACCATGCCATACCGCAAGGCTATTATTGTATGTACACATCCCTTTTTAATCTGTCCGGTATCTTCTGTAGCTGCTTTCTGAATGTCTCTAAATCCATTGTTGACTTATAACGATTGCACGAACCACAGGACGGCATCAGATTGCTTATGTCGTGTACGTCAATTCCGGTAAATTCTTCGGTGTACTCATAATATTTAAGACAATGTAAATGGTCTACGTTAAAGCCTTTTTCTGGTATTTCACAGCCACAGTAAGCGCAATGACCGTTGTATTTTGCATATACTTGTTTTCTTACCGACTTAGGGATTGGCTTACGCATCTACTCCACCACCTTTCACAATCTCGACTGCTTTTTCAGCACTTCAACAGCTTTTCTTTGCTGAAATTCTTCTGTTATCGTTCCGTTTTTCTTTTCATATTCAATACAACGCGCATGCGTCTGTATCTTCTTTCCAACTGCTCCACAACCTTGTCCGGGTCATATGCGGTAGGCTCTGTATCAATTACGTTCTGCACGGCTTTCAGTAAATCTTTTGCAAATGCCATAATTACTTCTTCGTTTATATCATTTGCATAATCCAGTCCATGAGTATTCATTAAATCTCGAATAACATCTTCTGTCCCACTTGTTTCCGAAAAAAAAAAAATCTTTTACATGATCCGCATCAATTAATCTTCCCATCTACTCCACCTCTTTTCACGATTTCGACTGCTCTTCCAAGACCCCTGTAATGCCAGTCATCATCTTCTGATAATCCATGTTCCTCTGCGTAAATTTCAAAATCCGCATATGACAGTTCCTGTTCGTCTTTTAGCTGCTCCACAACTTTGTCCAAGTCAAAAGCGATCGGCTGTGCATCAATCAGCTCACACAATGCATTAGCCTTATTTACAGAATAACTATTGGCGATAGTCATTCCAGCAATCTGTCTTTTTAAACGCATCCACATCAATCAGTCTCATCGTTTAGCCTCCTTTCCCACATTTTAGCGACAATCTCTTTCGTTTTTTCATCTGTCCTTTCATATCCACAGAAAAATAACATCTCGATTTTGCATATTCCACACTACTAGAGCTTTTGTCATCCTATGAAGGATGAATTTCATGATTGGCCGCATAATACCGCCTGTGGCTTAAGTTCTCTAATTTCCCTTACTCACGCTCTTTTTCAACCATCTCAATATCAGTCTCTTGATCCAGTGCGGCAGAAAACACATCAACTGCTTTTTTCACAGTAAAAGCAGCAGCCTTCCCTTACTCCCAGTCGTCATTCCTTCCACCACCGACGCGGGCAGTTTCCACATATGTCATATTTTCGCCATCTTCATCACTCCAATCCAGCTTCTGACCACATCTATCACAATATTCGTTAAATGTGCCGCAACACCACTCGCCGTTTATCTTTGATATGATTTTCCACTTGCATACAGGACAGCCGTAATTAATGGTTCCGTTATGATATTCAAATGAGATAACTTTCTTTGCTGTCTGCTTCTCCACCGCCGCCCGGCATTCTTCCACTGTGCTGATTGCTCGGTACTGCTGGATCTCAGCTTCCAGTTCCTCAATGTATTCATCCTTATGGTCACAGTTATGGCAAATTTGTGTAGACATATTAGCAAATACATTCTTTATACTTGGATTGACTTCTGATATATGCCAACGCTGATTTTCTTCCAGTGCCTTGATAAGGCATTTTCCCATATCTGATTTAGGAAGAATACACACCATGTCATTATCTCTATTGGCTTTTTTCAGTAATTCGAGTGTTTCATTCTCTGTCATTCCCGCACCTCCAACAATTCCGGATTGTCAAATTTGTTACCGACAACCTCAATTCTCCAGCTATTATCGTTCGCCCAATAATGTAAATCTTTTCTCCAGATAAGGTCATCATTCCATTTGATTCTCCATTCTGACTTATCCCAAACAACAACGGCTTTTCCATACTGAGTTTCTACAATATCATTCTCGAATATCAGCTTGCCGTTCTTATCTTTAAGTCCAGTACACCAACAAATTGTGGATGGATCAATTTCCAGAGCATATAAATCTGATGCGTAATTAGGAACGATATAGTATTTTTTCTCTTCCGGCAAATCCATATCGTACCAAACCGCCAATAATCCATTCTCCATTGTCAGTTCGCTTTGCTTTACATAAATATCTATCTTCCATCCTTTTCCTCCATTTCTTTCAGCTTGGCTTCGGCTTCCTCTCTGGTAAGGAATATCCTTTCGCCAATGTCGCACGGTAAATAGCAACTCTCACCCATATCAGCGTCATTTATAGCATCAATTCTCATAACAGTTCTGTCTTTATGAATCTGCTTGATATATAACTGGATAACGCGCATCATAATAACTGGCTCTTTCGCTCCTTTATTTACCCGATACAAAGTATCTCCCACCTTGCACGGCAGCCGCAGAAGTAATCCCCGCTCTTCGGCTTGCTCTCTATTTGCAAGTCTTTCCGCAATCTCTTCCAGGGCTTTGTATCTTCCATCTTTCGCAAGCTGGGTAATGGTAATTTCCTCATCATCCGGTAAATCTGCTGGATGAAATAAAACTTCTCCATTCTCTGCCACATATGTTAATCTCTCCATGTTATCCTCACTTTCCCTGTACGGCTCCGGCAGGGCATCCAAGCAATTACATCCTCAATCCAATCGTGTCCGCTATCCAATGCATACCCATCATTCACGATGCGGTATCAACCCCACATGCCTTCCGTCGGTCACAATGATTTCACGCTCATCATCCGGCATCTTGCAATCGAGATAATATACAATGTCATTAGAAAAACCTCCCGCCTTTCGTTCTTCCTCTGTCATTACATGATATTTAACCGAAATCCACCTTTGTTCCGTGAATCTCAAATTTCTCGCTTCTGTCCTCATGCATTCAATCATCTTACCGCTCCTTTCCCTCTTCGACTTTCTCTGGATGCACG
>VOFI01000874.1_pt1 | contig 11939 bp, 14 predicted proteins | sample 5384131 | NCBI WGS metagenome assembly VOFI01 (sample SAMN12384728, study PRJNA508395) | human gut metagenome | isolation source: healthy gut H | host: Homo sapiens
ATCACTATGGATACTATCTGCAGGCTTGATTGTTTATCTAAGGCTATGCAAAATGAGTCGTTTGTAACAAGGGAACTCGTTGAAGCATGGGACGCAGCGAAACCATATCTCTCAAACCGTACAAAGATACAGCGACATAATACCATTCGTAAATTTGCAGCCTTTGCTTTCGCTAACGATGGTATATCTTATGTCCCGGATACAAGTAAGCTGAAAGGCAACTCCACATTTGTTCCGCATATTTTTACCGTCGACGAGATATCCCGCATATTAAATGCTGCCGATAATCTACCATACAGAAAAAATGCACCCACGAGACATCTGGTAATCCCTGCTGTCATTAGGCTGCTGTATTCCTGCGGTTTGCGCGTTAATGAAGCGTTAAGGCTAAGAACTACTGATGTTAATCTGGAATCCGGTGTGATTTCAATTTTTAACGGAAAAGGCGGAAAAAGATCGACTTGTCCCCATTCACAGCAGTCTTTCTGAGTATTTAAGAGAATACACAGGAAAATTGCTGTTGGACAGAGAATGGTTTTTCCCATCTGCCAGTGGACACTATTCCAGGAAAATTTCCGCGAACTTCTTTTTTTTATGAGCCATATTCACCATACTGGGAATGGACCTCGTGTTCACGATTTTCGACACACTTTTGCAGTTCACACGTTAGAAAAACAACTTGCAGAAGGATACGATCCAATGATTATTGTTCCAAGGTTGGCGGCATATCTGGGACACAAAAGCTACCGGGAGACATGCTGGTATATTCATCTGACAATTGCTTCATTTCCGGAACTGGCACAAAAGCTTGATTCGCCGACAGCCTGCTGCAATGCTTTCAGGTCGTTATCGATCTCGACCTGCTGCGGATACTGCCCCGGCGCAATTTTCAGCACCGACAAGGTGTTCTCGGTCTGTTCCATTATCTTCCTCCTCGAATTTGATAGTGATTTCCTGCCCAGCACGGGCGGCGTTCAACAGAGCTGCCACAAAGAAGCCGAAAAAGGCACCAGCTTCAAAAATGATAAACGAATAAATATAATTCATAGCGAACCTCCTACATTGACTGAACTGAGAGAGAAATCCTCAGGGAGGACGGGGAGCGCAAGACGCGGTAACGGTATGCTTAGTGGAAACATTGGCATGAGTATGCGGTGCGGTATCGGTAGAAAAACAGTCGTACAGAGCATCCCGCAGAGAATGGAAGCAACGAGCATGGTAGTCGTGCAGACGGAGAACCAGAATCTTCAAAACATCAACGGCGGAACAGTAAAAGTCCTCCGTGACTTCTGCGAAACTCTCATAGCGGGTCATTTCGGTATCCATGCTGCACCTCTCAGTCAATGCAGATGCAGACCATCTTCTCGCGGCCAGCCATAAGAGGGACGCTGTTCTCGGCCAGATAGCACTGGATCAGATACAGGTCACTGGTGGTAAGGGCAACAAAGCTGCCATTGGTATCGTAGCGAACAAAGACAACGGCACCGGACAGATACCGCTTGCCAGCCAGTGTGATGACCTGACGAGGGTCGTAACAGAGAGCCAGCGGCACATCTTCGCTGATGCTGTAGCAGGAATCTGCTTCATCGAAGCAGGGCAGGTAACTGCGAACGTTCGCCAGCGGGGTGATGGTCAGTTCGATCTCCGGGGCAATCACGGCGGCGTAAACTTCATCATCGCCGAGCTGCCGCTCCAGCACATCGCTCATCTTGTTGAAGAAGTCGGTCACAGCATTGTCCATGTGGTTGATCTTCTGGTTCATGGCTTCGATGGTCTTTGCGGTCTTGAGATCAATGGTAGTGTTCATAGTGCTTTTTCTCCTAATTTTTGCAAAAAAAAGAAAGACCCGGTTGGGTCTTACATTCAAAATGTGTGTTAGCGTTCATTCTGCCGCTGCTGTTTGCGTTGCCACTGATCCAGCAGCTTGATGATAGTGTCCTCCATCTGTTTCGGGGTGAAGCTGCGCGGGAAATACTTCCGCAGGGTGTCGTTTTTGATGACCACCTTGTCCAGCTCGTCCTTTTTCTCTTCTCCCATGACCGCAAAGGCAACATCATACGAGAAGTGCCCTTCCTGCGCCAGCCTTTTGAGCCGCTGCGCTTGGGAAAGGGACGGCGCATTCTGGGTGTCGTTCATGGCTTCTAAAAAATCCCGCTGTTGGCTTTCGTCCAGATAGGACAATTCCACAGCGGGATTGAAGGCGATTTTCTTTTCGTCCACCATGTCCAGAAGTTCGGGGACAAGGTTGGTCAGGCGGATGAAACGCCGGACTGTTTCACGGCTTTGATTGTTTTCAGCTCCAAGCTGTTCATTGCTTCGCAACTTCGACACAAGTTGTGTCGAAGTTAAATCTGACCTAGCACCTTGATTTTTTAGAGCCTCCAGCTTCATTTTGTAAGCGAAAGCCCTTTCACTAGGCAGAATGTTTTCACGCTGGAGATTGCTATCCACCATGAGCAAAACAGCGGCATCATCGTCCATGTTGCGGACAATGACCGGCAGGGTTTCCAGCCCGGCAAGCTGGGCGGCGTGCTGACGGCTGTGCCCGGAGATGATCTCGTAGCCACCTTCCGGGCGAGGACGGCAGCGGAGACAGCACACCGTACTGTTCCACACTTTCCACCGTGCGCTGCATGGACTCATCATCCAAAACCTTAAAGGGATGATTCTTGAAAGGGAACAGCTCTCCGATGGGAATCTGCTGAACCTGTTCCCGTTGTTGCTCCTGTCGGGATTCTTCCGTGGAGAAAATGTCATCTGCCCCTTTCAGCGACACGTTTAAGCTGTTTTTCGGCATTCGCTACCACCTCCTTTGTCAGAGATTTATAGGCTTCTGCCACCTTGCCTCTGGGATCGTGCTGGAAAATGCTTTTGCCCACGGCACTGATTTCCGCAGCACGGACAGACCGGGGAATGGTCTGGTCGAACACTTTGATCTTGCTGCCGTAAGCACCCCGGATCAGGTTGTCGATCTGCTGTCCGTAGTTGGTGCGGCTGTCGGTCATGGTCAGCAGGATACCCTCGATTTTCAACTTCGGGTTGATCTGCCGATGGACTTTCTGCACCGTCTGCAAAAGCTGTTCCAGACCCTTTGCGGACAGGTACTGCGCCTGCACCGGAATCAGGGTGGTGTCCGCCGCTGCCAAGGCATTGACGGTCAGCATCCCAAGGGAAGGGGTGCAGTCCAACAGAATGAAATCGTATTCATGCTTTGCCCCTTCCAGCACCTGTTTGAGCATCTTTTCCCGGTTCATGCAGTTGACGAGAGACACTTCCATCCCTGCCAGTTCGATATTCGCCGGAATCAGGTCAACGCCCTCTGCGTGGTGCAGAACACCCTCACCGGGCGAAATGCTCTGGTCGTTCATGGCTTTTGCCATTAGGGTGGAAAGAGTGGTGGGCAGTTCATCGGGCTGCTGCCAGCCCATGCTGATGGTCAAAGACCCCTGTGGGTCAGCGTCCACCAACAGGACTTTTTTGCCTTCCATCGCCAGCCCGATGCCCAGATTCTCACAGGTGGTGGTTTTTCCAGTGCCGCCCTTCTGGTTTACGATGGCAATCGTGGTTGCTTTCTTTGAAATTTATCACCTCCGCATCGCTAAGTCGTGGTTGGTTTGGTTTTGGTAGGAAAGCTGCATCGTGGTGGGTGCGTTGTATAGAGAAGCGAGCAGATATTGTTTCATGTTGCGGATCGGGCTGCTGTTCTCTGCAAGGCACTTCAGCACAAAACGGATATGGTCGGCGTTCAGCTTCATAAGGCGGCTGCGTACCACCTCGGCGGGCTTATCGTCCCCGGCAATGCGCAGCGTCTTGCGGTTGGTGGCACAGGTGTCCACCAGCAAATCTACGATCTGATAGATGGTATCCTCATCGTCCGGGCAGAGCCGGAGCAGAAGGTCTACCTCCAAAGACTGCGAAAAATATTCTTCCAGTTGGGCGCGTTTGCTCATCCAGTCGTTTTCATCAGAATAGATAGGATCAGTATCGCTTACCTCTGTATTATTTCTCTCAGTCTTATTACATCGTAGTTTGGCCGGGTCTTGAAGCGTATTCTGGACGGTTCCAGAATCGTCATTATCACGATTCATGAAGAGCGTTTTTGACGATTCTGACGAAAAATTCTTCACATAGATGAGATCGGGCTTGCCCAGCCCCCTCCGTTTGCGTTCAATCAGGCCGTACTCTTCCAGTTCTCGCAGCAGCTTGGTGGCCTTTTTATCGGCACAGCCCAGTGAATCCTGCACCTCCTGCACAGTATAGATGATGAACACCCGCCCAGCCTTGTCCAACCAGCCGTTCCGTGCTGACAGGCTCATGCGATCGAGCAGGATGCCGTACAGCGTTTTGGCATCTGTGGAAAGCGGTTGGAAGCGGCTATCCTGAAACAACAGCTTGGGAATCCGGTAGAAGGAGAACAGCTCGCTGGACTGCCCATAGAAGTAATCAAGGTCTGCGGTTCTTGTCGGCTTTTTTTCGGGCATAGAGAATATCCCATTTTTCAGGTGTGGAACGGAATACATTGACCTGCTTCTTATAAGGGCAGTGGGCATACAGGCAGGTGCGGAACTTGAAATCAGGTCGATAGTACGGGCACAGCTTGCAACTGTCCGGGGCACGGTCGGAACCTTCGCCAGCGGCGATCACATGGTGCATGGAGTGCTGAACATGGCGCAGAGCTTCGTTTCGCTTGTGGCTCACTTGGCATCACCTCGTTTCTCCAGCGGTGCCATCAGGTCTTTGTAGCAGGGAACCAGCACACAGGGCTTTGCCCGCTTGTAGGGGCACCCTTCGCACTTGCTGGGGCCTTTGGGCGGCTCGATCAGATAGTAGCAGTTCTCTTTGCCGAGAACGCAGCCCTTCTTTCGGTTCTTCCAGAAGAAGCAGTGCCGGCAATCTGCCGGGCGGGAAGCATGGTAGCGGATACCGTCGATCGTGACGGTCAGAACTTTTTTCATCGGTAAACCCTCCTTTGGTGGATTCGGGAAGTTCGGCCCGAAAACAAAAAAGCGCGTTCCTCTTTCTGTTCCGAGAGAACAGCGAGTGAACGCGCTATGTATGGAGAAAAGTGTTTTGCACGGCTTCCAGCAGAAAGGTGGAAAATAGATTTACACAAATTATCGTGTATTTACATGGATTTACAGAAAAGCGGCTGCCAATTTTAGCAGAGAGCCGGGAAACAGAGTCTAAAAAAGGTGCTTTATGAGGCTTCATTAGCTGGAAACCTGATTTTATTAGCTGGAACCGAAAATTCTGCTAATGGCATTAGCTGGCTAATTTTGGTGATAGGTTCAAAATGAAAAATGCGAAGATCGTCTTTCACATGGAAAAATGACCTTCGCATTTTCTTAAAGGGATACCCCAGACAGGATTCGAACCTGCGGTCTCCTCCTTAGGAGGGAGGCGCTTTATCCAGCTAAGCTACTGAGGCATATTATGTATTATCGTTGATTTTTTGAAATTCAACGTGCTTGGAAAAACGAATATGCAGAACGATTTTCACAACGAAGTGACCGACTGCATTGCAACCTGGACGATGGTAAAGTTGTTGCATCAAAATTTGTTGAGAAAACCGTGATTCTCGGTTGCTTTTGATTAGAACAATCACTTCTGCCCCCAAGGTATCAGGTTGACCGAATTCTTAGGAGGCGGACGCTCTATCCAGCTGAGCTACGGAGACACAGTTCTGCATCCTTGGGGCAGAAAACCCCAAAAATACAGTACCATATTATAATACCGCAACCGGGCTGTAAAATCAAGTTGAACCTGCGGGCAAAATGGTGTATGCTATAAAGGAATGCAAAGCGGCTGCGTGCTGCGCAGGGAGGATGCTATGGAAAAGATAAAAAATATCCGCAAAAGGCTGCGGCACCAGAGGTCGGTTCGGCGGAGAAAGCTGGGACTGAGCACCCCGACCCAGATCATCTGCGTCAGCTTTATTGCTGTCATCGCGCTGGGCACGCTCCTGCTCACCCTGCCCATTGCCAGCAGGCACGGGCGGCTGGATGTGCTCAACGCCATGTTCACAGCCACCAGCGCCACCTGCGTCACCGGTCTGGTGGTGCGGGATACGTGGACGCAGTTCACATGGTTCGGGCAGGCAGTGGTGCTGCTGCTCATTCAGGTGGGCGGCCTTGGTCTTGTTACCCTTACCAGCTTTTTTGCGCTGGCCATGCGCCGGCGCATGGGCTTCCGGGATCTGCGGTTGCTGGGCGAAAGCGTTTCGGCGGACGGCTACGATCAGGCCAAAAGCGTGCTGAAGATCGTGGTGGGGCTGGCAGCGATGTTTGAAGGCATCGGCATTCTGCTGCTACTGTTCGCCTTTGTGCCGCAGTTCGGGCTGGAGGGCGTCTGGATCAGCGTATTCACCGCCATTTCGGCCTTCTGCAATGCGGGCTTTGACCTCTTCGGACGGTTCGGGGCGTACTCCTCGCTGGTGCCCTATGTCAACAACTACTATGTGCAGGCCGTTGTCATGTTCATGATCATCTCCGGCGGTCTGGGTTTCATGGTCTGGGTGGAGCTGTGCCAGTGGTACCAGAAACGCCGCCTGTCCCTGCACGCCAAGGTGGTACTGTCCTTCTCGGTGATCCTGTGGCTGGGCGGCGCGCTGGGGCTGGGACTGATGGAGTGGAACAACCCCGCCACACTGGGCGGACTGTCGGTGCCCGGCAAGATGATGGCGTCACTGTTCCAGTCGGTATCCACCCGTACCGCCGGCATGAACACCGTGGATCTGGCCTCCTGCGGCACCCTGAGCAAGCTGCTCATGAGCGTGCTGCAATTCATCGGCGCAGCGCCTGGCTCTACCGGCGGCGGCGTGAAGGTGACCACCTTCGCTGTCATCATCCTGACCATCCGCAGCGTGGCGCAGGGACGCGATGACTGTGTGATCGCTGACCATCATATCGAGTCCAAGACCGTCTACCGCGCCCTGACCATTATCGTGCTGGGCGCTGTGGCGGTCATCGGCTCGGCCATTGTGGTGTACTACAACACCTCGGACGCCGTGTCCGTGGTGGATGCCATCTTCGAGTCCTGCTCGGCCTTTGGTACGGTGGGCCTTTCCGTAGGCGTAACCAGCCAGCTGAACAACGGGGCAAAGATCCTGTATATGCTGGTCATGTTCATGGGCCGTGTAGGCCCGGTGGCCTTTGCCATGAGCCTGACCGCCAAACCGGACGACAATAAGCGCAAGATCATGCCGGTGGGGCATATCAACGTAGGTTAAATGAAAACAGGCGGCTGCACAAAGCACTGTGCAGCCGCCGCTTTTATGTTGAACGATAGGGACAGACCGTTTTCACGCTGAAAGTTTTTTCGCAGAAAAAGCAGATCACTCTGCGTACAGGGAAATGATATTCAGCACGATCTCGGTGCAGCGGTCCATCCGCTCCACGGTGGTGCACTCGCACACGCCGTGGAAGTTGAAGCCGCCGGTGCCCAGATTGGGGCAGGGCAGACCCATCCAGCTCAGGGTAGCGCCATCGGTGCCGCCGCGTACGGGCACCTCCACCGGCTCCAGACCGGCCATGCGCACAGCCTTGCGGGCGGTCTCGATGAGGTGGAAGTGGGGCTTGATCTTTTCCAGCATATTGCGGTAGCTGTCCTTGATCTCCACTTCCACGGTGCCTGCGCCGTACTTACCGTTCAGGTAATCGGCAATGTCCTGCATGTTGTCCTTCTTGAACTGCAGCTTGGCGGCATCGTGGTCGCGCAGGATGTAGCCCAGCTTTGCGGTGGTAACGTCGCCGTACATCTGGCACAGGTGGTAGAAGCCCTGACGCCCCTCGGTGGTCTCGGGACGTGCCATCACAGGCAGGGCGCCGTGGAACTCCATGGCAACGTTGGAAGCGTTGATCATGGTGTCCTTGGCAGAGCCGGGGTGCACCGAGAAGCCGTGGATGGTCACGGTGGCGGCAGCGGCGTTGAAGTTCTCGTACTCGATGTCGCCGGCATCGCCGCCGTCCACCGTGTAGGCAAAGTCTGCGCCAAAGCCGGGGATATCGAACAGGTCGGCACCCTCGCCGATCTCCTCGTCCGGGGTAAAGCCGATGCACAGCTTGCCGTGGGGGCGGCCTCGCGGATGACGGTCTCCACAGCGGTCATGATCTCAGCCACACCGGCCTTATCGTCTGCACCCAGCAGGGTGGTGCCGTCGGTGGTGATCAGGGTCTCGCCCTTCATGGAGGCAAGGAAGGGGAAGGCAGAAACCTTCATCACCTTGCCGGTGGCGGGCAGCACCACGTCGCCGCCGTCATAGTTCTCGTGCAGGATGGGGTTCACGTTCTCGCCGCTGGCATCCGGGGCGGTGTCCATGTGGGCAATCAGACCCAGCGCGGGCTTTTCCTCGCAGCCGGGGGTGGCGGGCAGGGAACCGTAGACGTAGCAGTGCTCGTCCACCCGGGCATCCTCTACGCCCAGAGCCTTCAGCTCCTCCACCAGCTTGTGAGCCAGATCAAACTCCCGCGCAGCGGAAGGATGGGTACCGGACTCCGGGTCCGAGGTGGTGTAGACCTTGACGTAATCAAGCAGTCGTTCATAGGCGCGCATAACAAAGCACACTCCTTTAACAATATTGAAGGACCGCAGCTTTGCGATCCAGCTCTTATCATACCCTGTTTTTCCTGTTTTGACAACCTTTTTTGCGCACTTGGGACAGAAAGCGCAGCTTCAACGGCAAAATTTACCGTAAAAAGCCGCTCGCCAACCCTTTTGCGCTGCCCATAACAAAGAGACACCGGAAAGTCAGCAGACTTTCCGGTGTCTCGCTTTTCTCAGTGTTTCCTCTTGCGGGCAGGGGTCAGCCCAGACAGACGCCCATGCGGCGGGCCACGCTCAGCAGCTCGCAGTTTTCGGGCACATTGCGGGTCTTACCGGCAATGTCTGCCAGACGGTTCTCGGTCACCCGGCGGTTCACCATGGCCACGGTCACGCCGTAGCGCTCCACCTCTACCAGCTGTGCGGCATAGCTGCCGAACTGGGTGGCCAGCACACGGTCGTAGGCGCTGGGGCTGCCGCCGCGCTGCATATGACCCGGGATGCACACGCGGGTCTCCATGCCGGTCTTTTTCTGCACGGCCTGTGCAATGCGGTTGGTGGCAGTGGTGCCAAGGCCGGCCTCGGCACGCTTGGCCATCCAGTCCTTGCGCTTCATGCGGGCTTCCTCGGTGTTGATGGCACCCTCGGCCACGGCAAGGATAGAGAAGTTGGAACCCTTCTTGGCACGGCGCTCCACGGCCTCGCACACGCGGTCGATATCGTAGGGCAGCTCCGGCAGCAGAATGATGTCCGCACCACCGGCAATGCCGGAGTACAGGGTAAGCCAGCCCGCCTTGTTGCCCATGATCTCAATGCACATCACGCGGCTGTGGCTGCCGGCGGTGGTGTGGATGCGGTCGATGACCTCGGTGGCGATGTCCACAGCGGTGTGGAAGCCGAAAGTCACATCGGTGCCGTAGATATCGTTGTCAATGGTCTTGGGCAGGCCGATGATGTTCAGCCCCTCCTGCGAGAGCAGGTTGGCGGTCTTATGGGTGCCGTTGCCGCCCAGACACAGCAGACAGTCCAGCTTTGCCGCCTTGTAGGTCTTTTTCATGGCGGCGACCTTATCAATGTTGTCGTCCTCAACCACACGCATCAGCTTGAAGGGGGTGCGCTTGGTGCCCAGAATGGTGCCGCCTAAGGTCAGGATGCCGCGGAAGTCGTCCTCGTTCATTTCACGGTAGTCGCCGTTGATCAGGCCGCTGTAACCGTTGGCGATGCCCACGATCTCCACGTTATCTCCCATGCGGGCGTACAGTGCTTTTGCAACGCCGCGGATGGTGGCGTTCAGGCCCGGACAATCGCCGCCGGAAGTCAGGATACCAACACGTTTTTTCATTCAAATACCCTCTTTCATTATCATTCAGGCAAAGCCGAACGGTCCGGCAAAGGGTGCCGGGCTGACCGGGGTCCTACCTTTTTATAGTATTAGAGTATTCCGAAAGGGGAGTGCTGTCAAGAGAAAACCCAAAAATTTACAAGCCTGTGTGCATCGGAAAGCCGCTGCGAAAACTTTTGCAGAAAAACTGAAATGGTTGACAAGCAGCCCGTCGGCGTGTATAATATCCCTTGTCAGCAACGCACGGCGCGGCTGACACAACCGAATATTGGGGATTTGCATAGTGGTAGTGCGGTAGACTCTGACTCTACTTGTGGGAGTTCGATTCTCTCATCCCCAACCAGTTACCGCAGCCGAATAAGCTGCGGTATTTTCGGGGCATAGCGCAGTTGGTAGCGCGCCTCGTTCGGGACGAGGAGGCCGTGGGTTCAAATCCCGCTGCTCCGACCAAAAAGACCAGTGCACATTTGTGTACTGGTCTTTTTTTGCTTTTTTTGCGAGAACAGGCTGTAAAAAAAGTGGCTCAGAAACCCCGACAGGCGTTTCTGAGCCACTGATATCATATCGTTTCCAGCAGTGCGGGCAGCTGGGCAAGGTCGTCGATGACGTAGGGACTGGCCTTTTCCAGCCGGGCGCGGGACTGGTGCCCGCCGGTGTACAGCACACAAGTTGCACCGATGGCCGCAGCCACCGCGGCATCGTGGTCGGTGTCGCCGACCATCACACAGGCCGCCGGGTCGATGCCGGTGCGGCGCAGATAATCGGTGCCAAGCTGTACCTTGCTTACGCCGTAAATGTCCGCAAGGCCGAGCAACTCGGTAAAAAAGCCTTGCAGACCCCGGGCGGATACCTGCTCGATCAGGTAATCACGGCGGGAGGCGGAAAGCACAGCCTGCTGCCAGCCCATGCGGGCCAGCGTTTGCAGGGTGTCAACGGCGTGTGCCGTTACAGCGCAGCCGGGCACACCGGCGTTGTAATGCTCCATAAAGCGGGCGGCAAGTTCCGGGTAGGGGTGCCGCGCAAAATCGAATCCGGCACAGCGGTAGTAGTCCTCGATGGGAAAGCCGAACAGCTCCCGATAGGCTGCCAGATCGTACCGCTGGGGGTAGCCGTGGGTCTCCAGCATCCAGTTCAGGCAGCTGTGGGTAAAATCCACATCGTCCATCAGGGTACCGTTCCAGTCCCAGAAGATCATACCGTTTGGCTGCATGGAAACCTCCTTGCGTTATTCCGTCACAAACACCTTGCGCAGCGCGGCGTTGCTCTCGATCAGCTTTATCAGCACAACGCCCAGCACCGTGCAGCTGATCAGCTCGCCGATGCCAACCGAGATGCCGTTGGTGATGCAGGCCAGCCAGATGGGGGCGCTGGACGTGGGGTCCGGGAACATCACGGCGATCTCAATACCGATGATTACCGCGTTGAACAGCACCGGGGGCAGGCTGGCGGCAATGGCCAGACCCTTGAAGCGCACATTGCGCAGCTTGTAGGTGACAAGGCAGGCCAGCAGGGTAGCCAGTGTGCCAAAGATCACATCCACGATGGTGGAGCCCAGCAGGTTTGCCAGGAAGCAGCCCAGCACCACGCCTACGATGTACTCGGCACCGAACACGGGCAGCAGGCACAGAGCCTCGGCCACACGCACCTGCACAGCACCATAGGAAAGGGGCTGCAGTGCCAGACACAGCACCACATAGATGGCTGCCACTACACCGCAGTGCACCAGCTTACGGACGGAAGAATTCTGATTCATGATAATACTCCAGCGGTTTGATTTTGACCGCACAGGAACCGCCAGCTCCTGTGGGTTTTGCCCAGCGCCGCTCGAGTGGCACCGGGGAGCCTAAAATCCTAAGTTGCTCTTTGAGGATACTGTACAAAAAAGCACAGCAGTAGGGAGTATATCACAAAATCGGACGGAATGCAACGGGAATTGGACGATTGAAAATGCCTGCTGCGCTGCTCTGGGCAGATTCAGCAGAAAGAAAGCTTTTATTATAGAGCCGAAGCTGCTGCCTGCGAAAATGGAAAAAGCTGAGCACCTGACTTTCTCGGATGC